>Ga0206126_10004501_pt1 | contig 13409 bp, 9 predicted proteins | sample Helgoland_Spring_5_FD_148621 | JGI IMG/M metagenome (GOLD analysis project Ga0206126, IMG submission 148621) | Pelagic subsurface seawater microbial communities from Kabeltonne, Helgoland, North Sea - Helgoland_Spring_Bloom_20160412_1 | ecosystem: Environmental > Aquatic > Marine > Epipelagic ...
AAAATGGATGTTCGCCAGATACTACGCTACAAATATCTGTCATTCAGTTTCCAAAATTCTTTACACCAAATGGTGATGGAAAAAATGATACCTGGGGCGTTAAAGGAGCTAACAAAATATTCTATCCTAATAGCAGTATCAATATTTTTAACCGATTCGGAAAATTAGTTGCACAAGTGCCTATTGACAGCCAAGGATGGAACGGAACTTATAATGGTAAAACATTACCTTCTGATGATTACTGGTTTAATATTCAGCTAATCCCAGCAGATACCAGTAAATCTCCAATACTCAAAAAAGGACATTTCTCTTTACTGAGAAGGTAAAGTTCACTTTTAAAAATAGTAAGCAGTGATAAATATTTTTTAATTTATCTCTGCTTTTTTTTATGATTTCATTCAGAAGAATATTTCTTAATTTAGCATTAAAATAAGAACCCAATTCCTATGGATATCAACTTCAATAAAAACGAAGATTATAACAAATTATTAGTTTCAGGTTTACGTAAAAAATTTGCTAAAGTAAAATTAGGTGGAGGTCAAAAAAGAATTGACAAACACCATTCTAAAGGTAAAATGACTGCGAGAGAAAGAGTTGATTACCTTTTAGATAAAAAAACTAAATCCATAGAAATTGGTGCATTTGCCGGCGAAGATATGTACGCAGAACACGGAGGATGTCCTTCTGGAGGAGTTGTGGTGAAAATTGGTTATATAAAAGGAAAACAATGTGTTGTTGTTGCCAACGACGCTACTGTAAAAGCAGGTGCTTGGTTTCCCATCACAGGAAAAAAGAATTTACGAGCACAAGAAATATCCATAGAAAACAAATTACCAATTATTTATTTGGTTGATTCTGCGGGTGTTTATTTACCAATGCAAGATGAAATTTTCCCCGACAAAGAACATTTTGGACGTATTTTTAGAAACAACGCCGTAATGAGTTCAATGGGAATTACACAAATTTCTGCAGTTATGGGAAGCTGTGTTGCTGGAGGTGCATATTTACCAATAATGAGTGATGAAGCTTTGATTGTGGATAAAACAGCTAGTATTTTTTTAGCAGGAAGTTATTTGGTAAAAGCAGCAATTGGAGAATCTATTGATAATGAAACTTTAGGAGGAGCAACTACACATTGTGAAATTTCTGGGGTTACAGATTATAAAGCCAAAGATGACAGAGATGCTCTAGATAAAATTAAGTTTATTGTTGATAAGATTGGAGATTACGACAAAGCTGGTTTTAGTAAAACCGAAGCTTCTCCTCCAAAAGAAAATGAAGATGATATTTTTGGAATCCTCCCAAAAGAAAGAAACGCACAATATGATATGTTAGAAATCATTAAGCGTTTAGTTGATAAATCTGAATTTGAACAATACAAAGAAGGTTATGGACAAACTATTTTAACAGGTTATGCAAGAATTGACGGTTGGGCTGTGGGTATTGTTGCTAATCAACGAAAGCTAGTTAAAACAACTGCTTCAAAAACAAAACCAACAGAAATGCAATTTGGAGGAGTTATTTACAACGATTCTGCAGATAAGGCTACGCGTTTTATAGCCAATTGTAATCAGAAAAAAATACCATTAGTTTTTTTGCAAGATGTTACAGGATTCATGGTTGGGTCTAAATCTGAGCATGGAGGAATAATAAAAGATGGTGCTAAAATGGTAAATGCTGTGAGTAATTCTGTTGTGCCAAAGTTTACGATTATTATAGGAAACTCATATGGCGCGGGAAATTATGCGATGTGTGGTAAAGCATATGATCCGAGATTAATAGCTGCCTGGCCGAGTGCAGAGCTTGCTGTAATGAGTGGTAATTCAGCAGCAAAAGTTTTATTACAAATAGAAACCGCTTCATTAAAAAAGAAAGGCGAAAAAATTACACCTGAAAAAGAAGCCGAATTATTCGATAAAATAAAATCTAGATATGACAAGCAGATCTCACCCTATTATGCTGCTGCAAGACTATGGACAGACGCTGTAATTAATCCATTAGATACAAGAACATGGATTTCCATGGGAATCGAAGCCGCAAACCATGCTCCTATTACAAAGCAATTTAATATGGGAGTTTTACAGGTCTAAATATTATTTTAACTACTTAAATAGTTTTTTTTTATGGCTTATTTCCACAACACAAACTTCAAAAAATGAGTAAAGCAATTTATGTAACAACTATAGAATCGAACAGTGGAAAATCTTTAGTTTCTTTAGGATTATTAAGAATGATGTTAACAAGATCTCCTAAAGTAGGATATTTTAGACCTATCATAAATAAGACTAAAAATGATGCATTTGATAACCATACGAACACAGCCATCAACTTTTTTAATTTAGACACAACTCACGACGAATGTTTTGCTTATCATCAATATGAAGTAGTAGAATTATTAAGTGAAGGTAAAGAAGATGAAATTATACACAATATCATTAAAAAGTATAAAGAACTTGAAAAAAAGTTTGATTATGTACTCGTAGAGGGTACAGATTTTTCTGGTGAAGGTGGTTTTACAGAAGTAGATGTGAATCTAATGATAGCCAAAAATCTAGGAATTCCTGTTTTAATTGTTGGTGCTGGCAATGGAAAAAAGAAAAAAGACTTCATAAATACCATGCAGATTGCTTACAACTCTTTTATGCAGAAAGAAGTTGATGTTTTAGGGGTTATTGCCAATAAAATTGAAGCAGATGAAGTTGAATTCATAAAAAATGAACTTAATAGTTTTATTCCTAAAAAGGTATCTATAGATATCATTCCAAATATCAATTTATTAGCATATCCAACTGTTAAAGAAGTTGTAGATTCTTTAGAAAGTAAGATTCTATTCGGTAAGCAATTTATCAATAATGCAATAGGAAGTTATAGTACAGGAGCCATGCAGTTGCGTAATTATTTAACCAGGATTCAAGAAAATGCTTTGGTAATAACTCCTGGAGATAGAGCCGATATCATTTTAGGCGCATTACAAGCAAATGCCTCTAGCAACTATCCAAAAATTTCAGGAATTATTTTAACAGGAGGATTAATTCCTGAAGATTCTATTTTAAAATTAATTGAAGGTGTACAATCTACGATCCCTATTATCTCTGTAAATGGCGGTACTTTTAATATTACCAATAAAATTGGAGCCGTAAAGCCTAAAATATACGCAACAAACAAACGTAAAATTTTATTAGCTTTAGATACATTTGACAACTACGTAAATATAGAAAGATTAACTAATATACTTTCTAGTTTTCAATCTGACAGACTAACACCAAGTATGTTTCAATACAACTTGTTACAAAAAGCAAGAGCACATAGAAAACATATTGTTTTACCTGAAGGAAATGACGAACGTATTCTTGAGGCTGCAACCCGTTTACAACTATTAAATATTGTTGATTTAACTTTATTAGGAGATAAAAGAGAAATTCAATTAAAATGTGATCAATTGGGATTACAAATTGATTTAGAAAAAATAAAAGTCTTAAATCCAGAAGAATCCATCCATAATGAAACTTTTAGCAAAACTCTTTTTGAAGCGCGAAAACACAAAGGGATGACAGAAACTACTGCAAACGATTTAACTAGAGATGTTTCTTACTATGGTACATTAATGATTTTAAATGGTTTAGCAGACGGAATGGTTTCTGGTGCTGTGCATACAACTATGCATACCATAAAACCTGCATTACAAATCATTAAAACAAAACCAGGAGTTTCTGTGGTATCTTCTGTATTTTTTATGTGTTTATCCGATCGAGTTTCAGTTATGGGAGATTGCGCTGTAAACCCTAATCCGAATGCGGAACAATTAGCTGAAATTGCAATTTCTTCTGCACAATCTGCGGAGGCTTTTGGCATAAATGCAAAAATAGCCATGTTGTCTTATTCTTCAGGAAGTTCAGGAAAAGGTGAAGAAGTAGAAAAAGTAAGAAAGGCTACAGAAATTGTAAAAGCTAAAAAACTTGGTTTAGAGATTGAAGGGCCAATTCAATATGATGCTGCCGTAGATATGTCTGTGGCAAAAACCAAAATGCCAGATTCTAAAGTAGCAGGACAAGCATCTGTATTAATTTTCCCTGATTTAAATACAGGAAATAATACTTATAAAGCCATTCAAAGAGAAACAGGCGCATTAGCAATTGGACCAATGTTACAAGGCTTAAATAAACCTGTTAACGATTTAAGTAGAGGTTGCACAGTTGATGATATTTTCAATACTGTCTTATTAACAGCAATACAAGCAGAACAAGAATAATATGAATATTTTAGTTTTAAATGCAGGGTCATCATCTTTAAAATATCAAGTGATAGAAATGCCTTCAGAAAATATAAAATGCGCTGGTTTAGTAGAAAGAATTGGTGAGTTAGATGCCGTTTTTACACATAAAATAGGAGAAGAAACACATTCCAAAGTTTTGTCAATTTCCAATCATAAAGAAGGCTTAAAAAAAATTACAAGTACTTTATTAAATGCCAAAATTGGTGTTATAGATAATGTTGACGAGATAAAAGCTGTTGGCCACCGAGTTGTGCATGGAGGAAATAAATTTAGTAAAACAACAATTATAAACACAGAGGTTAAAGAAAGTATTAGAGAGTTATCTGATTTAGCACCTTTGCACAATCCTGTAAATTTAATTGGAATAGAAATAGCGGAAACTATTTTTACAAATGCTAAACAAATTGCGGTTTTTGATACTGCTTTTCATCAAACAATGCCAAAAGAAGCTTATCAATATGCCATTAAAAATGAGTTTTTGAATAAACATAACATCAGAGCTTATGGTTTTCACGGAACAAGTCATAAATATGTATCTGAGAAAGCAATTGAATATTTAGGTAAAGAAAAGTCCAAAAATATTATTACGATTCATTTAGGTAACGGTTGCAGCATGTCTGCCATTAAAAATGGAAAAAGTATTGAAAATTCCTTAGGTTTTGGACCAATGAATGGTTTAGTTATGGGAACTCGCTCTGGAGACATAGATCAATCTGTAATTTTCTTTTTAATGAAAAATCTTAATAAATCTGCTGATGAAGTAACTAATTTATTAAACAAAACTTCAGGAATGAAAGGGCTGACAGGTTTTTCTGATTTACGAGAGATTTCCGAAAAAGCAGAAAATGGAAATCAAAACTGTAAAAATGCTCTCAATTTGGCGGGTTATAGAATCCGTAAATATATAGGCGCTTATTCAGCTGCCTTAAATGGCCTAGATGCAATTGTATTTACTGCAGGAATTGGAGAAAATTCTGCTTTAATGAGAGAATTATCTTGTAGAAATTTAGAATTCTTAGGCATCAAATTAGATTTTGAAAAGAACAAAATTCATTCCAAAGAAGCAAGAGAAATACAAGCTTCGAATTCAAAAGTAAAAATACTAATTATTCCAACTAATGAAGAAATTGAAATTGCTCTACAATCATACAAGCTTTTAAAATAAAAGATATTTATACCTCAATTATCAAACATCACAATTCAGGCATAAATATCTTGTTTTAGGTTTCTATTTTTTTAGAATCCTTTTTGTGGCAAATTTACCACTTAAAGTTTCTACTTTTAGCAAATAGACTCCTTTATCTAAGTTCTCAATATTCAATTTATTTTCAGTAGTTGAAAGTAATTTTTGCCCGATAAGATTGAAAATCGTCATATTTTTCAAAGAAAAAGAACTATCATCAACTTTTATAACAGACCTAACTGGATTTGGATACAAAGAAAATACTGATGAATCAAAATCTTTAATACTTGCAGTAGACTCATCATAGTTAAACGTTGTTCTCTGAGAATCTGTTTCTGTAATAGTTAGTATTTTATTTATAAAACCAAATGGATCCATTAAATAATCTATGCCTGACTTATCATTAAAAGGGTGTATATAACCTGACATTAACTCGGCAGTATCAAAAGTAGCTGTTTCTTCCGAATCAAGTTCAAACGTTCCATTTTCAAAATCGAATTCTTTTTGTGAAATTAAATTTCCATTGGTGTCGTATGCAAACTCAGTTTTCGAATCATCTTCAAAGGTAGAGCCATTCCAAGCATATCTTACCTTAGAAATTAAATTATCACTTCCATCATAAGAAAAATTAATACCACTTTCGTCAACCCAACCTGATCCATCCCAGGTAGCAAGTGCAAACGACTTAATCGTTTCATTGTCATTGTAAACTATGGTTACATTTTCAACTTTACTCCAATTATTGTCAACCCATTCGTAACTTAGACCACCTGAAACTAAGTTGCCGTTATATGTCAAATCAGTTTTAGAAGAATTTTCCCAAGCAGAACCACTCCAATCTTGATCTAGAAACTGAGTTAAATAACCATTAGAATCATAAGTATAATTTGTTCTTGATGACGCTTTAAACGAATCTGTGTTCGTTTCAAATTCTTCATTTAAAGCAACAATAACTTTGTTATTTGTGTTATAACTGTAAGAAATTTTATTTGCCTCCGTCCACTGGGATTCGGATGTTTGCCAAAAAAATTCTATTTCCTCAACTACATTGCCATTAGCTTCATAACTATATTCAATTTTATCACTATTTTGCCAAGCGCTGCCATCATAACTTTCAGTCAAGGTAGACGATAGTTTTTTTTGAGCATGCAAAGACAAGCCAATTAATGTAAAAAGTAAAAGCGCAATTTTTCTCATAATATATTTTTTTTAGATTTCAATTCAACAAATGTATTAAATTTTAGATGAAGCAATATCTGTAATTTATATTATCACAAGAAAATCAACCTTTAAAAAATTGGTCATCAGTATACAAATTTTTACATTTGTGTAAATGTAATTAAAAACACTGACATTAATGGGTAGAGCATTTGAGTTTAGGAAGGCAAGAAAAATGAAACGTTGGTCAGCAATGGCTAAAACTTTTACCAGAATTGGTAAAGACATTGTTATGGCTGTAAAAGAGGGCGGTCCAAATCCTGATACTAATTCTAGACTACGAGCAGTTATGCAAAATGCAAAAGCTGCTAATATGCCAAAAGATAATGTAGAACGAGCAATAAAAAAAGCAACTGACAAAGACACTGCTAATTACAAGGAAGTACTTTTTGAAGGTTATGCACCTCATGGCGTTGCGGTTTTATTAGAAACAGCCACAGACAACAATAATAGAACGGTTGCCAATGTCAGAGCGGCTTTTAATAAATGTGACGGAAATTTAGGCACTTCTGGCTCTGTAGTTTTTATGTTTGACCATACATGTAATTTTACTATTAAAAAAGAAGATATTACAATGGATATGGAAGAATTAGAATTGGAATTAATCGATTTTGAGGTAGAAGAGGTATTTGATGATGAAGATGGTATCATTATTTACGCACCTTTTGAGCAATACGGCTCAATTCAATCCTTCTTTGAAGAAAATAATGTTGAGATTTTATCGTCTGGCTTTGAGAGAATACCAACAACTAGTACAACGCTGAATGAAGTGCAGCAAGCTGATGTAAATAAACTCTTAGAAAGATTAGAAGAAGATGATGATGTTCAAAATGTATATCATTCAATGCAAATTTAGAATTTAATACTAAAATCAATAAAAAAGATGAAAAAACTCATAATATTTATTTCCGTAACATTAATATTTGTCGCAAATATCAATGCCCAAAAAGAATTAGATTCTCTAAATTTCAAAAACACACAGGATATAAACTTTTTTAAAACAATTAAAAACAGAACTTTAGTAAAAAAATATACAACAGAAAGTGGTAATATTATTAAAATAGGTGATACAATTGTTTTAGGTGCTCCTACTTCTATGGAAATGTCTACAAAAACATTATCTGGAAGTTATGGCAGAACAGCTAGAGGTGGTGTGTCGAAATCTAGAAGTACAACAAAAAAAACTTATGAATTTATTAAAATGGGGAGACCTGCAGGTTTTGGTTCTATAATGAGTTCTTTAAACGGAGATGACGCAGCAATGGCCTCTAATTCATTAAAAAACTCAATTGCGGTAGTAACCGAAATCAAAGCCTATCATAGAGGTAGTAAAAAGAAACCTTTATACTTAGTAATGGTTTTAGGAGAAGTTAATGGCAGAGCTTTTGGAATTAATAAGTACCTAAGCGTAATGGATACAGAATTAGCCTTAGAATCTGGAGAAGTTTTATTAAAAAATAGAAAAAAAACGAGAGCAGAAGCAATACAAGAGCTCAAAGAAGCGAAAGAGTTATTAGAGATTGATATAATGACTAAAGAAGAATTTGAACTTTTAAAAAAAGAATTAGGTCCTATTATTAGAGCTAAAAAATCTTAACTAATTTTATAGTAAAGCTTAAATCTTATTTTTAAAGCAAAACTATTTCATATCAACAAAGAAGATATTAAAGCATACTTCTTCAAAAAAAATAAACCAGCGTTCCAATAGCGCTGGTTTTATTTTATATGACTTTTAATTATTGAGTTGAATAATTTTTGTTCTCCTATAAAAGAAGTCTGTATTCCTAAATAAGAGAGATTTTCTATGGAACTCTCTAACCGAACATAATCTTTCTCTGTTGTTAAGATTAACTTTTTAGAGGCATTTAATACATCATATTCTTTTTTTATGTTTTCTATTTCTTTGTCTGTAAAATTATGATGATCTGAAAATTTTAAATGTTTAAAAATTACATTTCTTTCTTTTAAAAAAGATAATAAAGGCTGTGGATTTGCAATACCAGTAATTAATAAAACTTCGAAGTCTTTTAAATCATCTACTAAAATACTTCTATTACCAGATGTTTTTACATCATAAGAAATTGTAGTAAAAAACACATTGGTATTGTATTTTTTTAATTTATCTCGAATTTTAATTTTAGAACTTTCCGATAAATCAATAGGACATTTAGTAACCAAAATTATATCTGCTCTTTTTGCTCCTACTCTACTTTCTCTCAAATTTCCTGTCGGTAATAAAAAATCATTCGTAAATAAATCATTATATTTTGTTAATAGAATATAAAAACTTGCTTTAACTTTTCTGTGCTGAAATGCATCATCCAGCAAAACAAGATCAGGAGATGCCTCAGTAATCAATTTCGAAATTCCCTGCACTCTATTTGCATCTACGGCAACATCAATACCTTTAAATTTTTTAAAATACTGTAAAGGTTCATCACCCACATCTTCTGCAGAATGCGTGTCATTTAACAGCACGAAACCCTCGGTTTTACGTTTGTATCCTCTACTTAAAACCGCTGTCTTAAAACCATCTTTTAACAAACGAATTAAATATTCTATTTGTGGCGTTTTACCTGTCCCTCCAACACTTAAATTACCAACAACGATTATAGGTAGATTAAAAGAGGTTTGTTTTAAAAAACCAACTTCAAAAAATAAATTACGAACCTTAGTTATCAGATCATAAATGAGTGCAAAAGGAAATAATAAAAAGCGTAGAAATTTCATTAATACGAAAATAAGTCATTTTTATGGATTCATGAATGGAAAATGTTAACTTTGGTTTTCGATACAAAATGGTTCTATGATAATAAAAGACATCACAAATTATTTAGAGGAGTTAGCTCCTTTAGATTATGCGGAAGATTTTGATAATGTTGGTTTATTGGTTGGTAATTATAATACCGAAGTTTCAGGAGTCTTAATAACTTTAGACACGCTTGAAGAAACAGTAGATGAAGCAATCGAAAAAAAAACCAATTTAATTATAAGCTTTCATCCTATTATTTTTAGCGGTCTAAAAAAACTGAATGGAAATTCTTATGTAGAGCGTGTTGTTTTAAAGGCGATAAAAAATGATATTGCCATTTATGCAACTCATACTGCTTTAGATAATTCTAAAAATGGAGTTTCTGCTAAAATGTGTGAGGTATTAGGTTTAGAAAACACCAAGATTTTAATTCCTAAAAAAGGAATCATAAAAAAACTAACCACTTATATTCCTTCAGATAATGCTGAAGATTTAAGAAATTCACTTTTTAATGCTGGCGCAGGAAGTATTGGCAATTACGATAATTGTTCTTTTAATACTATTGGAGAAGGAACGTTTAGAGGAAATGAGAATTCTAATCCGGTTATAGGAAAAAAAGGAAAGTTACATACAGAAAAAGAAACTCAGATTAGTGTTGTTTTTGAAAGTAAAAATGAAAGTGCCGTCTTAAAGGCTTTACAAAATAATCATCCTTATGAGGAAGTTGCCTACGAATTAATTACTACAGAAAATATTCATCAAGATATTGGTATGGGAATGATTGGAGAGTTATCAAATGAAATGGATGAAACAGCATTTTTACACTATTTAAAGAAAACGATGAAAACAGATTGCGTCCGTCATTCTCCACTTCTTCGTAAAAAAATTAAAAAAGTGGCAGTTTTAGGAGGTTCTGGAAGTTTTGCTATTTCAAATGCAAAACGAGCAAATGCAGATGTTTATGTAAGTGCCGATTTTAAATATCATGAGTTTTTTAAAGCAGAGAACAAGATCCTTTTAGCCGATATTGGCCATTATGAGAGCGAACAGTTTACAAAAAATCTTTTGGTAGCCCATCTTACAAAAAAATTCAGTAATTTTGCAATCATTTTATCTAAAAAAAGTACAAATCCTATATACTATATATAAACATGGCAAAGAAGAAAGAAATTTCCGTTGAAGAAAAATTAAGAGCTTTATACGATTTACAATTAATCGACTCAAGAATTGATGAAATTAGAAATGTTAGAGGTGAATTACCTTTAGAAGTTGAAGATTTAGAAGATGAAGTTGCCGGATTAAACACTCGTATTGCAAACTTAAACCAGGATTCAGAGAACTTAGAAACTGACATTAACAACAAAAAATTAGCTATCGAAGAGTCTAATGGATTGATAAAAAAGTACGACGAACAGCAAAAAAAAGTTAGGAATAATAGAGAATTTGATTCTCTTTCTAAAGAAATTGAATATCAAGATTTAGAAATTCAATTAGCTGAAAAAAGAATTACTGAGTTCAAGGCAAAAATTGCTCAGAAAAAATCAGTAATTGACGCTACCGTTGAAAAATTAGAGAAACAAGAAAAACATTTAAGCCACAAAAAAGCTGAATTAGATGCTATCTTAAAAGAAACTGAAAAGGAAGAAAAATTATTAGGTGAAAAATCTAATGAATTTGCTAAAACTTTAGACGCACATTTATTTACTGCTTATACCAGAATTAGAACTAAAGTTAAAAATGGTTTAGCAGTGGTTGCAATTGAAAGAGGAGCTTCAGGAGGTTCTTACTTTACAATACCACCTCAGGTACAATTGGAAATAGCAAATAGAAAAAAAATTACTATAGACGAACATAGTGGTCGTATATTAGTTGATGCTGCGTTGGCTGAAGAAGAAAAAGTAAAAATGGAAAAATTATTTTCTTAATTTCTTAAATAAAATCATAAAAAACTCGAAGCACAGCTTCGAGTTTTTTAATACATGAAACTTTAACTATCTATAAACTAATTCTTTACTAAAATTCATATTATTAATTTTAAATATAGAAATACTACAAAACTAGTTTGTAAACATTAAAATTTTATTGAAACAAAAAAAAACTCGAAGTGAAAATCTTCGAGTTTTGAATTTTATAAAAATGAATATTATTTAGTAATCAATTTTTTTAATATAACTTAACTTTTCTTTCCAAAGAGTTAAATCTTCTTTAAACTCATTAACTCTCTTTTTTACATTTAATACTAATGGATTGTCATCTTTCGCATTAGAGAAGAATCCTAAATTATTCTCTAATTGTTGAATTTCTTTTACAACTTCATCAATTTTCTTTCTTACAAATATTTGTTCCGAATCTATTTTTCGAACATCCTCAGTAGCAACTAGGCCATCTATAACATTTGTGAATTTAAGCATAGAAATTTCATTCTTCTCCATATCTAAACCTTCAAAAGTCCGATCTATCAGTTTATTAAATTTACCATCTAAATGCCTTGCATTTCTGGGTAATGTACCTAATTCTCGCCAATTAGTAATAACCTCTAAAATTTCATCTTTAGTGGGTTCCTTTAATTCTTTTATAGTCTCTAAAAAAGCTTTCTTAGCATCTACAACAACTTGCTGCTCTTTATTCAAAGAATTTTTCTGCTCGTGATATCTATCAAAATAGTGATTACAAGCAGCTTTAAAACGTTTCCAAATATCATCAGAAAACTTGCGAGGAACATGACCAATTCTTTTCCAATCGGCTTGAATTTTCTTTAAGGTATTTGTTGACGACTCCCAATCACTACTTTCCTTTAGGGATTCGGCAAGCTCAATAAGTTCCATTTTCTTCTTTAGATTTTCTTGCTGTTCATTTTTTTCATGTTTGTAAAAAATATTTTTAGCACTATTGAATTTCTTTGTAGCACCTTTGAACTTTTGCCAAACTTCTTCACTTTTAGAGTAAGGAAGTTTACCTGAATTAAAATATTCTTGTCTTAATATTTCGATCTCTTTAATACTTTTTTGCCAATCCTTATGAGACTTATTGTTAGATGTATCATAAGCATTTAGTTTTTCAACAATTACTAACTTTTTCTCTATAATCTCTTGATATTTAGAGCGCATTTCTCTGTAATAATCATGTCTTCTATCATGAATCTTTTTAGTTGCTGCACTAAATTTACCCCAAACCTCTTCTCTCATATCTTGAGAAACAGGCCCAATGTCTTCTTTCCAAATTTTATGTAAATCTTGCAACTCTTTAAACGCACCATTTATATCTGACTCTTTGGCTAAAGCTTCTACTTTATCTATAATTTTTAATTTTTCTTCTAAATTATGTTTAAAATCTAAATCTCTAAAATCGTTACTTAAATGAAGTAAATCATAAAAACGCTCTACATGGTGATGAAAAGTTTTCCAAGTATCGTTATAATGATTCTTAGAAACTGGTCCAATAGCTCTCCATGTATCTTGCAGCGCTCTGAAGCTTTTGTACATCGTTGCTGTATCAGCATTTTGAATTAAATCTTTTAATTGTTCTATAACTAAAAGCTTTTTTTCTAAATTTTCAGCTAACTGTTTATCTAAATCTTTATAATGAGCATCACGCTGCTTTTTATAATCGGTTAAAAGACTGTTATATTCAGTTTTAATCGGACTTGAAAATTGAAAGTCAATAGAATTTCCGCCAGATTCAATAAAAACGGCCTTCTTTTCTGCTAATAATGCTCCAAATTTTTGATTAAAAGCACTTTTAACACCTTCAACTTGGTTCTTTATTTTGTGAATAGGATTGTTTGAAATAGTTTTACTGAGTTCTTTAACTAATTCCTCTAAAGATAATATGGAATAATTTACAACATCAGATTCCTCTTCTTTCTGATTACCTTTTTCTGCATCAATAGCAATAGACTTCTCTATCAATTCAACAGCATCCGTGGTATCGTCTGTTTTCAAAATAACTTTTTCTTCATCAATTGTTTCCGCATCTATTTTTTT
>Ga0206126_10004506_pt1 | contig 13406 bp, 14 predicted proteins | sample Helgoland_Spring_5_FD_148621 | JGI IMG/M metagenome (GOLD analysis project Ga0206126, IMG submission 148621) | Pelagic subsurface seawater microbial communities from Kabeltonne, Helgoland, North Sea - Helgoland_Spring_Bloom_20160412_1 | ecosystem: Environmental > Aquatic > Marine > Epipelagic ...
ACTTGGCAAAGTCAGTTACAGTAGAGTAAATCAATAGGGGTTAGTTATGGAAAGTTTAGGGATCATAGGTTTCGTTTTCGGGATGATGGGTTTAGTAGCCTTTGTTCGATTAGAAAAGTTAACAAAACATCTAAAAGAAAAAGGTATTCTCGAAGAAGATTACAAGGATGAGTAATACTGTTTTAAGGTCTATTTGATTGTATTGGATAGGTCTTGAAAAGCGATAATAGCTCTTATCGCATTTTAAAGGTTAGTTTTCAGAGTTTCTGGAGTCTATAAAAAGAAACAATAATCAGTTATAAATTTCTAGAGTAAACCAAACAATTAACATCAAATCAAAGGTCTAAATTTGACGAACAAAACAAAAATTACGGTTGTGGGTTCTGGCTATGTGGGTATGTCCCTCGCAGTCCTACTTGCCCAGCATAATGACGTGGTGGTTCTTGATGTGGACGCATCAAGAGTTGAAAAAGTTAATAACAAGCAGTCCACCGTGGCTGACGCCGAGATCGAAGCTTTTTTATCCGAAAAAGAGTTAAGCCTTACAGCGACATTAGATAAGCAGGCCGCCTACAAGGGTGCCAGCTTTGTGGTGGTGGCAACGCCCACCAACTATGACCCTGATACCAACCGCTTTGATACCAGCTCGGTGGATAGCGTAGTAGGTGATGCCCTAGAGCTAAATGCAGATGCCCTTGTGGTCATCAAGTCCACCATCCCGGTGGGTCACACAAAATCACTGCAAGAGAAGCACAATACAGACCGTGTAATTTTCTCACCTGAGTTCTTGCGAGAGGGTCAGGCGCTCAAAGATAACCTGTATCCATCGCGTATCATTGTGGGCAGCCAGCTCGAGGATGGAAAAGCGTTTGCTAACCTATTGGTGAAGGGTGCTGAGAAAAGTGACATAGAAACATTATTTATCCGCTCGACAGAGGCCGAGGCAGTAAAGCTATTCGCCAACACCTACCTTGCCATGCGCGTATCGTTCTTCAACGAGCTAGATTCCTATGCACTGGCCCATGACCTTGATACCAAGAGCATTATAAACGGCGTGTGCCTTGATGAGCGCATAGGCGAGGGGTATAACAATCCATCCTTTGGTTACGGTGGCTACTGCCTGCCTAAGGATACCAAGCAGCTGCTAGCAAACTATGATCAGGTGCCACAGACATTGATCCAGGCGATTGTGTCGTCAAATTCGACCCGGAAGGATTTTATTGCAGACTCGATTATCAAATTAACCCCAAAAGTTGTTGGCATATACCGCTTGGTAATGAAGCAGGGCTCAGATAATTTTAGGGCAAGTGCCATTCAGGGCATTATGAAGAGGATCAAGGCTAAAGGCATCGAGGTTGTGATCTATGAGCCAACCTATGATGAGGCTGAATTCTTTAACTCAAAGGTTGTAAATTCACTTGATGAGTTTAAGAAAAAATCAGATATTATTCTGACAAATCGGTTGGACGAGGAGCTAAATAATGTTTCAGAAAAGATTTTTACAAGAGATATTTTTAGAAACAATTGAATATTGTTTATTTAAATAAAAGACTTAAATACATTGCCAATGATGAACTCAAGATATTTCATACTAAACGATAAAAAAAAATATAATGATTTATATCGCTCAGGCTTACTAACTTTTTTTGAAAAACATGATTTATGTGTTTCTTCTCGTGGTTTTTTTGATTCGCCATTTAGTATTATTAAATTAATTTTTGATGTGATGCTTTATTCTAATTTTTCGATCTCGTCAAATTTAAGAACGAATGTAATTTTTCTATGCCTCTTTTGGAAAAAAGGTCTTGTCATTGTAAATGGTCTTGGAAGGTACAAAAATTCATGTGGTTTCAGGTTGTTTATATCGCTGTTGTTTTCTATAAATCCAAGAAAAAAAGTAGTTTTTCAGAATTTTTTAGATTTCCGTTATTTTCGTCGGTATTTTAAGTTAAAAAATATTGTTTGGATTCCTGGTTCAGGTGGTGTGAAACGAAAAATCGGTTCAAGCGATAATGTGGTGCTTGTTAGTCGTGATGACAAAGTGTCTTTTGCCGTTTCAAGTATTAAATCTTTTTTGAAAAAGAGAGAAAATGTTACTCTAGATATTGTGGGTTGCAAAGATGAATTACTAATTAAAGAACTTTTTATTAATTACAATACCAATTTTCTCGGGTATGTTGCACAGGATAATCTGTTTGTCAGTGGTAAGTTTTTCCTACAGCCCACAGGTTATGGAGAGGGTGTTCCCCACTCGCTCGTAGACGCTTTAGTTTCAGGTATGAACGTTTTTATACAGCAAAATTTATTTATAGAGTTTGGGCTGCATGTTATCGGGTTTGAATACAATTATCATTCAGGTGGTTGGGTTGAGGTTCTAAATAACGATTCAGTTGCAAAAAAAATAGGTAGCAATTCAATAACTAATAAATATTTGAATGAAACGCCTTTTTCACTTGCTATATTAAGTAGGTTAGGGTGATGGCTGTAAGAAATATTTTTATTACTGGTATTAATGGTTTTGTTGGAAGTCACTTAAATAGACACCTAACTAAAGAAGGCTATTCTGTAACAGGCTCAGTGAGAAAGTCGAAAAATAAAATGTACTTTGAGACCGGTGAGTTAGACGAATTTGATGATTGGAATAAGTATATTAAAAACACTGACGTTGTTATTCATGTTGCTGCGCGTGTACACAAAAAAAATAATTCATTAATGGATGAGCAAAAATGCATAGCGGTTAATTGTGATGCGACTATTAAATTGGCTAAAGCAGCAATCAAAAAAGGAGTTAGAAAGTTTATATTTTTGAGTACAGTTGGCGTTAATGGAGGATTTACTAACGGTAGTAAATTTTCCGCAATTTCGCCACATAATCCCCAAAACTCTTACTCAAAAAGTAAATTTTTAGCTGAAAGCAGATTGTTAAATCTGTGTCAAAATGTCCCAATGGAATTATTTATATTAAGAATTCCACTAGTGTATGGGGGCAATGTACCGGGTAATGTATTTCGGCTTAGAAAGATAATAGCAACAGGTATGCCGATCCCATTTGGCGGAATAGCGAATTTAAAAAGTTTCATACATATTGATAATTTAAATACCTATATTTCCTCTTGTCTTTTAGCGCGAACACTAAAACCATTGATCTTGTTTCCATCAGACAAAGAAGATATTTCAACTTCAGATTTTGTAGAGTTATTAACAAAACTTGAAGGGAAAAAGCCCAATCTCTTTTGGTTTTTCCCTTCCTTTATAAATTTATTATTAAGGATAGTATTTAAAAATAATTTGGCAGACAGTTTGTATAAAAATCTTTTGGTGAGCGATCATGTCGATGGTCATTATGTTAATTTCCATCCAGTTTTCAATCCGAAAAAATATTTGAGAGAAACTAAATGAACATTTTAGACTTGGTAGGGCGAAAAAAAGAACTTTTTGGGGTTGATGTATCCTCTCACAATGAGTATTTGCAATGTGCTATTAAAGAAAGCAGATTTTTGGTGATTGGAGGTGCTGGATCAATTGGCCAGTCTGTAACAAGAGAGATTTTTAAGAGAAACCCAAAGCTACTTCATGTAGTTGATATTTCTGAAAATAACATGGTCGAGTTAGTTAGAGATTTGAGAAGTACTATCGGCTATGGAACAGGGGAATTCAAAACATTTGCTATTGATTGTGGCTCCATTGAATTTGAAGCGCTGATGTCTCAGGAAGGTCCTTATGATTATGTTTTTAATTTATCAGCTCTAAAGCATGTGAGAAGTGAAAAGGATCCCTATACATTGATGCGAATGATTATGGTTAATGTTTTTAACACACTTAATACATTAAAAATGGCTAGGGATTCAGGGGCCAAAAAATATTTTTGTGTATCGACCGATAAGGCTGCTAACCCAGTTAATATGATGGGTGCAAGCAAGCGAATTATGGAAATGTTTTTAATGCGAGAAAGCTTGACGCAAGATATTTCTATGGCAAGGTTTGCAAATGTTGCCTTTTCTGACGGCTCTCTTTTACATGGGTTCAACCAAAGATTTGCAAAGAATCAACCATTCTCGGCGCCAAATGATGTGCGTCGCTATTTCGTTACACCTCAGGAATCTGGTGAGCTTTGTTTACTTTCCGGAATTCTTGGTCAAAATAGAGATATATTTTTCCCAAAATTGAGTGAGGCATTACACCTGACAACTTTTTCTGAAATTGCCGTGCGTTATTTGAATGTGCGTGGGTATGAGGCATTTGAATGCGAATCTGAAGAAGAGGCTAGAGCTCGCATAAATGAGCTCGTCCCAAAGAAACAGTGGCCATGCTTCTTTTTTAGCAGTGATACAACTGGTGAAAAAGATTTCGAAGAGTTTTTTACCGGTAATGAGATTTTGGACATGGAATTGTATAGGACCGTAGGTGTCATAAAGAATAACCCTGAGTTTGATGAATCTAAGCTAGACGACTTCATGGGTCGAGTGGTCGGACTAAGAAATAAAGGTATTTGGACGAAAGAAGATATATTAGAACTATATTTTAATTTATTGCCTGAATTTGCGCATAAAGAAACAGGTAAATATTTAGACCAAAGGATGTAATTAATGAATCGTTTTTTTGATATTGTATTTTCAATTTTTGCACTATTGTTGCTATCACCTCTTCTAATTCCCGTAATCATAGTTTTACGATTTTCTGGAGAAGGTGAAGTTTTTTTCTTGCAGGAAAGAATTGGAAGAAATGGTAAAAACTTTAAACTTTATAAATTCGCTACGATGTTAAAAGATAGTCCGAACCTTGGTACCGGAACAGTTACAATAAAAGATGACACGAGAGTATTACCTGCGGGAAAGTTTTTACGCAAGTCTAAAATCAATGAACTTCCACAGCTGCTCAATATTTTATTTGGAAGCATGAGTGTAATTGGACCCAGACCACTAACCGAGGAAACATTTTCTGCATACAGTAAATCTTGTCAAGAAAGTATTAAAAAAGTAAGGCCAGGATTGTCAGGTATAGGTAGCATTGTATTCAGGACCGAGGAGGAAATAATGAGCGGACCTCGTGGCTCCACTAATTTTTATCAAACGGTGATTGCGCCCTATAAAGGTCAGTTAGAGCAGTGGTATGTTCAACGAACAAATATATTTATATATTTTATTCTCATATTCTTGACATGTTGGGTACTGATAAGGCCTAGTTCACAGTTTGTTTGGCGGATTTTCAAAGACCTTCCTGTGCCAGAAAAAGTCATCGCAGTGCATGTAAATTATCCGAATTCTTAATTTATTGTTTTTGGTCAGATGATTAATAGCCATGAGAAGAATGGATTTATGTGGATTAGTATTTCCACATTATTCCAGTTCACTTGTCAATTTCTTTTTACTCTTGTAATTGCAAGAGAAGTTGGTCCTGAATTAATTGGTGCATTTGTCGCATCAATGCTAATTATTAATATGGGAAGAATATTTACTGAACTAGGGTTCCCTCAATCTCTTATAAATCTGGATAATATTCGTCGAGAAGATAGAAACACATCGTTATTGGTTACAACCACTTGTGCTTTTTTCTTGTGTATTTTTGTATTCTTACTATCAAATATAATTTCTGAATTTTTCAACTTTTCAAGTGTAACATGGATTTTGCAATATTTATTGGTGATCCTTTTACTAAACGCAGCCTATGTTATCTATAATTCATGGCTCTTAAGAGAGTTTTATTACTTCAAGGTTGCAGTCTCAAATATAGTAGCCACCTTTTTTTCTTATATTTGTGTAGGGTTAAGTATATTTTTCATACCTCCAAGTATATTAACTTTAGTTATCGCTACAATTGCATTTTATGCATTCAATTTATTCATAAGTTTTATATTTGTATCAAAGTCAGAAGGAAAAGTTATCTTTGAATTTGGTGATTTGGAAAAATTTAAGAAATTTAATTTCGATTTCACTGTGGCAAGAATTGCGAACTTTATCGCCCTAGAGGCTGATAACTTCATAATTGGACACAAACTTGGTCCGACACTACTTGGCGTTTACAGTCGTGGATACCAATTAATGACGCTACCTGCGACTTTGTTGGGCACAATCGGTGAGAAAGTCTTATTTCCAATTTACTCAAGACAAGCATCTGATAAAATTGAAGAGTCATTAAACTCTAAATTGCTTACTATAGGTCTTTTCAGTATACCTATTAACATGCTTGTATACCTTTTCTCTGTTGAGATAGTGGTATTTTTGCTGGGTGAGAAATGGATCGATGTGGGTCCTGTTTTAAAGGCCTTATCTTTTGCTATATATTTCAGAATTTCAACTAAGTTTATAGATTCCGCAATTCGTTCTTTGAACCTTCTCAGAGAGCGTGCATATATACAATATTTTTATGCATTTATTGTCATTATTTTAGTATTAATTGCAGTTAAAGTTGATTTTTATTTTGTTCCATACGCGGTTGTATTTTGCGTGATCATAAATTATTGCCTGCTTTTAAACCTTCTCAGAACGAAAGCAAAATTTAGGTTCCTTTCGTTACACAAACATTTGTTTATTATTTCTTGCTTAAGTATCTTATTTGGTTTTCTCTTTAATCTTTAGAGGCTAAGCTTTAGTCTAGTTAGAAACTAAAATATACGTAAACTATCAGGGAGTTCGTGTTGGATTTTGAGTTAAAATTATTTTTTGAAGACTTAGATAAGAATGATATTAATTATTGTCTTTGGAAAGGCTGCGCAGATCTTGAAGAATCGCTTAATGGTCGAGGTGATCTTGATATATTAATTGACCCAGATTCAGTCGATAAGCTACTACAAATTATATCTCATCATAATATTTTTTTGGGGATATCTAACAAATATAGAGTGGATGCATCTATTTACGACCTGTTCTTATTATCTGTTGAATCCTCACGCTTGATACACATTCAAATGTATACAAGAATCGTGTTTGGAAAAAAGTCAGTAAGTTACGATTTTAGTTATGAATACGTAATGTGGGAAAATCTTTTATTAAAAAAGAAAAGACATGATGTTTATCCAATATATGTTTTAGATCAACAAATTGAGAATTTTTTTAATGTTATTAGATACTCGTTAAAATATGGAAAAAATCCAAGCACCTTAGTCGACTTTGATAAGCATGCAAATTTATTTAAAGTTGACGAAAAAAATCTTAGATTTATGACTTCTAAATTATGTGACCATACCAAATTGATAGAAAAATTTTCGCATGACGACAACATGATTTTATTTCGTGAGATATATAAAAAAATTGATGAAGATCCTGGCGCGCTTAATCTTATAAAGCGAAATCGACTGAATAATCATGTTATAGGCCTGCTAATTAAGTTTTTTCAACTACAAAAAAAAATTAAATATTTTCGATACAATCCACATAGACGGCTATTAAAAGGTGTTGGTTTAATATTTATCGGCGCTGATGGAAGTGGTAAATCAACTCAAATAAGTCGAGTGGTACAAATTTTTCAAAATAAGTTTAATACAGTATCCTTGTATATGGGATCTGGTAAGGGAGAGACCTCCCTTGCTATAAATCTATTTAAGTTTATTAGAAATTTCACTGTAAGGAAGAAAAATTTTGATGTTTCAAAAGGTTCAAAAGGTTCAAATGAGGCCAAATTAAGCACAAAAAAGGGATACGCTCTAGCAATTTATGCTGTTACATTAGCCTATTCAAAAAAACGAAAGTTTAAAAAACTAAAATTATTTTTGAGTTATGGTGCGATTGTTGTTTGTGATCGTTTCCCACAGTCCAGTGTTCTTGGCTCCAATGATGGTCCTCTGCTTTATAGGTATATGCAGTCCTCATCTCTTATTTTTCGTATCCTTGCAAAATGGGAGTTAAATATTTATCGGAGTATTTCATTACAGAATATGAATACAAAGGTGATTAAATTGATACCCAGTGATCTGGAGTTGGTTTATAAGCGCAGAAAAGATGAAATGGAGTGGAATAATTTTAAGAATAGACATGTTGAAATTAAAAAGATAGATAACTTAGGAAGTTTTGATCCAATATCCATTGATGCTGCGTTGCCTCTTTGTGAAGTTAATAAAAAGGTAGACGAGGGCATATTAAGCTTTGTAAGTAAAAAATGAAAATAATTGAATTTACTGGGCTACCATGTTCTGGAAAAACTACCCTAGTCAAGAAATTGCTGGTTAGCAATGAGGGTAGAAGTGTCGATTTTCATTGTGGATCTATTTCAAGGGAAAATTCTAAAATAATAATCCTAATTGTTTTATTACATTTCCCAATTATCTTTTTTGCGATCATTTTATCTCCATGGAAATTAATTTCTTCTCTTAGAATGTCATTATATCACTGTCGATTATTGGTGTTTCTAGCGGCAAAAAAAAACACTGGATCACAAGTTTTAGTTATTGATCAGGGCCTTGTGCAGTCTTTTGCATCAATTTTTATGGATTGTTTTTTTGTGGTATCACTTAAAAGATTATGTGAAAAAGTTTACTTTAAGTTATATTTAATAGCTGGCTTGGATGTCGAGGTATGGTACCTAAGCACACCTATCAAAGTTGTTGAAAAAAGATTGCTTTCTAGGAAAACCTTAACCAGTAGATTTGAAATAATTAGAAATGACAAATTGATTAAGTCCCTTTTAAAATATGAATCTCTATTGATGATTTTCGCTAAAGGAAAAATTACGCGTGAGGTTCATGAAGAAACAGATTTCAATAATTTGCATGATTATTTAATAAGCGCGAATAAGGGATGAGCATACTACTAATATTTTTGTTACTACCAATAATGTTAATTGATGACATTTTTATAAAGTCATGCACTTTTCTTACAATAACAATTTTGTATGGGCTGGTTTCGTTTAAAAAAAATCGTTTGATTCATGACCCAAAGGTTTTATTCATCCCACTTTTGGGAATTTATTCCTCATTTTACCCTCTACAAAAAATATTAATTCCCAATCTAATTATTCCTATTGATATGGCGGCATTAAATTATGCTTTAAATCTGTCAGTTTTATTTGCATTTACATTTACATTTGTTGTTGAAATCATGTCCAAAAAAAGTTTTGCTCCTAATTATGAAGCTGAAGCAATAAGAACTACTGATAAGCTAATTTTATTTAGTTTATTTTGCATTTCACTAATTCTTTTTGCTTTTATTATTACTCAAGGGTCCCAATCTAAAAAAGATACATACTCAATCTACAGTACTTTGCAATCGTTCACACTCTTTTTTGGAACCTTTTTGTTAATCAGAATGCTTGCTGCAAAAGCAATAAAGATATTATCTATACCAACCATTTTAATGATTTTTCTTTCAATTCTTTCAATACTCATTCAGGGTGAAAGAGATGTATTGTTTAGGCTAGCATTATTATTAGTAATTTTATTTTTTCTATTTAAAGACAAACCCAAAATTAGTATTTATTTCATGCTAATTGGATCCATGTTATTAATTGTTCCAGTATCTCAGTTTTTCAAAGGCATTCTTAATTACAGTTCTTTTTCAGGGTTAAGCCTTGGTTTAGATTTAATATTATCAAATGAGTTTATATCGGCAGGAAGAAATTTGTACGCTACAGTTTTATATGGCTCTCCTGGAGAAAATAGTTGGCTTTTTGTTACTGATATAGCTCGAGGAATATTACCTAGCTCATTAATTGGTTTTGATGTTGATACTTCAACAAGATGGTATAATGATGTATTCAGAGAAACCCATAATTTTTCTGGCACCTCAGGCTGGGGGTTCAGCTTTCTTGCCCAAGGATATATTGTTGGGGGAATTTGGGGCATCATTTTATTTGCAACTTTACTAGCGTTTGCTATGAGTTTTCTTTATAAAAAAAGTTTCAAATCTTTGAATTGGCTTGTTTTTTATTTATTTTTCCTTGTCGCTGCTATTTATGCAATTCGTGCAGACATTGCGACAGTGTTATCCTTGGGGGTAAAAATTCCATTAATTTCCATTCTTATTATTTATTTAGTCAGATTTTTTTTTCCAAAGGTAAACAAATTATGAATGGCAGGATTTTTTTTAAAAGATATATTGTCGTTATAAGGATTATGCAAATATTACTATCGTTTTTGCCTAGGGTTTTAATAAGGTTTTTTTATTCGATTGTTTCCTCAGGTAGTTCAAATTTCTTAGTATTCGTAAGATTTCTTTTATTAAGCCGTTTGTGTAAACACACCGGTCCCAATTTTTTTTCAGGTCCCAATATAGTTTTTAAGCATATTGAAAAATTATCTTTGGGTGAAAATGTAAGTATTCACGCTGGTTGTTACCTTGACGCTAATGGTTTTATTGAAATTGGTGATAACGTATCGATTGCCCATATGAGTTCAATTATTTCGTTTGATCACTCATATGATAATACTAATGTCCCAATTAAATATAACCCTCTGAAATTAAAAAAAGTTATCATTAATAATGATGTTTGGATTGGTTGCGGTGCTAGGATTTTGTCTGGAGTAAATATTGGTTCCAGAAGCATTGTTGCTGCTGGAGCTGTAGTTACATGTGATGTTCCTGAAAACACAATAGTTGCTGGTGTTCCAGCTCGAGTTGTAAAGAGAATCAATTGAAGCTTCTGTTTGTTCATGATCATATATTTTATACTTTTGAAGGAGCTGTATACTCCACCGGCGGTCTGCCAGCCAAAGTATGGCAGAGGTATTTATCAGTTTTTGGTTCAATAATTGTTATTGGAAGGAATGGTGGTGAGTTAAACTCACATTTTGAAGCAAAAAATTTGGTTAAGAGTGATTGCCCTAGTGTTGAATTTGAATTACTAGATAACTTTTCAAGTATTATCAAATCTCCAGTTGCTATATTTAATTGGATTTCCAAGATTAATGGTATTTTGCGTGATATTGATCATCTTATTTTGAGAGTCCCAAGCCATATTGCTCTCTTGGCTCTTATTCTTTCTAGAAGAAAACAATTTAAAGTTGTAACAGAAGTTGTTGATTGCCCATTTGATAGCAATTGGTATCACGGCAGTATAATGAGGAGGTTATTTTCTCCTGTAGCCTTTTTTTTAATGAGATACCTAGTCTCTAGATCTGATTATTCTATTTATGTAACTAAATATTTTCTTCAAAGAAGGTACCCAAGCTCTGGTATCACTATTTATTGTTCAAATGTTGATATTGATATGACAGTTGATTACCCAGTTGCCGGTTTAAATGATGATCTTCTTTTGCTTGGTATTATTGGGACCTTAAAGGGAAATCTCAAGGGTATTCAAACGGCTATCCAAGCGTTACCAAGCATTATCAAAAAACACTCAAAAGTACAGTTACGTGTTCTTGGAAATGGCGATCCATCTAGATTTATTGAATTGGCAAAATCATTAGGTGTTGAAAAATATGTGTTTTTTGATGGTAGCTTGCCTGCTGGACCAAAGGTTATGCAATGGATTGACTCGTTAGATATATATCTTCATCCAAGTTTTAAAGAGGGTTTACCCAGATCTTTGATAGAGGCAATGAGTAGAGGCAAGCCGTGTATCGCATCAAATGTTGCAGGCATACCTGAGTTAATTCCAAAGGAATGGCTTATTGTACCTGGTGATGTATTACAATTATCAAATTTGATTATGAAAATATCTGAATCTAAAAAATTAAGGCTAGAGCTAGGAAAAGAGAACATTGACACATCTAAACAATACCTGTCAAAAACTCTCAATAATAGGCGAAATAAATTTTTGAAGTCAGTGGTAAGTAATTCACAAAAATAATTTACAGAAAGATCTGTCACTATAATTGTGAATTTTATTATTTAATAAAATATGATTTTTTGGAGAAATAGATGAAAATTCTTGTTACAGGTGTTGCTGGATTTATTGGTGCCCACACAGCAATCGCACTTCTCAGTAAGGGACATTTCGTAGTTGGAATTGATAACTTAAATGATTACTACGATGTCTCCTTAAAGCGTGATCGCTTGAGTCAAATAAAAAGTGAAAATTTTGAGTTCTATAAATATGATCTTACTGATCATAACATTATAAATGGGCTATTTAGCGAGAAACAGTTTGACATTGTAATTAACCTAGCAGCCCAAGCTGGTGTTCGTTATTCGATTGAAAATCCACGAGCGTACGTCGATAGCAACATTGTTGGTTTTGTTAATATCCTAGAAGCATGTAGGCATAATAATATTAAGCATCTTATATATGCTTCAAGTAGTTCTGTTTATGGAATGAATGAGAAGTTACCATTTTCTGAGGATGATAATGTTGATCACCCGGTTTCACTGTATGCTGCTACTAAAAAGTCTAATGAGCTTCTAGCACACACATATTCACATTTATATGGATTATCTACGACAGGGTTAAGATTCTTCACAGTTTATGGGCCTTGGGGCAGGCCAGATATGGCCTACTATTCCTTCACCAAGGCTATACTGTCAAACAAGACAATAAAAGTTTTTAATAATGGCCACATGTTAAGAGACTTTACTTATATTGATGATATTGTCGAGTCTGTAACTAGGCTAGTGGATGTGCCCGCAACTTCTTCCAGTGATTGGAATTCTTCGTCTCCTGTTCCAAGTAAAAGTTCGGCTCCATATAAGGTATACAACATCGGAAACAATAACCCAGTTAAGCTAGGAAAGTTTATTGAAACACTGGAGGGTTGTCTTGGTATGGATGCAATAAAAGAATACTTACCTATGCAGATGGGTGATGTTAAAGCAACTTATGCAGATATTACCTCCTTAGAGGATGTTGTTGATTTTAAGCCATCGACTTCTTTGAGGGACGGATTAGGTAAGTTTACTAGTTGGTATTTAGAATACACAAAGAGTTAAGTAAGTGCGCAAGTTAATATAAAAAATTTCTGAGGTATCTTATAGCAGTCGAATCCGTCTGCCATCCCCCTCTAAGCATTATCTTTTCCAGCGGCTCGCCTTGCTCAAGCAAATCAAGTGCTGCGCCTACCCTAAATGAATGACCGCTTAGTGGTTGTTGATTTGAACCAGATTTTAACCCTTCCTGTAGCGTCTTTAAGATGGTGCTAATACTTGCAGGGTTAAGGCTATCCCCAATATGTCCGTGTTTGCTGATGGATCTTAGGATATAGCCTTCATCGCCAACAATTTCTTTCCATTTTCCCAATAAGTTAAGCAACTCTTCGCTGATAGGTAGTACTTTCCCCGTTCCATATTGGTCGGTCTTGGAGAAGTTAAGCCTTATTATAGGTTTGCCATTGGGTGCACAATCTACATCTTCAAACTTAAAGGCACAGAGTTCTGATCGACGTCGCATGGTTTCATAGCCCAGCCTTAATAGCACCTGATTCCTAATCCCCATAGTGCCGTTGTCCACTTCCCCTAAACTGAGACAGACAAAGATAGAGTTTTCTGAGATATTACCCTCAGGAGACGAAGATGAAAAAATCAAAATTTACGGATACGCAG
>Ga0206126_10004511_pt1 | contig 13398 bp, 13 predicted proteins | sample Helgoland_Spring_5_FD_148621 | JGI IMG/M metagenome (GOLD analysis project Ga0206126, IMG submission 148621) | Pelagic subsurface seawater microbial communities from Kabeltonne, Helgoland, North Sea - Helgoland_Spring_Bloom_20160412_1 | ecosystem: Environmental > Aquatic > Marine > Epipelagic ...
TGTATTTCATGTATTATTACAATATGTCTATCCGTAATATCCGTAATAGAAGCGTTCTTTTTGTCTATTCACATATATGGTGAAGAATCCAGATTTATAGCCGGTGTCAGTCAGCATGTCAAGAAAGCAAATAATCTGCCAAAGAATCTCATACAAGGGAAGAATCTCAAGACGCCGAGTGGTAATGGAATTCACTTGACTTGGCGTACTTTCAACACGGATGCTATTAAGGGCATTACATCAAGCTATTCTCTGGTTATTATAACCTTTTTCTTGTCGTTTTTATCGTTTTCTTTCTCTCTGCTTAGTATGCTTTTTGTAGGCCTTGGTTTATCGGAGTCGGTTTTTGTTTTTGATCAGAACATGATTTATGACAAATCTGACATGTTTAACCAATCAAATACTACCGTGGGAGAATTAGAAAACGGTTATGTGGGAAATGCAATCTGGCTTACCGTTATCGTTATTTTTACCTATTCATATATTATTGCATCTTTTTTTATGAAATATATAAATGATATACACTGGGGTAAAAATAGTTGTTGTACAAAATGTCAAAAAAAGGGAACAACGGATGTCTCACTGAAAATACCCATGGCAAAAACGGCGGCAGAATTTGATGCTGTTCAGAAGTCTATATATATACTTTATGCAGAATTTAATATTTTGGTGGTCGATTGGTATCAAAGATACTCCCCGAACAAGAAGAATGATCGCGATGCTTACCAACATCGGATCATCGAGTTGTTTGGTAAAGAAGTGGAAACTTTATCTACTAAAATGTTGGAGCTAAGGGTCATCGAAATAGGCGATAATCAAGAATATATCATAGCAATGAGAAAAGAAGTAGCAAACCAGAAAATACAGCCCGAAGAAATTAACGAGTCGTCGACTTTGTTAATGACCAATCTCAAATTTTAATAAATTTAATATAATGGTTTATTCAATATTTTTACTCTTTTCAGGCACTGGTTCTTACTCGTATTTTTACACATACAATGTCTTTGAAGTTTTGTTATATAAAAAGAATACAACATCTAAGAATATATGGATATTGACCGTATGTTTAATTTGCTACACGAATGTCGCGAAGCAGATAGTAATGTCATGTTCATCATTGGGCGCCCGAAAGATGCAAATGTCGTATGTTATAGCTCGGACTCGTCTTCTTTGGGGATTAAAGTCTACTGGAGATTAATAAACGGGAGCAAATACCCAATTTCTTTCATAGAGAAATCGTGCGCAATCGGGGTATTTGCTGTCACACTTGAAGATGGGAGTAAAAAATGCAACCTTGTCAGTTTTCCACAACTTCATTTCACTGTGAAACTAAGGAAAGCCTATCGTAATAAAAAACAAATTCAATTTGTTTTTTGTGGTCCTCCGCACAACGGGTTATTCCAGATTAGACCGAAACAACTGTTTATTCGATACACAAATGGCGAAACGGAAATCATTGATACATAATTGGAGTATGTTTTATTTTTCAAATAGTAGTATATAAACTATTGTAAATAATGTATTATTATGCCAATACAAACCGCGAAATTGGTTGTTAGTGATAAAGTACTTACCATAAAGACTTTAAATTGGGGAGTTGTCAACGCTGTTTTGTTATTCATTTACTATTTGTCGCTTATACAAAAAGTTAATGATGAAGATCTGACGTTTTACAGTGTCGCTTGGTCACTTTCAATTTTCACACCTCTATTATTATTAAAAATTTCCATTGGATATCAAAGAAAAATGGTAAATTTGTGCAATGTAGTTAGCATTTTACATATTGTAGCTTGTTTTTTACGAGTGGCTTTAGCAATGTGTGATATATATGAAGTGGGTGATATCTGCGGTGAATGTCTTTGTTCCACAAATACTACGTGTCTAATTACCGCAAACAATACTGTTTTTGAAATAGATCAGAGTCGTTGTCAAGACATTTTGTTAGAAGCCATTTTCTCTGTTTTTATCAACATATTTATGGTTGGCGCTACGCTACGAATTATAAACGGTCTGAAATCAATAATTACAAGCAAAAAAATGACCACCGTCGTAGTAAACAATATGGACGTACCAGATATAGAAGATAACAGATACATTCCCCCATACATTCCCCCAGATTTGGAGGAAAAAAGCCAAATTCCGAGTGAAAACGTGATTCCGATTGAAAACGTACAAGTTGTCATTAACGATGAAATGGACGATGAAATAAACGAAGTAAACGTAGAAGGAATTGCGGTAGGAATTCAAACAATATAATTAAACAGTTTTTTAAATATATATAGGTGTTGATTTTCAAAAACATAAAATGGTATATAACAACCAGTACAGATACTTTTTTGGCGGAGCCGAGGGCCAAGGCCCACATTATTTTCACTCCACAGTTATTTTTGTTTTGGCACAAAAATAATCTTAAGTTTTTTCGTCCGGTCGACAAAATACTCAGCTATTGTGATTGTGTCTATGTTTTGTTCTTCTTCTAACATTCCATTAAAAATGCTGTGTTGGAATATCATTCGCCAATTGTTGATGTCGTTGTGCCAACTAAAAACTTTGACGTCCGTATCTCGGTTTAGTTTACTTGTGATTAAGCTCGGCAAATCTTTTAACAGCTTGGTTCCGTCGAAATTATAGGTTTTATGCGGTGGAACTAATGTAATAATTTTAATACTAATGTCATTGTCATCGGTAAAAACATATGTATGTAGGACTGGCCCTGGCCCACCTGATGTAAGCGGTGGACTATCCGGCGGGAAAGACATTTTACTCGCAGAAAAATACACTTTTATAGTTATGTTTTGATGATCTTTGAAAACATACATTTATCTTTTATTTTTTTTTCTATATCCAAAACAAAAACTGAAACAACAAATATCTGGTTTTTCTTCTTCTTCTTTTTTCACGATTGTCCTACAAGTAGGGCACGTTTCATCTCTACCGAGCTTTGACTGGCAGCCAAGCCATTCTTCTATACAATGACTATGGAAGACATGACCACACGCCAGTTGGGTCGGTTTTTTGCTACCATAATCCATTAAGCAAATTTGACATTCTTCTTCCAATAATTTAAATTCGATTTTTTTTTTCATAAATACATTAATAGCCAATTGTATAAATACTGTATTATACGGTAAGACCTATTTGATCAACCATTGTATTAGAATAACGTCATCGCGAACAATCCAAAGTATAAGCCCCAAATATAAAAAGTGACTCCAAGTCCAAATCGAGCGAGAATATACCCAAAACGCTTGACCAGTCCAATTAAAAATACAAACCATAACATAGATTCTGGCCGCGACATACCGCAAAGGCGCAATGTCATTTTTATGAAAGAGAAAACGAATGCCGAGTTGTAAATTAACGATATATGCGGATGCCGAGCAAAGTGTATACCAAAACATTGCGCAGGCAATATCAGAATGTTGGAAATCCAAGGAGAGAGAAGCAAATACCATTGCCGTCGATACTATATGGTGAATTTTCGTGGTGTTTGGTAATTTATCCACACAAATCAATCCAGTGAAATCATTACTTGCGTAAAGTACAGCAATACGATGTATTATGTAGCTATCCCATTTATTATAGTAAATAGGAATGACAACATTGAACAATACATAACTCAACAAAACTGCCAAATAGATTGATTTGACTACGTTTTTCTGTATGTACCTCTTCTTAGACGATGGCAAGGTGATGTATTTGTTTTGACATCGGCTATTCAAAATAATCAAATCAACAATCGTATACAACATTCTGATCACAAAACAAGATATGACAAACCACAATATGGCGTAGAAATCGTACATCTGTTATAAATATTATTTATTGTTTTTATAGTACACTTATCTATTTTGGTTCAAAATCAATTCTTTTTTTTATGAATAGCGGCAGGTTTTCAGTTCTGATTGAATTTCCAGACGGACCTTGGTTTTTTTTCGTGTAGACAAATTTAGCCCAATCAATTAAATGGTTAATCGAGAAACATCTGGATTTCTCCCACTGAAACCACGTGTGTCCGTTCCGCCGTGTGCCGATTAAAACATTGCCGTACACGCTCTGATTTTCATCGATACCGTCTAAATCATAAACAGTAGTTGCCGAGGTATGTTCACACCAATAACGAGTCACACCTTCTTTGGCATATTCCTTGTATAGACTTCCCCTATCTTCAATTACGACGTAGGCTCCATTTTTGATCTCGTTTGATTCATAATTTGACAATTTTCGAAAATGATTATTCAAATATAGAATAGGGTCCATAACCAACGTGTCAGTTGTCGGGAGCTCTTTATACGGTATATTAAAATGGAGTTGTTTTGATTTGTCTAAAATAGTTATTGTTGTACTCCACCACCGTATTCAAATATTCGTTTATCCACTTTCATTGAATATTCCGCAAAATTACCCCAATTGTGCTCGGCGGCTCTGAACTTGGAGCTCTTTATACGATTATCTTTGGTTTTTCAGTTGTCGGGACCTTTTCATACGGTGTTGTGTATGATACTTTTAACACAAAAAACACTAAAAAGGAAAGGAGCGAAACACAATACGATTGCCAAAGCAATGCATATGTGTAACCTATAAACAGAACCCCAAACCCATAATGTTTGAGTTGACCGCCGCTTCCACGAAAGTCGATGCCAACATAGTAAGAGAGCGCAATATATGCTACTATAGGCATGATAACATGGACAATGAGTGGAAACCAAACCGAATCCATTGGTACGTCTTGAAATGCCGTGAACAATATCTGAATAAAAAATTGTAAACTATTTACTATCATAAATAATCCACATAAATGAATCAATTTTTCAAGTGTTCCGATGTATTCTTTTTTTAAGCCAGTAATTTCTGGGTAAGTAATTTCGATAGGCGCTCTGTTAATCAAAACAAGAATATACCACAATACAGCACCAATTGGAATGATCAAAGACCACCATTTTCCAGCCCAAAGCCACGATTGCATAATAGTGAAAGACATAAAAAGTAAATCGACAAAACCAAACGACTCTGCCATCCCCACACCGATAGATAAGGGAAGTGCTTCTTCGTCGTTATTGACTATCGTCAATCTAAACAGGTCATCGCCAATTATGGCCTTGCCTTGACAAGCCACAATCGGACGATAACCTGCGGTTCCGAAAGGTTCAAATACCTTTTCAGTTGTTTTGTGTATTACAAGCTGTTTTGTACTGTCCAAAGCCGCATCAAGCCTGCGATCGAGCCGCCTACCATTGTTCCATTCTGGTGACGTAGCCCAACCGTTAAAATCTGGATCACATTCGATGTCAGCTGCGCCGTGACCAAACAGTGTTACAGTTATATTAGGCTGTTTTTCGTAAGAATCTGGGACAGAAAGAGAAAAACTAATGTTTTTCTTTGCGGGCACATTCATTGTCAGACTATAGCTCTCTTCTACAATTATGTAAACTCCCCAGCTTTTGCTTTGCGTGTCTTCTATGTGTAAATCGTCACCAAAAATAGGCATGTGAGCAGATACAGATGTAAAACATAAAAATAATAATAACAGTTTCATTTTTTATTAATAAATTGTAACTGTTTATACTACAAATTTTCTGATATACATTTTTACAAATATTCACCTCGCCACTTTTTATGTTTATTGTTGTTAAGAATGGTGCGCACTGTAGAAAATGGGATGAAAAAAAATTACCAAAAAAAAGTTTCGGGCCTTGGCCCTCGGCTCCGCCAAAAAAAAATTATTCTTTTTTTGCCGCATTGACTTTATTGGCGGCATACTCATCAAGTATTTTTGTGTTTATTTGTTCCAGTTCCAATTTATAATCATCAAGTATTTTTTTGTTTATTTGTTCCATATCCAGTTTATCATCACTAAGTATTTTTTTGCTTATTTGTTCCATTTCCATCTGTTTTTCTTCATTTGATTGATCCCAATTGATTCCCAATTCATCATACGATTCCAGTCTCCCCCCACAACTGCCATAATTGTACGTACCTTTGAACTTATCCATATCTTTGAATGTTTTAAGATTTCCGATAGTAACTCCTTTATAGAATGGTGTTCCAAATAATCTATGATAATTTGCTAATAAATGTTGACCAGGAAATACCAACAACCACAGATTCAACACGCTCATTAATGACAAATTGGGGTAAGGTCCGTGTTTAACCAACCACCGCTTATTAATCATTTCGGACCTGTCGAAATCTATTAACTTTACGTTATCTTCATCGTCTAACATTAGGTTTAGGCGGTTCCCGTCGTTATGAACAATCCCCACTTGTTTATCGAGCGTTTTGTATAAATCCCAAAGTTGTTTCTGATGTTTCAATAATAATGTTTCGCCATCTTGGTAATAGTCCACTAAACGTGTTTTTAAAGGCAACATTGCTATAAAAGATACATCGTCTTGTCCTCCGCAATACACGGCTTCTACAGGAACCGTCACTTTATATTTGGATGCGAGTTGTTGAAGTCTCGCTTGGTGTAAAAACCCATCCCCTATTTCGACATAAGGTTCTCTGGCGTCTTCATCTTTTTTTTCTACATCTGTTCGTCCAATACCATTACCACAATAAGTCCCTTTAGCGGCTACTTTGATAGCATAGTCTTTCCCATCACACTTAATTTTGATAGTAGTGCCCTGTCTACCTGGTACTCCTAATCTTTTAACAGTCTGTATATCTGATAATAGGTCTTTAGGGTCTAAAACTCTATCAGACCAATTTTCACCTAACTGTTTTACCAAACAGTTCTTAAAAAATTTAGTGTTGCCGTATTTGGTACCACAGAATAGAACATTGTTTAATCTTTCATTTTCCCATTCGTCTAACATATCAAGAAGTTGAACGTTTGAAGTGGTCATATACTTCTTGTGTAAATCTGCATAATTATTTATTTGATTAAACTGTTTGATCATCCTAAATATAACCATAATTATAACTATTTATACGTTTATTTATTTAAAACTCTAAGTTATGTTCGAACTCACTCTCGCAAAATCCATGACAATAGAAATATTCTTCGACAATAGGAATATCTTGAATTCTGCCAAGCATTTTCTGCAAAATAAATTCTTGGTAATCTTCTGCAGTACATTTGGGATTATATAATACAATGATTTGAAACATACGGCCCGATTTAAGACTATCTTTGATGAGTGGTTCAATATGGCAGCCATTTTCGATGCAATATTGAACGCCTTCAACCCAGCCTTGTTTTATCGCAATTTCCGCGCAGTAATCAATATAATATTTATGCGTAAATTTCCTCCAAATATGCATGTTTTTAGACCCAGCAATGAAGTCTGCCAATGAAGCTTGGACAGGCAATCGGTCCCATATAAAATCGAATAAATCGTTACGTACAGTAGAAAAATCGACGAAATTCCAAATTCTGGCACTAAATGGTATCACCAGATGCTGTTGAAGCCAATTAAGGTCGTTTCGCATGACAGCATTTTGGCACGAAGATTGGTAAATTTTCATCATGTTTTTGTCACATAATAATGTATTTTCAATGCAAAGTGGCAATTGTAAGATATCGAAATCCATGGACACCAGCCAATTCTTTATCCACTCGTCGATAAATTTTTGATTTCCCAAAAAATCCGCTGCTTTCAGTGCAGCAATTGAAGGAGGTCCATTAATCAATTGAATTTGTCCCGCAGTTGCGGTAATTTCTGTTATTTCGTCAATATTGTCCATTATTTTTTTTGGCTAACAGGTATTTGTAGTGTATTTTTTATTATCACATCGTAAAATAAACCAGAATATTCTTAGAATATATCGGTCGGCTCCCGCATAGGTTGGAAACAGAATAGTGCTCGTTCAAACGCCTAAGGACGGATTGTCACAGAATTTTCTTCCAACATTTCCACCGCAGATTTGAGTGGTTCTCCCATTTCAACAGTATCAAAGTAGGCACCGTCGTTAATACGTTTATTTTCACCCAGCAATAGTCCTACCTTTTCCAATTCCACGTTAATTGTTTCGAATCTTGTTTTTTCCTTCAATGTTGAATCGTGAAGTTTTTGCAAACGAAATATAGAATGACCATATTTACCGTCATCCCACAATAATTTGGAACTAAAGTACATTTGCATGGCTTGTCCGGCAGGCAGGGTATTTTCTGGTTCATGTTCACTTGTCCAGTTTACTATAGATAAAACTGAAGAGTTGACCACTCTTTCAGCTACAGTAAACAATGTTTTCGCAGGTAAATTTTGGTCAATACCCACCGAAAGCATCGCCATATGTTGCAGGCTTTGTAAATGAGCTATACAACTGTTATGCCAAGCACACTGAAAAATAACATGATTCATATCTGAGTTTTTCCATTTCCAAGTTTCCAAATTTCGATTGACCTGTTCGTGCATTTGTATAGCCTTTGCATAATTTGTAGAGGCCAATTTATAATCGGGCAGTGAATCATGACCTGATTCCAGAAACAGGCGAGCCAATAACACTTTAGGAACAATTCTTTCGACCTGCCAACAAGACGATATTATTTGTTCGTTGTTAATTTGCCAAGAAAATACAGGGATCCTTTTCATTTGTGTGTGACGCTTTCGAACAAGTTCGTAAAACATAATGTCAATCCCTTTGCAGTGTTTTTCCAATTGTTCTATTAATAACTCTTTGTTGTTTTCTTCGGAATCGAGAGACTGTTGAATACTGATTCTGTTCCGTGTAATTGCAATTGGATCCTCTGCAAAATCAAATATTTTTTCAAATTCTTCGGTAGATTTGATTTTTATTTTCATCATTTGTGTAAATTGTAATTGTTTAAATACAAGATAATTGCTGTATTTAAACTGATAATTATATTATTATCAAAATGTGGAAACCGGGTGAGTCTATAAATGTCTCTGGTAATCCTGTTTTTGAATATACACACAAAAAAAACGGCCTACGGGTTTGTTTGTGTCCGATTTCTGGTACAAATTCGTGTAGTTACATGAGAGTTGTCCACGCTGGCTCAAAAGACGAAATAGGTATTTCGAAGAGCGGTGCTGCCCATTTTCTCGAGCACATGTCATTCAGAATTGACGACGGTAAGATTTGGGAGTTGGCGGCCAAAGGGGATCAAATAAATGCTAATACAAATCTGGATAGTACAAAATTCTTTGTTATCCATTTGCCCGAACAAACAGAAGACGTACTTAAAATAGATGCCCATAGGTTTTCTAATCATTCTGTGCCAGAAGATAAAATAAGCGTCGAAATGCAGGCTGTTAAAAACGAATTGCTTCAAAAACACACAAGCGCTGGACCCAGAATGTTTGCTTCAGCTACGGCGATGGCATTTCAATCACATCCATATATGCGTCAGACAATCGGTGAGATCTCTGATGTCGAAAATTCAAAAGCGAATGAATTTGACAATTACCGTGATCATTTTTATGTTCCAAACAATGCCACGCTTATTTTCACTGGAAATTTTAATCCGCAAACAGTTTTGAAACATGTTCACAAATATTTTGGAAATATGCCAACAGGAACGAATTGTAACCCCGTACATTGTCCCGAACCACCACAAAAAGGCCTGAGAATGTCCGAAATAAACATCTCTGCACCTTGTCATATGTTGTGTTTGGCATTCCACACGCCAAATGGAAGGACAAAAGAATCTTTGACTTTACAGGTAATAGCAAATTTATTATGGAAAAATCGTAACGGGCGTGGCAAACAACTTTTAACATCTAATATATTGCACGACATAGGTGTGTACTGTCCAAAACAGCACGACCCATTTTTGTTTTTTTTTCACGGAACAATGGGTCGTGCTAACCCTATGGTACCAAATAAAATGTTAGAGATTTTGCAAACGTTTTCTACTGTACCTGTTAACGAATTCGACCTAAACACGGTCAAACAGCAAATGGTCGATGAATGGAATAGGTCAACTGAATCACCATCAGATATAATGAATGCGATAGCTGATGGTGTATCAATCGGCAATTGGACAGACGTCAGCGATCGGCACCATATTCTATCATCAATAACAAAACACGATATAACGCGGGTAGCATCAACGGTTTTCAAAAAAGACAATATGACTATTACCAGGGTTGTACCGTTAATCGGAGCAGAGAAACAATCTCTTATAAATGAAGTCGATACAACGATAAATCACTCAAAAGCGCCCGCTTCGATTGACATACGGGGAGAAACGGAGACAAATGCTAACTGGTCTATGCATAACATTGGGATAACAACGAATATACTACTGTCCCCACAATCCAAATATGCCCGTGCTACTATTTCGGCACGGTTTGACCCAATATACAGTGACATTGCGTCTTTATTCGTTAAAAATTTCGATGAAATGGGACAGCAACAACTATATAATCTACATTCCAATAGGCATTTTGCATCCGATCATGAGTTTGTTCATTTAAACATGGAACTACCATTGGATCTTGGGAAACTGAAACAAGCAGCTAATTTAATCACCAGTACCGATTGGAAAAGTCCTCATTTTGACGAGGAGGAAACAGAAATAAAAAAAAGGCAAACTATTTCTGAAATGCGGACCGCTACGCTCGACCAGGCTTTTATGACAAAAAGCACATTTGTGAAAGCGATATTCTCGAACACTGTGTATAATATACCGGTTAATCAACGAATAAATGCATTAGAAAGGGTCACAACCGACCACATGAAACAATTTCATAGGAAATGGATGATTGGTGGCGATAACACGATTGTTACCATTGTATCACCAACGTTGGAATTGGGTCAACATTTAGCCAAAATATTGCCTACCTCTTCTAAAATGCCTGTTTCAACTATGACGTGGACAGCTTTACCGCGTAAAGCTATGCAAAAACATATTCCGTTAAAAGGATATGGATCGATAGCTATTATGATGGGTCAGACCATCTCGATTAAAGGTGATCCCACCGCATCAATTGCTTTGGAATGCGCTGCGGAAATTTTTGGAGGCGGAATGGTATCCAGGTTAATGCATATTGTTCGTGAACAAAAAGGTTTGGGCACGTATGGAATATATTCGGAAATAAAATCAGTCAACAGTCGTACAGATAAAATCTTTGTAATTAGCGGAAGTTTTTCCCCAGATTCCTTCGATGCTGGAATGCAATGCACAAGAGAATTGTTAGCAGATTTCTGTAAAAATGGGATTACAGAAAAAGAGTTGGAGTTCGCTAAGACAAGGATGATAGGAAGCCGAAAAATATCAAGAGATGATGTTACGGAATTGAAACAAGCGTGTATTGATGAAATTATTATTGGAAACGACCCACACAATGTATTCGAATTGTTTGACAAAAGAGTTGGTGAATTGACCGTTTCAAAAGTCAATGATGCAATAACAAAATATCTGGACGATACAAAAATGATTGAGATCAGTTGCGGGTGATATACAAGAACTGTTGTCGTACTCTTATTTTTGCTTTAGTCATAATACGGTATATGTTAGGAATATTTCAGAATATTTTGTATATAACAGTAAGGGAAACAATAAAAACATGCCCTTCCCTTACTACACGGGTGTTTTGGTATGTGAGCAATCAATGGAACAAATTGGTATTCGCCGTGCTACGAAAAAGGACCATGCACCCAAAAGAAAACGTTCTTCCTCTTCTTCCTCCTCTTCCTCCTTGTAGACATACAAATAAAAACAGTATTAAATAATGTTTATGAATATGGTACTTATAATTCATCTTTGATTTCGTCTTTTGACAATATACTTTTCACCATATTTATCTTAAGACTTTTTGTCAGTTTGGAGAGTGAATCATCTTTGGCCTGTGTAAGCTTCTGGTAGGTTTTCTGAAGCTCTGAGACGGCGTCTTTGAAGACCGCATTGATTTCGGTGACAGATTGGTCATATTCTGACACTCTGACTTCTAATTCTTCTGTCGTCAGTAGCCCAAGCTCCGAAATGTCTTGAATTTGTTCTTCGTCGCAATTTTGTAGTGAATTAACATCACATGGCGGGAGTAAGCCTGCTGCGAAATCAGAGAGCGAGTCAAAATCGCGCCCGCCTTTGTATTCCTCCAAATTGGACGGGTCGCCGTGCCGAATCGCCGGGAAGCCTTTGATGCCGTGTTTCTCGCATAGTTTCTTGCCTTTGCCCGTACAATCGGCTTCTGCGACAACGACTTCCGTCGAATCGGCATATTCGTCCATTAATTTGGACCAGACAGGGGCCATTGCCTTACAGTGGCCACACCAAGGGGCGAACATTTTGATGAATACCGTCTTTCCGGCGGTCTTTTCGTCGTAATTCTCGTGGGAGAGTTCCAAACTGTAAGCTTGGGTAAATAATGCGGTAATAAGAAGGATTTTAGACATGGTTTTAATATAATCGAAGTTTATTTATATAGTTTTATTTTCTAAACATTTGGATTTTATAATTAGTTACAAAATGCCACATAAAGGCAAAATGCCACATAATGGCAAAATATTAAAAATTTAATTCTTTGATTTCATCCTTATAGAATTTTATATTAGATTTTAATACTTCTTCATCGAGTTCGAAGCGAATGGATAGCTCCAAGAGTTTCAGTGGACGAAGACTCCACCATCCACACCAAAAACGATAACAAGAATCGTCAATACCATCCACCTTTATATGCCGTTTGTTGCCCAACCCAGAATTTAAATCAACAGGCTTGAGACTGGTTACTATAAAATAAGGTTTATATCGTCCATAAAAAACGTTAGAACTTGAGACTGTCAAAGGATCCACCTTTTTATTTACCTGACATGATCCGCCGTCCACCTCTCTCAAAATGTCGATGGAAGCGTCGTCACGTCCCTTGTATAGGCATAATTCATAATTAATTTTGCCTTTCCTTTCATGTTTGACCCAGCAGAACGTTTCTGATTGTATAAACTTGTCGTACTTCTTTTTGATGGCTAAAAGATGCTGTACTCTATCCATGCCTTGTTGTTTATTTTTTACGTTGTTTTGCATTGTGAGTATGATTTGATCAATATCCCTCATATAAATTTGAAGTGGTAATAATATTTTTTTGATATTACTGTCATTTCCACTCCACCACAAATATCCAGCAAAAAGATATGTTCCGACGGTGTAACCAATCCACAAAATGCCGATCCACGTAATGCCGTAAAAATAACCCGACAACATTTCAAATAGATCTTGTTCGCCTTCATTCTCCAGACATTTGAGACTGGTACCATTTAAAATAAAACTCGTACCCTCCAGGATCACATTTGCAGTCAAATTATCCATACTAAAATACATCAGTAATAACTCTATTCTTCCAATTGTATCCTAATTCTCTTATATACCATAAAATTTCCGTAATGAAATGTGACGGGGTCAGATGTCATAATTCTCGTGGGAGAGTTCCAAACTGTAAGCTTGAGTAAATAACGAGGTAATAAGAAGGATTTTAGCCACATAATGGCAAAATG
>Ga0206126_10004517_pt1 | contig 13390 bp, 10 predicted proteins | sample Helgoland_Spring_5_FD_148621 | JGI IMG/M metagenome (GOLD analysis project Ga0206126, IMG submission 148621) | Pelagic subsurface seawater microbial communities from Kabeltonne, Helgoland, North Sea - Helgoland_Spring_Bloom_20160412_1 | ecosystem: Environmental > Aquatic > Marine > Epipelagic ...
TTAAAGTTATTGCGCCATGGAGAGAGTGGGATTTATCAAGTAGAACAAAACTTCTAGAATTTGCTGAAAAACATCAAATACCCATCGCCAAAGATAAAAGAGGAGAAGCACCTTTTTCAGTGGATGCAAATTTATTACACACATCATCTGAAGGTAAAGTATTGGAAGATCCATCAATTGAAGCCCCTGATTATGTATATCAACGCACGGTTAGCCCTGAAAAAGCGCCAAATGATGCTGAATATATTGAAATTGGCTATACAAAAGGTGATCCAACATCCTTGAATGGAGAAAATTTAAGTCCGGCTGAAATGTTGACTTCATTAAATGATTTGGGTGGTAAGCACGGTATTGGTCGATTGGATTTAGTAGAGGGAAGATTTGTTGGTATGAAGTCGCGTGGAGTTTATGAAACTCCAGGTGGTACAATCATGCTTGAAGCGCATCGGGGAATTGAGTCAATTACATTGGATCGTGGAGCTGCACATTTAAAAGATGAGTTAATGCCTAAATATGCTGAATTAATATATAATGGTTTTTGGTATAGCCCAGAACGAGAAATGTTACAGGCTTTGATCGATGCAAGCCAAGAGCATGTAAATGGTACGGTTCGTTTGAAACTATATAAAGGTTCCGTGCAAACTATTGGCAGATGGTCAGATGACAGCTTATATTCTGAAGCTCATGTAACATTTGAAGATGATGCTGGAGCATATGATCAGACTGATGCAGCAGGTTTTATTAAAATTAATGCATTACGTTTAAAATTATTGGCAGCCCGAAATAATAAATCTTAATTTCTTAGACTTTATACTTATTAATTCCTAGAAAGATAAACTTGCATCACAAGATCTTATTTTAGAAAGGGTTTTTATATAGAAGTACTTGAATGGCTCTGATTCCAAAGATTACAATTATTGGAGTAAAATCAATACCAGAAAGCGTAGGTACATATCGCCTTATTCTATCATATATCGGAGATGTAAGACGATTAATTCCAAACCATGCTTGAGCAACTATTGGCTGACGTAAGTTTAATACATTGAATTGTACAAGCCAGCTCATAATGAATTGAATTATTACAACCCACCATGCAAGATCTAAAGCCATAATTAAAATTTCACTGATACCAGATCCACTTGAATTCATTTTATTCTCCTTTTGCTGTGATGTTGCTAACTGTGTTAAGCTAGTTATGCAAGATAGAGAATAATTAATACTTTTTTAAAATTTGTGATTTAATTCAATGAGGATATTATTGTGATAAAATACGATAAAAAAGTTTGGGCTTGGATGTTATATGATTGGGCTGCTCAGCCATATAGCACGTTACTAATTACTTTTATATTTGCGCCATATTTTACGTCTGTTGTTGTTGGTGATCCAATTCTGGGTCAGTCTCTTTGGGGGGTAATGACTGCTATTGTTGGCCTTACGCTTGCAATACTTGGTCCAATATTGGGCGCAATTTCTGATACAGGTGGTTTTCGAAAAAAGTGGATCGTATTTTTTTCTGTTTTGTATGTTTTGGGTGCGATTAGTATTTGGTGGGCTGTTCCAGGAATGGAATCTGTAACAAGTATTTTGATCTTATTTGGAATAGGGATGCTTGGAATGGAACTATCACAAATTTTTGTAAATTCCATGCTTCCTGAAATTTGTTCAAAAAATGATATTGGGCGACTTTCTGGCAATGGTTGGGCGCTTGGATATGTTGGCGGATTATTACTGCTTTTCATATCATTATTATTCTTTGCTGAAAATAATGTAGGTCAAACACTTTTAGGAAATTCGCCTATATTTGGATTGGATGCAAATGCTCGTGAAGGGACTAGATCAATAGGGCCATTAACAGCTATGTGGTATGTTTTATTTATGATGCCATTTTTTTTATATATTCCAGAAAAGAGAGTAAAAATTTCACAAAAAATAATTTTTACGGCTCTTGGCGATTTATGGCGGTCAATCAAAAAATTACCCTCTAATAAAAGCCTTACTTCTTATTTAATATCTTCAATGTTTTATCGTGATGCCCTCATAGGTATTTATTCATTTGGTGGAATTTATGCGAGTGGAGTACTGGGTTGGTCAATAACACAAATTGGAATTTTTGGAATCGTAAGTGGTATTGCTGCTGCAATTTTTACTTTTCTAGGTGGTTTTGCAGATAAATATTTTGGCTCTAAACGTGTTATAATATTCTGTATATGTACATTGATTGTAGTATGTATTCTTATTGTAGGAACATCTAGGGATGTTTTTTTTGGAATTAGCCTTAATGAATTTAGCACTTTTCCTGACAAATTATTTTTGATTTGCGGGGTCGCTATAGGTGCAGCAGGCGGTTCATTGCAATCAGCCTCTAGAACGATGCTAGTTTTGCAGGCAGATAGGAATAGAATGACTGAAGCGTTTGGATTATACGCCCTGACTGGACGTGCCACGTCGTGGATGGCGCCTGCTTTAATTGGATATGTAACCTTCATTAGTCAAAATCAACAACTAGGTGTCTTGCCTGTAGTGGTACTTTTTATAATTGGGTTATTTCCATTAATTTGGGTAAACACAAATTAATGTTCAGATTAAAAATTCTATTGATGATTTTTTGTATAGCTTTCAGCGTTCAAGCTGCTTTTGCCGAAAAGCAGGCACGTTATTTATTGGGTGCTATGCCATTACCATCAAACCAATTTCCAGACTCATATGGTTCATATTCAAAAGGATGCTTGGCTGGAGGTCAAGCTATGTTGGAAAGTGGACCAACCTGGCAAGTTATGCGATTGTCTAGAGGTCGTAATTGGGGACATCCAAATATGATATCTTTTTTAGAAAGATTAAGTAAGGCTGTGGCTAAAGAAACAAGTTGGAACGGAATTTATATTGGTGATATTTCACAACCAAGGGGTGGCCCAATGATTTCAGGTCATGTCTCTCATCAAATGGGTCTTGATGTTGATATATGGATGTTGCCAGCAAAAAACTTAAATTTAACTAAGTCTGAGCGAGAAAGTATTTCTTCAATTGATGTTAGAGCTAAAAACAAAAAAAACATAAGCTCCAATTGGACTCAAGATCATATGGAGATTTTAAAGTTATCTGCAAATGATCCAAGTGTTGATCGTATTTTTGTAACAGCTCCAGTTAAAATTTATATGTGCAATCATGAATCTGGCAATAGGGATTGGCTGCAAAAAATACGTCCATATTGGGGACATAATTTTCATTTTCATGTAAGGTTAAAATGTCCAAAGGACGCTTCGTTTTGTAAAACGCAAAAGCCAACTGTTCAATATCTATCAAAGGGTGGAATAGGCTGTGATGAAACTTTAAATTGGTGGATTACAAAAGCTTTAGAACCTATCAAAATAGACCCTAATAAGATTACACCTAAATCTAAAAAACACCCAAGAGAATACACTATGGCTGATTTGCCTAAGCAATGTATTGCAGTATTGAATAGCGAATAATTTTTAACCCATATATTAAAATTCTATTTCGAAGTTTCATTGCAGGGATCGCTTCTTATCTCTATAGGGTTTAAAGAATATTAGAATCTTAAGTCTTGGAGAAGTAATTATGTCAAACTCTCAATTGGAAACTGCCATTGAATCAGCTTGGGAAGCGCGCGATGAAATTTCATCTGCTACAATGGGGGAAACTCGTGATGCAATCGAAGCAACGCTTGAAGCACTAGATAGTGGGAAATTACGGGTAGCTGAGCCAAAAGAAAATGGTAATTGGCATGTAAATCAATGGGCCAAAAAAGCGGTTCTTTTAGGTTTCAGAATTCAAGATATGGAAATCCAAGAAGGTGGCCCACAAGGTGGAACTTGGTGGGACAAGGTAGACAGTAAATTTAAAGGATGGAATGCATCTGATTTTCAATCAGCTGGGTTTCGTGCTGTCCCAAATTGTATAGTTAGAAAATCTGCATATATTGCTCCCGGCGCGGTATTGATGCCATCATTTGTTAATCTGGGTGCTCACGTAGGTGAAGGAACAATGGTTGATACTTGGGCCACTGTTGGTTCATGTGCGCAAATTGGTGCAAATGTTCACCTTTCTGGTGGAGTTGGTATTGGTGGTGTTTTAGAGCCAATGCAAGCTGGTCCGACTATAATTGAAGATAATTGTTTCATAGGTGCAAGATCTGAAGTGGTTGAAGGTTGTATTGTCCGTGAAGGTTCTGTTTTGGGCATGGGAGTATTTATTGGACAATCAACTAAAATATTTGATCGTGAAAGTGGAGAGATTACTTATGGTGAAGTTCCATCTGGATCTGTTGTTGTAGCTGGGTCTCTACCTTCTAAAGGTGTAAATCTATATTGTGCAGTGATTGTAAAAAAGGTTGATGCTAAAACGAGATCAAAAACATCAATAAATGAATTATTACGTGATTAAGCTTTTGTGATTTAATTTTGTGTTAACGCTTCCCTCATTTATGAGGGTTATTTATAGTTTATCATATGACAGACAAAAAAATAAAACGACCTCAATTGGTATTCACTCTATTAGTTGAAGTCGGCCGTAATCCTAATGATGGATTGCCAAAAGGTGCTACTGGCGGTGCAATTATGTGCTTTGCATCAGGAGTTGATGAACCAGAAGCAGTCCGAGAAACAGTCGCTATCTTGAAGCAAGCTGATTTAGCACCTTTGGATGTAACTGGTTATGGTACTTTAGATGAGCGCCTTCAAGAGGGACATGATATAAGCGAAGAAGAACGTAAACTCATGCAACAGGCACTGGATGAAAATTCTGTTATTGTTTATCAGCTCACCCCTTTTTTTGAAGAAAAAAAGAACCAGCCCAGTGATACACATCACTGATATTTTTTAATACATATATAAATAACGTATATGTAATATTTTTATTGGGAAGTAAGATTAATGCTTAATATTTTCTTTGATTTAGATGGGACATTATTAGATAGTCAGTCTGGAATAATCCAATCACTACAACATGCATTAATTGAAACAGCAGGAATTGAACCAAGTTCTGATGAATTACGAGGTATGATTGGTTCTAGCTTGCCACACATTTTGGCCAATTTTCTTGGACCACATGGTGAAGTAGCGGAAGCTATAAATTTATATCGTGAATTTTACCAAGAAGAGGCAATGTTTGATGCCGAAATTTATGATGGTGTTTTTGAAATGTTTGATACATTGATCACAGCCGATGTGGGCTTATTTATTACAACATCTAAACCTCATGCTTTTGCCAATCAGGTAGTTCAACATTTTGGGATATCGGATGCTGTTACTCATGTTTTTGGATCTGAGTTAGATGGAACCAATTCCGACATATCATCATTGTTACAATTTGCTTTAGATGAAACGGGTTTTGACCCTAGAAAATGCATAATGGTAGGTGATCGCCAAATGGATATTTTTGGTGCAAAAAATAATGATATTAATAATATAGGTGCACTTTGGGGCTATGGTGAAGCTGATGAATTGCGAATGGCTGAAGCTGATATGCTTGCTGGACACCCTGAAGAGTTAGCAGAAATCTCATTTGATATGATGGGATTAGATTTAGATTAGAATAAAGGTGTATTAAAATGGATGGATTTTTATCCATCCATTTTGTTGTTGTTTTAAACTTCAAATTTTAAAGCACTGACAGTTTGGAATATGCCAGTTTTTTGGAGACTTTCCATAGCATTTTGATTTGGAGCACAATCCAGATAGAGTAAAGCTATTGCATCTCCACCAATATCTTTTCTACCTAATGTAAAGTTAGCTATGTTTACTTCATGTTCGCCCATAGTTTGACCTAATGTTCCAATAATACCAGGGATATCTTTGTTTGTAGTGTACAGCATGTGAGAACCCACTTCTGCATCGATATTAATGCCTTTAATTTGGATAAAGCGTGGTTTTCCATCACTGAAGACAGTACCAGCAACTGATCTTTCACGTTCCTTTGTCTTAACAGTTAGTTTTATATAACTGTCAAATACACCTGATTTTTCTTGTGTGGTATTGGAAACTTTTATTCCCCGATCAGTAGCAATTATAGGTGCAGATACCATATTTACATCTGGATTCTGTGCTTGCATTACCCCAGCAATCGCAGCAGAAGCCAACGCTTTGGTGTTCATGTCTGCAACCTTACCATCATATGTAATATTTATTTCTGTGATTGGTTCATTTGTTAATTGACCAGCAAAAGCTCCCAGGTGTTGTGATAATTTTACAAACGGGCCTAATATGGGTGCTTCTTCTGCAGTGATCGATGGCATGTTTATTGCATTAGATACGGCGCCATTGTTTAAATAGTCGCTAAGCTGTTCTGCAACTTGAAGTGCAACATTTTCTTGTGCTTCAGTTGTTGCTGCTCCTAGATGGGGAGTTACAACAACATTTTTTAAATTAAACAATGGACTATTTGTTGCGGGTTCGACTGAAAATACATCAAATGCTGCGCCTGCTACATGGCCTGAATTAAGTGCTTTTGCTAAAGCAGTTTCATCTACCAATCCGCCACGTGCACAATTAACAATACGAACGCCTGGTTTCATTTTATTAATTGCTTCTTCAGAAATCATTCCTGCTGTTGCATCTGTTTTTGGAACATGAAGAGTTATAAAATCAGATTTACTGTATAGTTCATCAAGTTCAACTTTTGTAACGCCTAATTCTTTGGCCCGCTCTTCAGACAAAAATGGATCATATGCTAATACCTTCATTTTCAAACCAAGTGCACGAGATGCAACAATTGACCCAATATTACCTGCGCCAACTAAGCCAAGTACCTTATTTGTTAACTCAACACCCATAAATTTTGATTTTTCCCATTTGCCAGCATGGGTAGATTCTGATGCTTCTGGGATCTGCCTAGCGACTGCAAACATCATAGCAATAGCATGTTCAGCTGTTGTGATCATATTCCCAAAAGGTGTATTCATAACAATTACACCTTTTTTTGAAGCAGCCTTTAGGTCAATATTATCAACCCCAATTCCTGCACGGCCAATAACTTTTAAATTTGTGGCAGCGCTGAGCAATTTTTCTGTAACTTTTGTTGCAGACCTAATTGCCAAACCATCATATTCGCTAATTTTTGCAAAAAGGGCGTCTTTATCTTTGCCCAGTTTTGGTAAAAAATCTACATCGATGTTGTTGTCACGAAAAATTTGAACAGCTGTTTCAGATAAGCTGTCAGATACAAGTACTTTAGGCATTTAAGCCTCCTCTAAATTATATTTATAAAATTGCAAAAATAAATTTTGCTAAAACTATAGATTTGAAATTTGTGTTTCGAATGCCCAAGTTAACCAAGGCATTAATGATTGAAGATCTTGCTTTTCAACTGTTCCACCTGTCCAAATACGTAAACCAGCTGGTGCATCCCTGTATGAACCAATATCATATGCAACGCCCTCGTCATCCAAAACTTTAACAAGAGATTTTGCAAATTTTACTTGGCCTTCTGAATTCAAACTCGTTACGCGTGGATCAATAATTTTCAAACACACAGATGTATTAGATAGTGTATTTTTATTTTCGGCTAAAAACCCAATCCAATCATTATCATCAACAAAATTTGATATAATATTTAAATTTGCATCTGCTTTTGCTATTAAGCCATCTTTGCCACCTTGTTTTTTTGCCCAATCAAGTGCAAATAAATAATCTTCGACTGCTAACATTGAAGGTGTATTTATTGTGGCACCTTTAAAGATCCCATCAATTAATTTGCCACCTTTTGTCAGTCTAAAAATTTTAGGTAAGGGCCACGGTGGAGTATAGCTTTCAAGACGCTTTATAGCATTTGGTGATAATATAAGCATGCCGTGCGCAGCCTCACCACCTAATACTTTTTGCCAACTAAATGTTGTCACATCTAATTTATCCCAAGGTAAATCTTGGGCAAAAGCCGCAGACGTTGCATCGCATATTGTTAGGCCCTTTCGGTTTTCTGGTATAAAATCTCCATTTGGTACCTTTACGCCAGAAGTTGTCCCGTTCCAGGTAAAAACAACATCATTATCAAAGTTTATATTAGTGAGTTCAGGTAGTTTTCCATAATCTGCCACGTGATGGGTAACGTTATCTAACTTTAATTGCTTTACAACATCAGTTACCCAACCTGCACCAAAACTTTCCCAGGAGCACATGTCTACAGGACGCTCACCAAGTATAGACCACATTGCGGCTTCAACTGCCCCAGTGTCTGAAGCTGGAAGAATTCCAATTTTATAATTTTCTGGTATTTTTAGAATTTCGCGAGTGGATTCGATTGCTTTTAAGAGTTTGTCTTTACCAATTTTAGCTCTGTGAGATCTGCCAAGTGCTGCATTAGATAATGCATCAAGCGTCCAAGTAGACGGTTTTGCGCAAGGTCCAGAAGAGAATTGGGGATTGTTCGGACGAACGTCCGGTTTTTCTATTTTCATAATATCTATCCTTACAGATAATTGCCCTTCGTTGGGGAAGGGTGTCCCACTGATGCGTTTATGTAAAAAAAGACAATTACACAAGCCTTCCTTCTGGAATATTACGTAAAATCCTCATAAAGCTAATTATCATTATAAATATTTTTTAGGGCATGAAAAATGTACGTCGCAACTTTAATAGCAAATAGTAATAATAAAAATTTATCAGCGCTAATTTTAAAACAAGTTGTTAAAGATCTAGGTGGCACACAATATAATGTTTTAGATGATAATATTGCGATAGACATACCCTTACAATCAGAGCCAATAAACTTTGAGGTAGTTTGGAAAAAACTCCAAAAACTTGAAATAGACATTGTACTTCAACCAATAAAAAATCGTCGAAAAAAGATACTTTTAGCTGATATGGATAGTACAATAATAGAACAAGAATGTATCGATGAATTGGCTGATGAGGCTGGTGCAGGAGAACGTGTCGCTGAAATAACCAAAAGAGCTATGAATGGTGAATTGGATTTTGAAGAAGCTCTTGTTGAACGTGTCAAATTACTGAAAGGCTTGAGTTCAGAAATTATTACTAGTGTTTTGAAAACACGAATTACATTAATGCCAGGTGCTGTAAGTTTAATAAAGACTATGAAAACCAATGGTTCTTATTGTGCTTTGGTTTCAGGCGGATTTACAGATTTCACTGACGCTATATCTAAAATACTTGGATTTGATGAAAACCGAGCAAATACGCTCCTTCATAAAAACAATAAGCTCTCTGGCGAAGTTCAGTTTCCTATTCTTGGTAAGCAAGCAAAAGTTGATGCATTAATGGATATATCAAAAAAGCTAAATTATTCATATGATGATGTTATAGCTGTTGGTGATGGTGCGAATGATTTAGGCATGCTGACTAAAGCTGGTATGGGAGTTGCTTTGCATGCAAAACCAATAGTAGCAACACAATGCAATGCTAGACTAAACTTTGCTAACCTTGAAGGTCTGCTGTACTTGCAGGGTTATTCAAAGCAAGAAATCCTTTAATTGAAACATTTCAGCATTCAATATCCAATAAAAACTGAATATTGTGTGCAATTTATTTGTAAAAACAGAATAAAAATAAAATATATATATTGGGTACATTAATTAAAGAATCTACTTGTCAGTATATAACTAAATGGGATAGACCCGCCGGCGGAGACGTGGCCGAGTGGTCGAAGGCGCTCCCCTGCTAAGGGAGTAACGGGGTGACTCGTTCGAGGGTTCGAATCCCTTCGTCTCCGCCATTACCTTCATGGCACTTAAAACACACTATTAATATAGTTTAAATTAGTGTCTGCGAATTATCTTCCATCTACATGTATGCCACACAATTTATAATTTAATATAGGAATCGCAGTGCAAGCTAGGTAAGTTCGCACTCTCTTATTTGCTTAGTCTATTTATGTTCAGTTAACGCTTTTTAAACCATTACATTAGTGAGTTCTTGTTGTATGAATAACCCCCCAATTTTTGCCATAGTTCCAACCCATTAGTAGCCATTATTCTTAATACTTTTCAACAATACAATCTCAATTTGGCCTAAACAATTTTCAGCATACTTCACCAAGCATATTGTTTTTACAAAAATATCTAATATTAATTGTGCAAAATTTATATCATCAACTGTTTAGTGTTGCGTTGCGCATATCTAAATACACTTTTTATGAAGTGATATTATCTTTTCAAAAAATGTAAAAAGATATAAGGATATTATTAATTATTATGAAAAATATTATTTAATTTGGAGTAAATTAAGGCGTGGCAAAACTATCTGTAAACCAAGCACTTTCAAAGGCTAAGTCACATGAAAAAAAAGGTGAAATCCTAGAGGCGCAAAAGCTTTATAAAGTAGTTTTGGATGCATTTCCTAATAATAAAAAAGCTAAATTAATGTTGGCTAATTTGGATAAGTCATTTCAGAATGGTAACGTAAAAAAACCACCTAGTAATATTATAAACCAATTGGTTACATTATATAACCAAGGACATTTATCTTTAGTTATTGAACATTGCCAGAGATTTATAGGTCAATTTCCTGATGCTTTTATTATTTGGAATATATTGGGTGCAGCAAATAAAGGATTAGGTAGAGTAGAAGAGGCCTCAAAAGCTTTTATGAAAGTTGTAAAGTTAAATCCAACTTATGCTGATGGTTACAATAATCTTGGGGTAACTTTACAGGAACAAGGCAAATTTGAAGGTGCTCTGGTGGCTTATAAAAAAGCGATATCCATAAAACCTAATTATGCAGAAGCCTATAACAATTTAGGTAATACTCTTTTAGAGCAAGGCGAGCCAGCAGGTGCAATAAGCTCATATAAAAAAGCTATATCTATTGATTCTAATTATGCAGAAGCAAATTATAATATGGGTTTTGCATTAAGTAGTATTAACAAACCAGAAGAGGCTATTGTTGCATATAATAATGCTATATCTATGAAGCCTAATTATTCAGAAGCTTATTGTAATTTGGGCAATGCATATAAGGAAATAGGTAAACTAGATGAAGCAATAGATTTTTACAGAAATGCTATTTCCATCAATCCAAATTATGCCCAAGTATATAATAATTTGGGTAAGGTTTTCCAAGAGCAAGATAAATTAGAATTGGCAATGGAAGCATATAAGAAAGCAACTTCACTCAAGTTAGAGTATTCTGAAGCATGGACAAACGGTGCTGAAGCATTAGAAAAGTGGAATAAGTTAGATGAACTTGATGATTGGTTGAAACAAGCACATAAAAATTTTAAAATTGTTCCGTCAGACATTAGTTATTTTCAATCTAAATTTCTCTGGAGAATAAAGGAAAGAAAAGAAGCTTTAAAATTAATTTCAACTATTAACCTTAAGACAGTATCAGAAAATCGAAAACAAGGCTTTTTGAATTTAAAAGCAAAATGTTTTGAATCCTCTCAGAATTTTTCAAAAGCATATGATTGTTTTTTAGAAATGAATTTATTAGCTAAAAAATCTAACACTTATTTAAATTCAAATTCAGATAAATTTTTTGCGAATACAAAAAATCAACTTGAACAACTTAAACTGAAATTAACTTCTAGAGAAACTGATTCAGTAGATAATGGTGAAACCATTAGCCCTATTTTTTTAGTTGGGTTTCCAAGATCAGGCACAACTTTGATGGATACCATACTCCGGTCACATTCTAAAATAGAAGTTTTGGAAGAAAAACCAACAGTTGTAGCCGCTAAAGCTGCTATTAGGAAAAATGGATATAATGAAATTCATAATAAAGTATTTTCCATTGATATAATATCAGAAGCTAGGTCTTCTTACATCAAGGAGTTCCGCAAACATATAAAGAGCTCTGACACTAATTCAGTTTATATAGATAAACTGCCACTTAATTTAATAGAAGTACCATTAATCAACCAACTTTTCCCTTCGGCTAAATTTATATTAGCATTACGACATCCTTTTGATACAATTTTAAGTTGTTGGATGCAGGATTTTGAAATTAATGCAGCTATGGCAAATATGGTAGACTTAGATCGAATAGTAGATTTGTATTGTATTGCAATGGAAACATTTAAAATATGTAGGTCTGAATATAATTTAAATGTTCATACAATAAGATATGAAGACTTATTAGAAGATCTAAAAGGAGAAAGCTCTGCCCTTTTGACATTTATGGATTTGACTTGGGAAACTAAAATGGAAGATTATAGGGCTACAGCACTTAAACGAGGACGGATAAATACGCCTAGTTATTCACAAGTCTCGCAGCCTATTTATAAAGAAGCAAAATATAGGTGGGTAAATTACAAAGAATATCTAGAGAAATATTCAGATCAAATTGAACCTTGGATACAAGAATTTGGGTATATAGAAAATTAATTTTCTTATATTTATTTAGTTAATTTAAAATGAGCAAACATATTACTGCAATGAAGCTAGTTGCAGAGTTTTAATTTGAAACGTTATTTAAAATTAAAGGTTCACGTATATTTTGCTTTATAATTGATGGGTCAAAAGGTTTGCGAGCAAAAACTTCCATAACCATTGGGGTAAAAAAATCTATTGATTTTGTATCATAATTTGGATCAAAGCTTTTCTGGTCCCATAACTCACAGAAATCTGAACAATCCTGAAAATAAATATGCTCTTTATATTTTTCACGCTTATGTGGATTGGAGCCAACGTGTTCACCATAATAAAGCATTTGGAAGATGCCATGCTTCTCAATAACCCAAGTACATTGCTCACGAACGAATGGTCTTAAAATACTAGCCGCATATTCATCATGATTATAAGGTGCGTAAATATCTCCAATGTCATGGAGCAATGCGGATACTATCCAATCAATATCTGCTCCATCACGCCAAGCCCTTGTTGCTGACTGCAGTGAATGTCCTAGTCGTGTTATTTTATATCCTGATAATCCTTCATCTAATTCGACTAAAGCTTTTAGGAGTCTATCAGCAGTACCTTTTGTATGTTCAATCTCATGATTTATTAAAAAATCATAGTCTTCTTTATCGCCATCTTTCATTTGTATAAATTTGACTTCTTTCATTGAGATCACCTCTCTTAATGTAGATTTTAAAAATTATAATATAAGTTAATATACAACTAAAGCGATTTAACGATTTATTATGAATTTTAATAAAGAGTTAATTTTAATCATAATTTTTGCATATCTATCCTTTAAATATTCAAAATAATATCATCAGTACTGCAAGTAAATTCCATAAGAATTTATAAAAGTAATTAGATTTACTTTTACAAAATCAGTTAAAGACCTCAACTGATTTATAACTTCTCTCTGGTGGATTCTTCATGGTCTAGCGCCACCAGAGAGCTTTTTGAATGACCAAAATGGAGATTACTGTGAAATATTTTTTATCAATTTGTGTTTTAAGCTTGGTAGCTAATTCAACATTAGCTGGTGTGATGCCAGAAGAAGCCAAAAGCTCGAAGATCAAACAAAATCAG
>Ga0206126_10004519_pt1 | contig 13389 bp, 9 predicted proteins | sample Helgoland_Spring_5_FD_148621 | JGI IMG/M metagenome (GOLD analysis project Ga0206126, IMG submission 148621) | Pelagic subsurface seawater microbial communities from Kabeltonne, Helgoland, North Sea - Helgoland_Spring_Bloom_20160412_1 | ecosystem: Environmental > Aquatic > Marine > Epipelagic ...
GTGTGGCAACGTCTCCAGGTGGGGTGCATGCGACGACACGTCCACCTGGTACACCTTGTGCGCAATGTGATGACACTCGTCGTCGTCGTCGTCGTCGTCGTCGTCGTCGTCGTCGTCGTCGTCGTCATCGTTGGTCACCTGTGCGCCCAGGGTGTGCTGCACGGACTCGTCATTCGCATTCATTACTGTGTTATCACACATCGAGATGAGGGGTTCCCGTGATACTGTATCGGGTTAGTTTAGAAGTAACATTGTAATCAGTTTTTATTTTTAATAGCATCATATGCGAAGGTGTTTGTATTCGTACCAATTAGAGTGTATGATGAAGATTGTGCCACACCCGGTAACCGTCGAATCACACACTTATCATCCGCCTCCTCCGACACAAACACTTCTTGTGGATGTGCATGGATTTGTTCTTCTTTGACAACGGAACAATATTCAGCACACACTGACTTTTCATACCAGACACAGGCACAGTGCACCCCCCCTCGATCCGTTTCTTGGTTCGGGAACTGCCTGTGCCTCTGCCTCTGCCTCTGCCTCTGCCTCTGCCACCACCACGCAGCGTAGGGGAGGTGAGACTGCACCGTGCTCTGAAATTCTCATAAATGTTTCGCACGTCTTCATATGTGATCACATTCTTTTTCCCTAACATCGTGTTGATGCAGCAGTGCAAGTCGTACACCCACTTAGACAATGTATCCCGATTTTTAAACACTTTCATACTGTAGTTTGTCATGTTGAGATTGTCTTTCAGATTCTCCCGGCATTTGCCACACGGTAGAATGTGTTCCAACGAGTCGAAGTATGTCTTGTATTGCTTCTTCTGAAGCGGTGTTGGGTAGCACGGATAATTCATTGACATAATATGCAGTGTCATCCACATGCTTGGACCCCACACATAGGTTAGAAACCCGTCTCTCGAATCATAATCGTCCTTACGAAATACATCTCCCGTTTGTTTCATTTTAGTATTGGACTAACACTTTATTTTTTGGTGTACTGCAGTTTTAAAAAAATAGTAAGACCGAGTCAATCATAAAAAAATAATACGATTCATACTTTTGTTGACAGTTACACCGTAATGCTTGTTCATTCACATAGTCATCATATGCAATTTGGCAGGAATATTACGTCGTATGCCGAAATACATTTGGCAACAACCCAATACGTGTATTACTTTATGACAACATACACATATTGATTTAACCACTCCGTCGTAGGTGTACAGTGTCGAACCCCAAGGGTTAACTATTATTAACCGGACCGTTGTGTAACACAAAACACGATCTCATAGTTTTTACACCTTTTCTCATTTAAAACGCCCATTTTGTTGTAAAATAAAACAATATAAAACAATATAAAACTATTAGTATATAAGTATGCCTGATTTATCTTGTGAAATATCAGTATTTGAATGTAACGTATGTGGTAAATCTTGGGACGATTATGAATGTGAACGAAAATTAAGACTTAAAAAATGTTCTATATGTCATTTTGAAATATGTAAAACATGTTTTTATAATTCTAAAAATAAACAACATTGTTCTTCGTGTAATTTTAATATAAGTTTTTTTGGTAAAGTTCCTAAAGAAAAAAATAAATGTTTAATTGGGCGTTTGAAATGTAAAAAGGTGTAATATCTTTGTACGGTGTTAGATCCATTGATAAATCGAAATCAAGTGGTATTGACGCACTGTTTGTGCCACACCGATCGTGCCCCCATCTGTCGGTCTCTAAAATAACTTTCACAAATTCACCGTCACCTTCCTGAAATAATCTTAGCGAACTTTCCCACCAACCCATTCACCTCGCGACGAGCGTCGTCTACCTGCTGGTTTCCAACCGTCAGCGTGTAGACAACCAAGTCACTCGCCCGGCGCACCACCCTGCCCGCCCGCTTGACCGACGACCCACCCAACGTGCCAACTGCCACAACAATGTGATACACCGCTCCACCCACGCTTTCAACTACATACGCAACACCCCCGCCAACCGTCGGGATGTTGCGCAAGACGAGACCCATTTGATTGGCGACATATTTGGCACCGTCTCCGGCACCTCTGAACACCTGGGTTGCATACACGTTAAACATGTCGCCAAACTGATCCACCACCGACCCGGCCGTGTTTACAATCGCAGTCGCACCATCGAACACACCGCCGGTGATGGTTGCCAGTGCGTTGGCAACCTCCTGCACGACGTCTGCCGTGAAGTCGACCGCCCGTGTTGCGACAGTTTGTGGGGTGCGACGCGAGGATGGTGACCGACTGCTGCGATTCGCTGACTTTCGTGTGCGTGGGGATTTGCGTTGGCGATTGGATTTGCGCATACAACGAGTTTTTAAATGATACACAACATTAAAATTCTCGAATCATTCAGATTCTCACAATTGATATATATTGTTCACTTCTGTTTTGACAATCTACCCGGTGTGTATTTATACACCGTGATATATCCATACGAGACAAAATACACAGTCGTGTGTTTCATATGTCGCAAAATACAACGTCGTGTACATTATGGATGATGACACATGCGAATTCTTATCAGTTATAGGTAATGCGACACGGATACACTACACATCAACCAACGTGTATGTATGTTTGTGTATGTATTCGTAAATCAATAAAACCTTGCAGATTATATATAATATAGTATAACACGTTCTCCGCACAACCAAATGTCGACCCTCACTGTCATTATTGCGAGGTTCGCTGAAAATCTGGAGTGGGTGCACCAAATCAAGGACAGTGTGTGTGTTAAAAGTATTATTATCTTCAACAAAGGTAGCGATGATATTAGAACTTTAGATCCGCATCCGAAAATAAGAATCGTCAAATCGGAAAACCACGGCCGGGAAGGTGGGACATACCTAGACTACATCATTCGTAACTATGACACTCTCCCCAAAAATATAATATTCACACAGGGTGATCCGCTTGAGCACAACGAACACTTCCTACACTTCTTTGACGAGCACACTCTTCCAAAATACATTAATAAAAACGTATGTCCAATGACAACCCAATGGATGACACGCCAAAACATTCCGCCTCAGAAGTATGTTGCACATAATAATAGTTACGACAGTGGACAGTTAAGATACATACAATATTATGCAAATAGTGCCAATCTGCAAATATGCTCACACAGTTCATTTATCGATGCAGGCATCGTACATGTCGGTGAAACATTTAAACAAAAATACGATACTGGACATATTCTAAAATACGTATGTGCGACACTCGATATCCCTGCACCAAAAACGATTATACCAATCTGTTTGTGTGCTTGCTTCTTTGTAAAAAAAAAGAATATTTTGAGACACCCGAAATCGGTCTATGTCAAACTCCGCACATTTTTGTACGGGTCAACAAAGCAGGGTGGTACCGAAGGGTACGTGTTAGAACGATTGTGGCAGTATCTGTTTACAGGCAACAGTTATGACACCGTCCACGAAACAGTTGCAGAATTAGTGCGTCGGTGTGATTCGAACATAAGCGTGTACTGCGACAATCGGAAAACAATCTGGCACAAACAGGTTCACCAGTGTTCAGAATTAATCGAAAATCCAGACACATACCTAAAGTACACCGTGAATAACGAAACCAAAATGTTACCAGGTATCGATTTCATTGGCAGAGATACATCGGTCGAACCTTGCTCAAGTCTGGAGCATTATCTGTATAGAGACCGGTTTATAGGTGCACACGCATTGATAAAAGTATTTTGCAACAGACGAAAACATATGTGGTATAAAAATGTGAACCACTGTTCTGCTATTATTAAAAACGAACACACTTGTATTATTTTTTTGAAAGATGGTCAAGTACAGTGGTTAGTCGGGGTGGAGTATGTCGGAAAAGAGTTGCATTCGGTTCAGTGTTTTGACCTCCAAACCGCAATCGATACTTTTTAACACTTATTTCCATTCTGTTTTTGTGTATACACAATATGGTGGGTTGATGAAATAAATAAATACATACGCATATATATTGTGTACACACCGCTTGAGAACAGTCTGTCCACCTCACGTTGGGTTGAGAGGCATTGCTTATTCGGTGAATGAATACATACACGGTCCTCAATCAGACACTGCTATTAATATTATGCATTACACAAAATCTGTAACCGAGTACACACCTCGTGTATCGTTGTTTGTGTATACAAAACTCACATATTAACTCTGTACACATTCGGGTGCACCACCACCACCACCACCACCACCACCACCACCACCCATAGACGCTTGTGCGTGTGCTTGTGCTTGTTCAAATGGATGTCGTCGCTCCTGAGGTTGCCCCGTGCGCTGATACTCTTCGTACTCTTCTGTAGTCAAACACGTCTGATGTGCCTTATGCGTGGCATCGTTTGTCCACGGAGCACGTTCGTTGAGTCCTTCTTTCATCTGTTGCAACCACGGGAGTTTTTGCAAATTGGTGGTGTCAAAATCCCAATTGATTTTAATCAATAAGTCCCCCGTCGGTTCCCGTCCATCTTCTGAACCTTTGATGCCCATACCAGTCGCAACAAATGTCTGGGTGCGAAACCGATGCGGCATTTCGAGAATGTATTCATTTCCGTCAGGGTGCACACACTTCAAACGATTGGTCACCATCCCGTACACAACCTGGAGCGTCGGTGTCCATTGCAAGTGGCGGTGTTGCGGGCTGTACAATTTCCATTCCTCGTCTTCTTTGGATTCACATTCGAACTGTACGTGCAAATCACATCGTGACACACTTTTTGTGTGCGGATTGACATACACACTCCCCTTTTCAAACAACACCAGCGGTTCTTGCAGTGTTTTGCCTGCAGGCAAATACACCTGATGCTCTTTCACCTCATCCACCCAAATGCAATTGTCCTGCGCTGTGGCATTCAGCGAAAACCCCCGACCTTCACACGCATCGCACTTGCCCTTTGCTTGCTGGTACATACCCGGTCCAAGCATACGAGTGTGCGTCACGACCCCCGTGCCACTGCACGTGGGGCACAGTTCGTAATCCATACATGTTTCACCGGTAGACAGATTCTTGGCAACCGTTTCGGTAAATTGGACTTTGATGTTGCCCCCACGCACAAACGTTTTTAAACTCACGTTTGTTTTGGTACGACTGATTTTCTTCCGCTGCTGCGGATGCTGATGCTGTTGCCCACCGAAAAACCCCCCTACACCGGCACTGCCACCGAACATTTGGGCAAAAATATCACCCGGGTCAGCGTGGTGACCACCACCACCTTCCATTTGTTGCACACCGTCTTCACCGTATTTGTCGTAAATGGAACGTTTTTCTGGGTCAGAAAGGGTCGCATACGCTTGCGATATTTCTTTAAATTTGTCAGAAGCACTCGCTTTCCCTTTATTCTTATCCGGATGATATTTCATTGCAAGCTTTCGGTATGCTTTCTTCAGTTCCTTCGCATCGGCACTTCTATCCACCCCAAGCAAATGATAATAATCGGTTGGCATTGTTGGCTAGGCGATTTGTTGTGATTTATGGGAGCAATAATGCTTATTTATAAGATGAAACGCAACCGGATTATCAATCGCTTTAGCAACAGTGTAATTCTGAGGGTCGTCGGGTGTGTTCATTCGACACTGATTATTATTATTAAAAACATTCAATAATACTACTATAATGAAACCTCTACTAATGACACACGACGACGTGCAAGTCCCATCTTCCTACCAGATTGACCTTGGTACGAACACCGCTGCGACGAATCTTTCCTCAACACCCTCGCAACCTACACGACAACGACGACGACGACCAACCACGACCGGTGCACAAAATCAAGACGGCACACCACACGTCGCACCCCCCCCACGACCGTCTTCAACAGACACTCACTCGGCAAATGCGGAAGAGGCAGAAGAGGCAGATGATACAGTTGCCGGCAGGGCAGACAACCACCCACCTACGCTTGCGGTCGCAGCAAGCACACGAACGACCACCCAACCGGCAGGCGTCGGTTCCCAAGAAGGTTCGGTGTATTTAAATATTGCAAAAGTGTTGCTCGTGCTTGTCGTCGTGGTTGCCTTGCTCTACGTAGTGTACTGGGTAGTGCACAATGTATACAAGATTGACCTTGTTGAGACAGTTGCCGAATACGTTGGTCTGCAACCACCAACAACCGGGAACGTGGTCGGTGGGAACGCACCACCACCACCACCACCTGACAGTATGCGGAGTTCCTCCTCCACCCAAGTGATGCCAGAACCCGAACCATTGCACTATTATTCAAATGACAACACCACTGCCCCGCACGCGGATGGCGCATACCAAGCGAGTGCGCACGGCGCACAGATGAAGAGCACGTTGTCCGACAAATCAGTTTCGGCCTTGCTTGATTTGATGGCAAATGTTGCGTAGGTGTGGAGGGGGTCTCCAAACAATGCGCACACGCACATATATACGATACCCTATAAGATAACCAGCGAGCGAGCAGGCGACGGGTTGAAACCATATTTCGTGTTGATTTATTTACTTATTTATATGTTGCCAATACCGTTTCAAGTGCCGTCCGCGTGCTTACTTGGTGGGTGTCCTTTTCGTCCATCACACGCTCCACGACATCGTTCGCATGGTAGGCAATGACTTGTTGAAGCAACTGCGATGCACTCGTCATCCAACCCATACCTGCGGATTCGCGGAAATGTTGTTTCAATTGCGTCTTATTCAACATATGCAACTCGTCAAACCGTCCTCCTTTGCTGCCACCACCTCGTCGCTTCCTCGAAGACCGGTTGCGCAACCGGCGTTTACCACCACCACCACCACCACCACCACCACCACCACCACCAGAGACAGGCAACTCGATGCTGTTGCCGTACATACACTGGGACGCCGCAGTGGCGTTGCCTGCGAGTGTCCCGCAGAACCCGTTGTACATCTGTGTACTGCCACCACCCTTCTTGGCAAGATGCCGGGTGCGCGCAAGACGGGTTCGCCTCTGCTTGCCACCCGAACAGGTCGCAGACACCGCTGCCGTGCCAGCGTCTGCAGCATCGGAATACGTACACTGTGTCAGGTTGAACGGCTGCCCGCAAAAACCAGCGTACATACCACCGACGTCGTGGTGGTGGTGTGTGTGGCAGACTGCACACTTTCGCTTGCGAAGCATCTTGGCAGTAGCACCAACCTGTTGTACAGCACGCTTATTCTTATTCTGATTCTTCTTATTCGTATTATTCTTATGATTCTTATTATTACGGCAGCGGCGGTGGCCACCGCCCGAAAACAAGCACACCGCATTCCCCGATATGCCACACTGCTGCTTATTGCCGCCGCACCAGTCTTCGTACCGTTCGCCCGCCCCGCCGAGTTGGGTTTTTGCCGTCGTCAGTGTATTGCACGTGTTGGTGGAGGCATCATAGGGGTCGCACGTCAGACAGAATGGCGACGACGCCTGCGCGACATCTTTGACATTGACCGACTTCCGCCCACAATGCGCTGCGAGTTCGGTGGCGTGCTCTGCCACGCGCTGGACCACCTGCTGGAGATGGTTCGACAGCGGCAGCGTCAGGTCTCGGTCGACTGCATTGAGTGCGCTCTTGAGAGGTGATAGAAACAACATTTGGGGTATGTGCACACAAGAAAAAAGACTTAGTATTACTAGTCATTCACCTATTTTATTTTGATGTTTTATAAAATGCAGAAACGGTCTAGTCTAGTCTGGGTCTAGTCGAATATGAACTGCAACCCGTATGGCAGAGTATGGGTGGGCAGAGTATAATATATGCTACGTGCGTGGTATGCACCGGGCACGTCTATCCACACGGCATAATCCGGTTTAGTTCAAAAGTTTATCACACCATAATGTAATAATAATAGTACTACTAATAATGCCAACCCTCCAAACCTTTGCAAATAACATCGTCTTCCGACGCCCAGCACTCAAACGGTGGTCTGTATTCGAATGGACACTCCCCGCAATGCACGAATTCATTGCGACGCTATACAACCACTTTCAAACACTGGCCGATCTCGTTCTCAACAAGTATTGGGACACCATACGGACAGCAGAAGAACACTTTACGATACCGATATGCACAGAAATAAAAGTGTTGCTGTCTTCGGTGGACCGGTTATTCGAAATCGTGCACGACTATGCTTACGATGTGTTCATCTCGGGCGAACCAAACGTTCAGAACATACTCAACGACACACGCCTGCAATCTATTCTGGACACCGTCGTGTGGGGGAAACCGATATCGACCTGGCTGGTGACTCCGATGACCCAACTACTCAAACACTTCGGAGAGCACCTGAAGCTCCCGTTCACGTTCTTGAAAACGATGATCACGCACCGCTTGAGCGACGTGTTGCACAATCTCAAGCTGTGCCAAACGGTCGACGAACTGATCCGAGTCCTGACTAACAAAAATATTCTGGATGCTGTCATTCCGATCGAACGAATCATCCAGCATTACAAAATACAGCACTTGTGGGTTGCCAGAGACGTCTACTACGAAGCCCTCCGCAGCCTGCTCATCATTCCCCACCTGCTTGTGGACTGTGTCGAAAACGAGTGGGGCGCTCAACAACGGTACGACGTCGCCTTGCGTGGCGTGTACAAGCAGATGAAACAGACCCTGTTCCACAAATCAAAAAAAAGATCACGCCACCACCAGTCCACCTCCTCCACCACATCTACTTCAACACGTACTTCAGACTGCTCCGGCAACCATCGGGTGGACAGCGAGTTTGAACAGGCAAAAGACGCACTCGCAAAGGCCGAAGACACGACGTCTCAACTGGTCGAATGGAATGCGTTGTCCGTGCAACTCGCTTTGCAACGAAAATCACTGTACGAGGTGATACACGACGCAAAACACAAAGCTAGTTGGGTCAGCACGCTGGCACACACCATCAAACTGAAGAAGAAAACACTCTCCGGCGAACAGTTGCAGATCCAGAAAGAGATACATACCACACACGACAAAATGAATCGTGTGTTCGGTGCGCAACCTAAAACCAACTCGCCCAAAAATATTTTCATATTGGATTACCATCCACTCGATATAGCGTTGGCACTCGCAAGCCCCTACCACATCTACCACACGAAGCGGAGTCAGTCGGGACGGCTACTGGCGCTCACGCACCACCTGCACTCCCTGGGCGCACTCGGTCCGTTCGTGCACGTCAAGAAGGACGAGACTGACAACACGTTCTGCCGGCATTTGAAAGACGTCCCCGCATTCGGTCTCACCGGTAGTCAGAAACAGTGCATCGCGACCAGCGAGAAAGAACGCGATAAATTTGGCAATCTGTTATACACCATAACTAAAGACCGATTCCCTAGGGATACCATGTTAAATGCGAAAGGGTGTTTCACGTGCAAAGATGTGCGCAAGAGTGCTTCTCTGAGTAAAAAAAGTTATCATACACTGAAACACTCCTACTGCAAAGCAACCTCAACCTAAAACACACAACACAAAACACAAAACACAAAACACACCCTCTTCTTTTTTTAGAAGAAAAAAACACCGCCTCACCGACGGACGGACTGGCGTGTGTGTGTGTGTGAGTGTGACTCCACCCACCCACAGTTCACAAAAAATAAAATAAGGTAAGATGAAGCAGCAGTCGCTGATGCAATTCCTGAAAGTTGTACCCACCGCGACGAATCAGAATCAGAATCAACAAATTCGACGCAACACCCACCGACCTGCGGCACACGAAGATGTGACAACGCTCGGGACACTTTCGTACAAACTGTTTTTGTACACTGGTGACGCCTTCCCATTGTCCACCAAACAGCAGCAACAGCACGCGCAACAGCGTGTGCTGCCAGACACGCAGATAATACAGACCTTGGATGATTGGTCTGCCGTGTGCGCACTCGTCTACAAATACGTGTTTGTGTGTTCCACTATGCACACCAAAGACGTGTGCAAACTGATCTCAAAGACACTCGAAACAAAGTGTGTGCAACTCGCACACACCACGCACCACACACTGCCCACGCACACCACTGACAGTCCGCTCCCACTAGTCGCATACGCATTTCTCATCAAGCACTTCGGAACACACCCCAAGGCAATCCTGAAAATCATTGCAAGGAGTGCCTCCAACTCACCCTACCGCGATTCGGTGTCTGTGCTACACACGCCCGAATTGTATTCGGCATCAGTTGCCTCTGATATTGTGCAACAACCTCACTTATTATGTCGCTGGTTTGGACTCGATTTCGAAATCATCAATAAGGTCGCCTTCGAAAACGACTGGTGGTCACACTGCTCCCGCAATCAGATACACACTTATATGTACAACGATCTGACACATTCGAGTGACACGTGTATGTTCTGGGGCAATGGGCGCGGTATAATGAAAGCGAAGCGAGACTTACTGAGTGGGGAAGACGAGTCGATGCAACACAAATTCCAAAAGCAACTGCGAACGTGCTACGATTCGTATCAGCAGCAGACACACCCCAACACCACCACCACCAACACCACCCGTGCGAACGGTCGTCTGCTGCATGAGACGTTCTACACCACACCCGAATTAGCAGATGCCGAACACCGCATTTGCCAAATGAATCATCTGTACGACGACGCATCCTACGAACCCGGGTTCGGCACATCGATTCGGGTGGAGAACCGGTGTCGCATCCGATTGGACAAGACGCAACAATCCACCATCGAGACGTTCGTATCGCCGGAAAACCATTGCTTGATTCTGCAAGGAGGTGCCGGGACCGGTAAAACCCAAGTCGGGGTGTGCGCCGCTCTGGAATATAACGTGCAACGGGGAATACCCGTCACGTGGTGCGCCCCTACCCACGAAGCCACGCTCAACGCAAAACGTCGGTTGCAATCGTACTGCCAGACATCCACCGTGTGCTTCTCCACGTTGCACTCGTTTATTGGTAAAATGGAAGCGCTGCACAACCGACTGTGCTCAGCGCTCAAAGAGAAAACGCCATCGCCTGCCGCTATTTATCACCTCTGGCAAGACACCAAGGACGAGGACGATGCCACTCCGCGGGTGCTGGTGATCGACGAGTGCTCCATGATACCCAGTGTGTTGCTCGCCACCGTCATCCGATATATTCAGCAGTTTCGCATCCAAAAGGTGTTGCTGCTGGGCGACCGGCACCAACTCGAACCGGTGGATGCCGGGAAACCGTTTGCAGATTTGCAAGATATGTATGCAAAGCACCCGCACCAAAAGCACCTGCCAAAAGTGATCACGCTCCACAAAAATTACCGCTCCGAAGGATTGGGCATTATCGAATTGCTGCAGAATGTCATCGACACTGACTTCATGTGGACGTTCGAACACGATGTGCAAGACAACCCAGACGTGTCCTTCTTCCCCACAACGGACGACGAACACACGCTGACCACGATGGTGTCCGTGTTGAGCAACCTGCACGCTGCAGGATCTAAACCGGCAACTTTCTTGCGAATGCATCCGGAGGACACCACCACCACCACCACCACCACTACCACCACCTCAACTTCCTTCCACATCATCACACCCAACAATATGCACGTGTTGCCGTATGCAAATCTGGTTCGGAAGACGGTCTACCAGCAAGACATTCCGCACGACACACTCGCACCAAATGACATCGTGCGATTTGACACCAATCGCAAGAATTATCATAACGGGACACTCGGCAAAGTGGTGTACGTGAAAAGAGACTCGCACATTTTGATCCAATTGCAAGAAGAACATCCCTCCGAAAAAGAAAACGAAAAAGAACACGAAACCGAAAACGAAACTCGTTTCGAAGCAGGCGTTCTGAAACTGTTGCGGTGCGACGAGTACCTCCAAGAAGTATACCGAGACAAAGGCATCCGAACGCCGTTCGCCTTATGGAAAGACGAATACATCCGCCACGCAAAGCATATGAAACACCCGTTCTTCTACACGATTGCACGCGATGCCTACAACTGCTGTTGCAATGCGATACACACACAGTCGACCACAACACTTGCCAAGCAAATGCAGTCCATCTATTGGGAGTCGGTCGACGCTGCCAAAACAGACGTGTTCGTCGTGTGCAAAAACGTCGTGTGCCTCCCACACAACCAACGCGAATGCAAACTGTCGTACGCCTCCACCATCCACAAAGCACAAGGCGGAGAAGCAGATTATATCATCTGCGTAATGCCTCCGTCCATGCGCTACAGTGTCAATCGCAACTTAGCATATACCGCATTTTCGCGCGCGCGGAAACACCTGTATTTGGTAGGCAGTCCGTCCTTCTTTCAGAAATGCAATAATAATGCCCCCAAGCGAATTACGCTTCTGCCACATATGATATGATATAATCACACATACATCAAATCAAATCCGGTATTCGGGATTCTGTATTTTTCGGAGTGTGGTTTTGGGGTGTGGTTTTGGAGTGTGGTTTTGGGGTGTAGGTGAGTGTATTACTTGTATATGATATATCAAACAGACGAATCGCATTCTTACACACACCCCTTACATATATTGTAAATACGTCCAAACACCTCCGGGCAAATATACGCAGTCGTGTGCACCATATATATAGAGAGATACGGTTACAAACCGACGCAACATTTAACCAGGGCACGAATCGCAACGCTCGCACATTGTATATACACCAACACTCACTCACACTAACACTAACACTAACACCAACACTAACACTAACACCAACACTAACACTAACACTAACTGCGCAGTGTCCGCTTCCGTATCGGTTTGGGGTTTCGTGCCGTGCGAGAGGGGTTTTTCGAGTGTGAGGTATGGTGTGCTCTCGCACCCTACTTCAGCGTTGTGCGTTCGCTCTGTTTCACGTTGTTCGCGTAAAACTCTTTCACGTTCTTGAGATTCTTGTCGATCTTCTCCATATGCTTTTCAAATGCGTGCTGTTTGCTGCGAACCTTTTCGTACATCGATAACTTTTCCTGAATTGCGGTCTCGTTCATTTTTGGCAGCGAGAAGGATTCCAACATGCCGGGTGTCCCGCGTCCCTCTGGCGCATTCTTGAAGTGCTCTGCCCGGTGGTCCAGGTGGTCCAGGTGGTCCAGGTGGTCAGTGGCGCGGCCCGGCAAAGTGCTGCCGCCAATCACCGGGACCGACGCGAGGACCAATAGGAGCGCGAGCGGGACGCCCGTCCTCGGAGGCAAGGACACGCACAGCGCAATCACGAGGGCGCACACAAAGAACCGACTGACTGCCCGGCACGTTGGCGTAGTGTGCGTGTACGGTAACACGCACGCGAATATGACAGTTAAGACAACAATACTAATATCTATTGGTTGGAGCATTTGTTGTTGTAGTAGTCGTAGTAGTAGTATTTGTATTAGTGGTATTATTATTTTATTATTAGTATCCTCATTTATGTACGTTCCGAGTCGTGGTCGTGTGAATGGTGAGTGTGTGGGGGGGG
>Ga0206126_10004524_pt1 | contig 13379 bp, 7 predicted proteins | sample Helgoland_Spring_5_FD_148621 | JGI IMG/M metagenome (GOLD analysis project Ga0206126, IMG submission 148621) | Pelagic subsurface seawater microbial communities from Kabeltonne, Helgoland, North Sea - Helgoland_Spring_Bloom_20160412_1 | ecosystem: Environmental > Aquatic > Marine > Epipelagic ...
TTGATTTAATTTTAATCTTTGATGATTAAAATAGATAGCTAAATTATTAACTTTTGATTTAATAGATAAATTATCTAGTATTGTTAAAATAATGGACTTAAACTCATCATCTATAAAACTGTTTAACAGCTCTAACGCTAGAATATTTTCATGGGTCTTGTCACTTTTTAAACCTTGTTTAATTATATTAATTTGGTCAATTGAGTAAAGAATTTCTAAATATAAAAAGAAAACACCCTCTATAAATTTTAGCTCGTTTTCAAGTAACTTAACTAATTTATTGTTTTTTTCATCGTAGCTTATATCTAAAATTGAAAATAGAATACAACAATAATAATTAAACATATCATTCATAATTAATGATATTGATTGTAATTGCTGTGTATTTAGATCTATTTTATTTTTAGAAATATAATTAAAAATAAACCCTCTTAATTCAAAACTTGTAGTAGCTCTTAATTGTTCTATGATGAAATCACTTGTTTTACTATGAGAAGATAAACCTAAGAGTATTCCTTTATGCTGTAGAGAGATTTCGGAATTATTGGAATACACAAAAAATAAATTTTTTAATTCTGTTTGTTCAAATGTTTCATTAAAATATAACTGATGATACTGTTCAACAGTCAATAAGGTATTATTTATGTCTAAAAAAGAAAAAGAACTTTTATTATCAACATAAGAGTTTGATATTTTTAATTCATTATTAAGGTATCTTTTTATTCCTTCAACAGGGTCTGTAGTTTTATTAATAAATTTAACCTCAATTTTTTTCAAAGAATCTTTAATATAAATATTTAAATATTTAATCACCTTTGATATAGAAACAAACCAAAAGCTAATCAGAACTACTACAGACATTAAAATATACAGTAACATTTTGTCCTGAGACATATTGGATATCAGATAAATAATGCATCCTGAAATTATAATAGCTATTTGTGAGGTATTTCCTAAACCAATAGACTGTAAAATCAATTTTGAGGAAGAATCAATGGGTTGAAATAAAAGTTTAATTGCAGAATCTTCAAAAGCACGTTTAAGGACTAATAAAAAAAGCATATTTAATATAACCATTAAAAATATCATTGAAGGATTAAACACTATTGAAGTAATTGATAATAGTGTAAAAACAAAAATAATAAGAGGTAAAATAAACAGCCCTGCTTTAATCCCGTATGTAGTAAGCAGTTTCCCTGAAAAAAAAGTTTTTAAAATAAACTCCAATAGTTTATAAGAAAAATAGAAAAATCCAAAAAATTGAATGATTTCATTACTTGATTCTTTTTCAATTTTTATTTCCCTCAAAAAAGTAAAATTGATAATATAAAAAACAATTGTTGATATAAATATTAAGAGAATAATATTTAAATAATATTTATTATTAATAATAGATTTTAAGCTGGGTGTGTTGTTTTTTGAATCTTTTTCCACTTGTTTATTCATTAATGTTTTGTACTTAACATTAAAATACAATTGGACTATTGCAGCTGCAAACAAGAAAACGATAGCTAAGGAAAAAATAAAAAAAGTACCACTGTCAGTTTCATCCCCTGAAAAAATTTGAAGTATTAAAGGTATAGATATAAAAGCTGCTGCGCTTGACAATACTTCCCCTGATGAGATTAAGGGAAAAAAACGTTTTCCTTGTTTCAAATCGAGTAATTTTAACATCATATTACCCATCCCTAAAATGAGTAAAGTCGAAATAGGGAAAAAAAGAATAAAACCAATGTAAATAATAAATGGTTTGAAACTTTCAAAAGTATAGAACTGAAAATCACTTTCGTAATAAATAAATAACCATAAATATGAGACCATGTAAATGATTATAAAAGTATATAAACCTATTTGTAAATAAGAAAGCCTAATTTTCTTTTGAAGCTTTATAAAAATATTTGTTAATAAAAATCCAACAATACCAGAATGAATGTATGCTAAAGGTAGTTTTTGAATTGGAAAAGTAGCTGTAAATAAGCCATTAATCACAGAAAAATAATAGTATATAAAAAACCCTAAAAAAAATGATTGTAATATTAGCAATCCAACTTTTGAAAACTCATCATACGTAATATCAACTTTTTTTAAAAAATTAAGTTTCATGATTTTATGTTTTTTTTAATATATAATAGCATTTTTTTTCATTTTTTAATCTCACAAAATCAACAACTATAAATTTTTTTAAATATTTATCAAATAGTACTCTAAACTTGAGTATAAATTCCTTCATATCTATATTATTAAAACTGATTGGGAATTCAATTGCTATACGATTATGATTATTAAAATTAAATTGTGCTGAACTATTAATTAAAGATCTGTCAATTTGAAAATTTTCAGGAAATGAATTGTTAATAGACCTTTTTTTAATATTGGGTGAAATTTCCAAAACCGCTAAAAATCTATCCGTAGGAAGACCATTATCGTCTATACCGTACATATTATAAAAAATAGGCTTTTTAATGATAGCATTTAATTTATGTAAGTACAAATTTGCCGCTGAAGGGTCTAATGGATTAAATGACCAGTAAATTGAATTCATTTTTTTATCGATAGCAAATTGCTCATTTTTCAAAAACAATTGTTGTCCAATTCCCTTTGATGTATGGTGTTTGGATACACCCAACATATAAAGGTAGAGGGAGTACTCTTCTTTTAATGCAATTGTAGATATTGAATAACCTATTATTTTCCCTTCCAAAAAAGCGCCAAAAATAACCCCTCCTGATTCAAGTATTGTCATTAAAGTGTGATATGGGAGGGTAGCTTCTGATTCTGTGAAACCCCATGATATCTCAGCACCTAAATGAATCAGTTCTTTTAACTCATTTTCACAAAAAATTTTTTTATACTCAATCATAGTTTATAAATAAGAGGGTTAAACCTATATTGAAAGACATTTTTTTAGTAATTTTTAATTGTGATATAATCATTCAAGTTTTTTAAATGAAAATTATTTTGCATTGTAAAATCAACATTATTGTTTTATGTATGATTGTTTTGACGAATATATTCAATGTCTATTATTGTATTTAATTTTATAGATTACATTGATTTAAAAGTTGAAATTTAACCGCAAATGCATATTTCTGCCAAATTGAGGTATTTGTTTTGTGTACCAAGATTGTGTAGACCTTATCCCAGGGGAATAATATTGATGGTCTAAAATATTGTTAACGGTATACTGAATATTAATTTTTTCTTTAAATAATTTATAACTTATGGTCGCATTCAATAAATAGTATGGTTCAAAAGTAGCTGTATTAGCAGGAACTGTTGTTCCTGGTCCAACCACTCTATCACCCATAAAATTGGTTCTTAAATTAATATTCAATCCGTTATTAAATTTATAATTTCCTCCAAAATTTAATTGATGTGAAGCAATATCAGCAATTCTTAACTCCTCTCCAGATGAATCAGTATCTGTTGGATTAGTAAAAGTGTAATTAAGATACAAACGAAGTTGTTTATCCTTATAATTTACATTAGCCTGAGCACCATATATATTTCTCTCTCCTGTATTTTGAAATTGTGTAGCATTTGGGTTAGAAGGAATTGCAAAGGGCACTTCATTAACAATGTTAGAATAATATGAATTATAAAGTACTATTTCAGCAAAAAGTTTGTTTTTCATAAAATCTCTTCTAAACGAAAATTCATAATTTTTAACTTTTTCTGTTTTTAAATTACCACCAGGTGTTTCTCTAGTAGATGTAAGAGCAAATCTTTGAAAATTAGTTGGACTCATAAATGCTTCAGAATATATTAATTTAACAAAAGTATTTTCGGGAGTGTATACAAGGGCTAGTCTCGGGTTAAAAACTAAACCATAACCGGAATCACTATTTCTAACTTTATTGTAATCTAATCTTCCTCCAAAAGTAAATTTTAGTTTTTTATCTATTACTTGATATGCTGATTGGGAATAAAAACCAGCATCTAGTGATATGTATTTTCTATAATTTAGTGGTTGAGAAGGTCTTGCGTAATCTCCTTGGATTTGGCTAAATCTAAATTCTAATCCAGATATTATTGAAAATCTACTATTTGCTTTATAAAGTAATTGAGTTTCGTTTCTTAATTGAGCTGAATGTAAATCATAAATTTTTGGACTTCTTGGCACATAATTTCCACTTATGGTATCTAATTCTGGAATTGGCCATAGCTGAGTTGAATCATCCAGCCCACTTATTCTATACCTTGTGAAATTTGAAAAGAATAACTTTTCTTTAGTTCCTAAAGGTTTTTCATATTTCCCATAAATAAATGCATTGTAGGGGTTCCATACAGAATAAGGGGCTGCAGCAAATAATTGTTCCCCAGCCCAACCACCGATTCCTTCTTTTTTATACCAATATCCAAATCCCATAGTAAAGTTTTGGGATTCAATTTTACTCCCCAAGTAAATAGATTCTGACGGATTAGAGTATTGAAGAGTATCAATTGTAATTGTTCCCAATAAAACACCATCGTTATCTACAACAGGTATTGCCTCTAAATCATATTCCTCAAATTCTGATAAATCTTGCTCATCAGATTCAAAGTATCTAGCTGTAAACATCGCTGAAAAACCTTTGTTTTTACTTCTAAACACAGTAGTTACGTCAGCTGTAGTTGTGTTATATGTTCCGTGACTTATCATAGCACTTGAAGCAACAGTATGATTTTTTTTATCACCAACGAAAAAATCGTTTGCATTTTTTGTTATCACACTAACAACTCCTAAGTAGGCATTTGCTCCATAAATAGTTGATGCAGGGCCATAGACAACTTCAACTGATTTTATGTTACTAATAGGATATTGTCTGGACAAATAAACAAGGTTCCCCCACAAATCATTTTGTTCAATTCCGTCAACCACGTATAACATTCTACTTGTATTGTCAGCCCTATATCCTCTTTGATAAATGTGCGTGTAAAGTATCCCAACTGATCTAGTAATATCAAAACCAGGTAAGTCATGAAGTAATGCTTCTAAATCATTATAACCTCTATCTATTATTTCATCTTCAGTTACTAAAATTACGGTGGCTGGAGCCTCACCTAAAGATTCCTCAAATTTCGATACAGAAGATACTGTAGCTCCTTTTATCTTAAGGCTTTTGATCATTTCTTCTAGTAAGTATGGGTCTCCACTTTGTTGAGTATAACTTGGTTTAAGATTCAGTATCTCTTTAGCTACTTCTCTAGCTAACATCATAGAATCCATGGCTATTAAGTTTTTTGCTTGAATTCTTAGAGCTCTTAAATAACTAACATCATTACTCTTATAGGTAGATTGCAAACAATTTTCAAGTATAGTCTTAACATCTTCGAACCGCCCTATTTTATAATTCTCGTCTAATTCATCGAGCGTTGTTGTACAATTAATTTGGTTATTTTGTGCATAATTATTAAATGAAATAACTAATGCAAAGATAAATATGTACGCTTTTTTATTTAATTTCATTTTTTACTTTTTTAATTGGTTTTCTAGAGCACTCTGATCCAAATACCAGTATCTAAAACTCGCGTCTTCAGAAACACTGTATAAAATTTTGTTTTTTTGATTAACTGTGATGTTTTTTACCCAGCTTTTATGACCTTTAAGGGTAAGAAAATCGTTGTTATTTTCTATGTTAATAAGATTAATTGTGTTATCATAGCTTGCGGAAATAACAAAGCTTTGATTATTAATTTCAACAAAATCTAAATCAGAGATTTTTACATTTTTGTGTTTTGAAATCTTAATTGATTGTAAATTATTTGTGTTGTAAATTAAAACCTCTCCATTTGAAGTCCCTATTGCTAAATTATTTTCATCATTAGAAAATTGAAAAGTTGAAATATTAGATGGGTTCTCAACTGTTTTGATTAAAGTTAACCTTGGCAATGATTGGTCAAATGTTACTTGGTACAATAAAGCAATATTCTTCTTTTTACTCATGAAATAACCTCCATTTTTACTAAATTTAAAGGAGTCATTATCATCATTGTTTTCAAAAGGGCTGTATTTCAATACATTTAAATTCATTAGAAAACTATTTTTGTTAGACTTAAAACTTATGAACTGTTGATTTAAATTTTGAAATGAGTTTAAACTTTTAATTTGACCAGAAAAAGAAAAACTTTTAATTAATTGTTTGTTTCTTTCATTATAAATCAAAATTTCAGCATTACCCTCAGAAGTTTTTTTTGTTAAAACAATAAAATCTCCATTAATTGAATATAAAGCTAAATCTATATTTTTAAACTCTTTTTTTAAAGTATTAATTTTTCCAGTATCATCCGATGTATGAAATGACAACCTTTTAGAATTATCCAAGGTCATAAACTCTTGAGAGCGATTACTTTGAGTAATGGTTGAAAACCCTATGGAGTTTTTATTGTTATAAAAATTATCCTTTTTTGACCTCCCTTCAAAAAAAGATCTATTTAATGCCGAATAAATTTGGTTCTCCCTTTCTAAATTTGCGTTATTTACAAAAAGATTATGAGCCTTTTTACTCTGAACTATAGCACTATCGATTTTATTCAAATCTAAGTTTTTTTCTGCTTCAAATGCCATTTTTATGGCATCTGAAATATTTTTTAAACGTTTAGCTTCTTTTTCAGCTATCAAAGCTTTAATTTTAGCATTTCTTGCTTTTTCTTCTTCAACCCTTGCTATAGCTTCAGCATCTCTTGCTTTTTCTTCTTCAACCCTTGCTGTAGCTTCAGCTTTCATAGCATTTAGCTTTTCATCTTTGGCCTTAGCCTCTGCTTTTTTAGCTTTCCGCCCTTCATCTATGGCCGTAGCTTCAGCCTCTCTAGCTTCCCGTTCTTTATCCCTGGCTGTAGCTTCAGCCTCTCTAGCTTTCCGCCCTTCATCTATAGCCTTAGCTTCAGCCTCTCTAGCTTCACCTTCTTTGACCTTGGCAATTTTTTCATTTTTTGCAGCTCTCTTCGTCTCTTGATCAGCAAAGAATGTTAGCCCTAGAAGGAGAATAGATAACACACTAAAAAAAATCAATAACCTTTTATTTCTTTTTGTTTTTTTTGTCTGTTCTAAACTTTTATTTAATATCTCTTGGTTAAACTTTGTTTTGCTATCCTCTAAAAAATTTATAGCTCTAGGAAAAGTTTTATCATACCTCAAACCCCAGTCTTTAGAAGGTAATTGTTTTTCTTTCCATTTTAAAATAATCGCTAATTCAGGGTTAATTAATAAAGAACCCTTACCCTCCTGATAATCTTTAGCCGTTTCACACAAATTTTTATAGGTTTCTGAAGATTCCATCTCTTCTTTAGTCCAAGATTGTAATCTTGTCCATAGCCTTAGTAAACTTTCGTGAGAAATATCAATAACTGTAGAATCTTTGATGTTTTCTCCGGCTTTAGGTCTTAAAAAAGAGCGTTTACTAGAATTAAATGTATTAATAACTTTAATTAGAACTGAGGGGTCTGTTTCTATAATTTTAACTAAAGAACCAAATTCAACTGGGTTTCTAGTAATATTCAAGCTATCGAAATTGACCAATGCCTTAAACATTTTTTCACAAACTTGTTTTTCATGCTCATTCAACTCATCGTAAGCCTCATCAGCATGATTAGAAAGGGACTTTTTCATCGTCCCTATAGCTTCGTAGTGATGAATATCAATAACTTCGTCTAATGAAGAGTTAGATTTCCAATACTCAACTGTTCTCATCATTGCATGTTGTAGAATCGGTAATTGATCTTGATTATTATTTATATCATTAATCAAGATATTTGATAATTCATTAGATATTTTGTAATTCACAACACTTAATGGGCCGCTTATAACCTCTTCAAATTGTTTGGAATTAAGTCTAGGGATTAAATATTGAGACTCATTTAAGGCTTCTGGTAGCCCAGTAAACTCTGTGCAATTTCCAATAAAATCGGATCTCAGAGTTAGAATTACATATACATTACTTTCTTTATTTTTGATCGCATTAAGTAGTAAGTTGATGAAAATATTACTGTTTTTAAAATCCTCTTTTTTTGACAAACTAAAAATCTCTTCAAATTGATCAATGATTATTAGTTTATTACCAGAGTATTTAGGGTTTAATTTGGATAAAATATCACTTAAGTTCTCTTTTTTTTCAATTATAGACTTTTGAAGCTCATCTAATAGGTTAGCTGAAGTACTTTCATCCTCAGTATAGCTACTTACTAGAGTTTTAACTAATTCTTTAATAGGATTGATGCTAGGAGTACATACTGAAATTTTCCATTCCTCATTAGGGTTGTTGTTTAATGCTGGTATAATACCAGATTTAATTAGTGAAGACTTCCCACTTCCAGAATATCCAATAACTGCTGAAAAATTTGTTCTTTTTAAATTATAAAGAATATCTTTTACTTGAGTTTTTCTTCCAAAAAACAAATTGAATTCACTAGGTTCAAAAGACCGAAGTCCCACGAACGGATTTAATATTTTTTTTTCTTTAATCATATAACATATAAAATTACAAGGTATAAAAAATTACTCCATAAAAGCAATTAAATTTTTTATACATCTATCTTATTTTTATGAAACTGATGAATTTATAAATTTCTTGATCAAAATTATTTTCTAAATTTGAGGCCCATAAACGATAATATTTAAATCCTGATTTAACAGCGAGATTTGACCTATTTATATCAAACAAATAGTCTTCGTAATCTCCATGCAAAAATTTTCCATTTAAATCAACTAATATTTTTACTCCAGTTGGACTAATTAGACACAGTTCATAAACAAAACCACCAAGAGTGAAATTATTTTGCTTACTCATAATTATATTTGTTTTTTGAGAAATAATTTTAACAAGTTTATTTGAAAAGTTTTTTAAAATAACTTTATTATCATTTTTTAGTTGATTGTGGTTTTCTCTAGAATTCTTTTTAAGAATTTGAATTATTTTTTCTTTGGTGTTGTTGTCATTTATCGAAACTGATTTCACAAAGGCTAAAAATGCATATAATATTGATTTGCCTCTATTTTCATTCAGATTTTCTAACATTTTAAGGCCATTATTTATATAAGACTCTGGTATTGAGCAGAAAACTATCATTTTATATTTAGCTCTTGTAATAATTACATTTAGAAGTTTAAATCCTTTTTTTGTTGAGTTAACCGGCCCAAAAGATTGTCTAAATTTACCATCAAAAGTTTTACCATAAGTGGAGGAAATTATAATTATATCTCGCTCTTCACCTTGAATATTTTCCAAATTTTTAACAAAAAACCCATTTGCTTTAAGTTGTTTAATTTTTCTGAAAAATAGAGGATCTTCCGAACTTTTTATTTGAATTTGGTCTAATATCTCGTCTCGTTGAAGCATATTAAAAGTTGCTATGCCTAATGAATAAGCACTATCTAATTCAAATTCAATGTAATGTATTATTCTTTTTACCTCTTCTTTATTAACACCCTCTTCAAAAAGACCATCCACTTTGATATATTCTAGAGGCTTTTCTTCAGTTGATTTAGGAAGTGGTATTAGTCTAGATTTATAAAAAGCATGATTTGAAAATGTAATTAGATCTGGGTTTTTAGATCGATAATGAATATCAAGGTAATGTTCTTTAAACCCCTTATTAATACAATAGTCTAAAAGCGAGTTGTTCAAATAACTAGTATCTTCTAATCTCTCAGGATTCATAGTACTTTTACTAAAATAATTCATCGGAGGAAGTTGATTTAAATCTCCAGCAATAATTTTTTGTTTTCCCCTAAACATTGCAGGAAAGGTATCTTCAACTTTTATTTGACTAGATTCATCAAAAATAACAACGTCAAAAAGGTTTTTTTCCAATGGAAATAATGTTGAACATCCTGAGGGTGTAGTTAGAACTAGGGGAAAAAAAGAATTAAAGATTTTAGATGGGTGACTGGATATTTCTCTTAAAGATAGCTTTTTCCTATTGTGACTGCTTTTCTTTGAAAAAAAGCGTTCAATCGATAATGATTTGTTGTTTTTTGAAAAATTTGAAATACCTTTTGAACGTATCTGAGTTAATTTTAACGAAGTCTGTTGAATTAAAAATTCACTAATTATATCAATATCTTCAATAATGTCATAATATCCTTTTTGATTTCCATTAAAGTTGAAATTATCTACATGATTTTTTTTTAAAATTGCTGTGAAATACCAATAATCAAAACTATTTTCAAAGTTTGTATTTTCACAAAAAAGTTTAGCTATGGCTCTATCTCGATCAGACTTTTTTTTGATTAAGTTATAAAAACTTACATAACTTTTGTAATTATTTTTTTCTGAATCACCTAATTGTAAAATTTTTAGAAGAAATTCTACCTGTTTGATAAAATCTTTTTTGTTAAGTGCTTTCTCAAAATTCTTATTAAAAAGAGATTTTTGAAAAATCTGATTTTTTAAAATATTTAGTTTTTTTATTATACTGGATAAGATAGGGTTTTCTTCAGAAATAAAATTATAGTACTTAATTGAAATTGTATTTTTTTTTGTGACTTCTTCAAGTAATATTTTTTGCAATAAAAGTATTTCTTGATAATGTTCAACATATAAAGAAGAAACCATTTGATCATAATAAGTTTGATTAAAAGTTTCTAAAAGATCTAAATTTAAAAACTCATATATTGAATTATAGGGATTTGAATTTTCTAGGAGATGCTTTTTTATTTCAGAAATAAATAATAATATTGATTTATACTCTTTAGTATTAAAATCAAACACAAATTCATTTAAATCATTTAGAATATCTATATTCTTAGAGGTATTACTTTTTACAGACAAAACTAAATCAGAGTAATTTAGTTTTGAATTTAATAATGTTTTATAAATTTTTTCTTTTTTAAATTTAATTTCTGAAATGATATTATTGATGTGTTGTTGTTTTTTTTCAATAAGTTCTTTGTCTTTGGAAGTAATATTCCTTTTTGACTTTGTGTCAAATAAATTAAGATTATTGATTTTTTTTTTATCAATAATATCTCTTACTTTATTAACAACTTTTCTTCTATCTAGTTTCACATCGTCTATTCTTACACAAAACTCTGAGAGCCCTAACTCTTTGAGGTTAGAATAAATAACATCAATTGCTGTTTTTTTTTCACAAATAACAACGCATGTTTTTCCTTGATTTAATGAATAAGATATAGCTCCTGTAATGGTTTTACTTTTACCTGTTCCTGGTGGACCATGAATTACAATATCATCATTGAGTTGAATTGACTTAATAACTTTTTGTTGAGAATGATCTAACTTTACACCTGAAAATATAGTAGGATTTAAATTAGCTGTTATTTCCTTCTTTATATTTAATTCACTATAATTATTATATTTTTCTAAAATAACTTTATAGTCGTTAATTATGGGAGCTTTGGAATTATTATAAAGTCCGAAAACGCCATTATTAATAATTTTAGGCAAAAAATTAGCTGAATATTTTAGAATGGGGTTATCAAAAGAAAATATTTTTTTATTTGAAAACTCTAAATCAATTGACGGGATTTTAAGAGCAAAAGCTATATTTTTTATTAATTGAGAATAATCTAACTCAACATTTGTTTTGCTAAAAATAGAGTTATCTAATAATTGCTTGTGAAAATCATTATCAATAATATCTGCCATTAATGGATTTAAATAAACTTTTGATATTTTATTTTTTTGAATCAGAAATTGATTTGATATGTTGGATGCATAGTTTATTTTCAAGTCCCATATAAATATTGGCATATATCGCAGACTTTTTCTCTTAAAATCAGGAAAACAAACCAATGGATAACCTAACCCAAATGAATCATGATTAATTTCACTAATTAAATCTTCATTTTTTCTGAAGATGTGTAATAACTTTCGTTTGGCTTTATTTTTTTCTTTTTGATTATAAGCTACATTAAAGACCCCTTTAAATGGGGTATTTGATAATAATAATTTTATTATTTCGTTTGGAGTAATGTTAGGGTTTAAATTAAGAGAGAACAATTCTACAAAATCAATTTTATCATTACTCTTTTTAGGATGAGCATTAGAAAAAATAGATTTAGTTGTTGAGGAGATTAAACGCTCCTTTAATATTTTAATTTCGTTAATAAATGTCAAAATAAAAATAACTTATTGAAAATTGAAAGAATATATTTTTAGACTTTAAGCTTAATATTCATTTGGAAAAAAGTAAAATACCTACTTCTTGAATTAAAATCTTTTAAATATGATAATAAAAATGAGACATTTTCCATAAAAAAAGGGAAGTGTATCATAGGCCCTTGAAAAATCAATGCAGAATCTCCAAATTTTTGTTGGTAGGAACCTAAAATCCCAAAATTAACTGATTTTTTTGAGTTCACATTTGTATCATACTCAATTAAATTTATTATAAATTGATGATCTTTTGATATACTATTTAACCCTCTGAATATTCGATATTGACCATGAATTAATAATTTTTTATTGAAAGCAGTAGTATTAAAATCTATCCTTGGGCCTATATATAACTGCTTTCTTGTATCATACCTAGAATATACAAAAAATTTAAATTTTTTGTAAGAAAACCCTGCCATTAAATCTGTTCGTCCAAATGTGGTTCTTGAATCTAATTTATCATTATTTAAAATAATTCTTTCTTGTGGCCTGAATCTAAATTCAAATTTTTTAGCTTTAAGAGTAATTTCGGGGGATAATTGCCATAAATAATCTGTACCTATCTCTTGTGAGTATAGTAAATTAGTTAAAAAAAATATTATTGATAAAATAAAAAACTTCTTCATTTATTTTTCATTATGTTTTCTGCTTTTAAAATTATCATCTTGAGTAGTTCTCTGTTGTGAATATCCATTTGTTTTAATAACTTTTTATAGTTATAAATAATTATTTCTAAATCTTTTTTTTCTAACGTTTTTATTTGAAATTCAAATCTCTTTATAGAGTTTTCTGTCATTTCATCACTAGTGATTTCATTCATGAAAGTAATTTTATTATTTAAGATCTAATATAAATTTTATTTTTTTGATAAATCTCAACAATAATTAGTTGATAAATGTAACTAATGTTTAGTTATGAGATACTCTACTTAAAAATTAATTATCAACAGAATTATTTTATTAATAAATGTTAAATTTGAAATCAAAAAAAGTAAACAGACACTAAAATTCATTTATGCAACTAAAGCCACGATGATTATGCTTTAGCGATGCAGCTGAACAAGAATATATTCATCAAGCATATATAAATTTTAAGATCCTTTTTCATCTCTCAAGCAACGTACGCTCAAACTTGGTCTGAAATTTTGCATGGTACAAAACTCCTAAATCTCTTGCTCTTGGCTTTTGCCCATAGGATTGAGAACAAATAAGCATTATAATAATAATTGAAAATATTTTTTTCATATTGTTGTTTTCTTTTTTAAAGATTTAATCAAAAAATAGA
>Ga0206126_10004526_pt1 | contig 13366 bp, 14 predicted proteins | sample Helgoland_Spring_5_FD_148621 | JGI IMG/M metagenome (GOLD analysis project Ga0206126, IMG submission 148621) | Pelagic subsurface seawater microbial communities from Kabeltonne, Helgoland, North Sea - Helgoland_Spring_Bloom_20160412_1 | ecosystem: Environmental > Aquatic > Marine > Epipelagic ...
ATAAACATTTTTACCAGTTTCCGTTTCTAATTCTCTTAGTGAATTTAAACTATATGGATTGAGAACTAATGGTTTTTCACATATTGCATGACTACCATTTTTTAAAGCAAATCTGATATGCGCGTCATGTAAATAATTTGGTGATGCTATACTAACATAATCAACACCTTTATTTGTTCGTTTTAATCTATCTACATGCCTATCAAATCTTTCATATTCTGAAAAATATGATGTTTTTGGAAAATGTCTATCTATTATGCCAACTGAATCATTGGGGTCTAATATAGAAACTAAATCATTTCCTGTATCTTTTATAGCTTTCATATGTTTAGGTGCTATGTAACCACCAGCACCGATTAATGCAAATCTTTTCATATACTTTTTAACACCTCCACTATTCTTTTAGCTGAATTACCATCCCAAATTTCAGGTGAATAATCAGAGTTTTTTAATTTAATATTCTTTATCTCAGTTGAATCTAAACACAATGTATTAGTTCCAAATTCTACTGTATCCATATGTTCAGTTGAATCTCTTAATGTTATTAGTGGTGTATTTAACACACTAGCCTCACATTGAACACCACCTGAATCAGTAATAGCATACTTACAATTATTTAAATTTGTTGTAAACTCTTTATAACTCATAGGTTCAACTATCTTTATATTGTTAAATTTCTTATCATTGATAATTTTTCTAACTCTTGGATGTGTGGGAAATATAACTTGTTCTTCCAATGAATCAATATCATCAAGTATTTTAAATAACTTATCCTCATCATCAACATTAGATGGTCTGTGTAATGTTAGTAATACATTTTCGTTAGGTTCATCATCTATACTTAATGTTTTTAATGTATCAATCATCAAGTTACCACTTAAATAAACATTTTCTGTAATACCTTCGTTAATAAGATTTTTGACAGAATATGAATCTGTACAAAATAGATAATCAGAAATATGGTCTACGAGTACTCTATTTACTTCTTCGGGCATCATCCTATCAAAACTTCTACAACCCGCTTCTATATGAATAACTGGAATATGTAATTTTGTTGCAGATAGTGCTGCCGATAGTGTAGAGTTTATATCACCATATACAATAACACCTTTAGGCTCTAATGATTGAAATACTTGTTCTAACTCAATCATAATATTACCAGTTTGTTCTGCGTGGGTTTTACCAAGATATCCATCCAAATGAAAATCAGGAACTGGTATATCCAATTCACTAAAGAATACCTTTGACATTAAATAATCATAATGTTGTCCTGTATGTAATAATTTCTGATACATTCCATTTTTTCTCATCTCTTCCATTAATGGTTTCACTTTAGGGAAGTTTGGTCTCGCACCAACTATGTGTAGAAACATTACTTAGCCTCTCTCGCAGGATTACCATACACTAAAGTATTTGGTTTTACATCTTTAGTTACAACTGAACCAGCTCCTATTCTACAATTCTTCCCCAATACTAAACTAGGTAAGATGGTACTATTTGCTCCAATACTTGAACCTTTTTCTACAATAGTAGGTTTATCTTCTCTCCATTTACCATTTGAAGGTGGGTGTTTGTCATTCGTAAAAACCGTATGTGGACCTATAAATACATCATCTTCGATAATCACATTTTCTGGTATGAAAACACCACATGATATATTCACATTGTTGCCCAACTTTACATCTCTACCAACTTCCGCAAAAGCTCCGACTTTAACATTTTTACCCACTGTCACACTATCGAATACATTTGACTTTTCACTTATATAAGTCATATAATATTCCTAATTTCTTTAATATATTTCTCTGTAGAGTTATATTCTAAACCACCTTCTATTGTATTTAAAATAAAGTCTGTATCTCTACCTTTGGTATATTGTCTTTCTATTTCATCAAAAATTTTCTGTGTATTTAATTCTGTTAATCCATCATAATCAAAAAAACATCCTATCTGTCCACTATCTTTTATCAAAATTGTAGGTATACCTTTTTGTACAGATTTGAGTGCTAAAGTAGAGGGTGCTGATATCACAATAAAAGAGTCACAAATTAATTTATTATCATTTTTACAATCAATAACAATTTCATAATCTAATCCTAGTGGAACTATAGTTTTCAAATAATTTATATCTCTGTCAGGATATGGATGGTCATGTCTACTTTTTAATTTAAATACAACTTTTTTATTAAATTCTTTTTGTAGTTCTACTAATCCTACCATTGATATAAAATCAGAATCAACTTGTACGCTATACGGTGATGTTCTGTTACCCAAGAAATTGACAATGACTAAAATATGAGTGTTTGTTATTTCATATTTTTTAAGTGAATCATTCGCTGGTATCCCACCAATCAAAAACTTATCATCTGAATCTGTGTTTAAACTTGTATAGCTCACATAATCTTTTTTACCGAAGAGAAATGTCTTATCCCAACATTTTAAATTTCTTTCTAAAACATTTTTGTTCAAATCACCACTACCATGATAATTACTGACAACTGGAATGTCTAATTTATGAGCTTCTGTATAAATTTGAGATATACCATTTCTCGGTCTGTCATCATCTACTAAAATCATATCATACTCACTAAGATTTGGAAGTTCATTAAAACTATTTTTGATAAATGGTTCATACATTTCGTCAAAAATACTTCTAAAGTCATTGTCACCATACCAAATTATTTTATTTCCCATTTGAGCTGTCTTGCATACATCTATATCATAAGTGTCAGACAATTTAGGAATGATACTATATATACGTTCACCTACTCTATATATTGTTGCAACTAATAAGATTTTTTTCATAAGTTTCTAAACTATTTATTGTTATTTTAAATATGTCCATTTCCATTTCACCTAACTCACCACTATCTTGTAGTATTTCTGGTAATTGTTGTATGTATTGAAAACTATTGTTATTAAATTTAGTTCCATCAAACCACAGCTCAACATCGTGTTTATATCCTGTTTCGTGTATCACATCTCCAATGTCTCTAACTCTTTCATTTAAATCAAACATAGTATTAGGTTGTTCTTTTTCAATGTAATCCTCGACATATGTATCAACATAAATCGTTGAACACCAGGGTTCTAATAATTCTAACAATTGGTCGTTACAATTTTCTATTACAAAACCCACATTGTATTTTGGTGGCACTATTGGTTTTAACAAAGTATCGTGTTTAACAAAATGTCCCCACTTACGAATAAAATTACGAGTACTTCTCTCGTTCTGTTGTAACCACTCATCTGTTTCCCGATTCTTCATAAATACCTCACCTGTCGGGTTACGCTTCGCACCATCAGCAAACCTACTGCCTCTACAAGTCATATGATATACGAAACCACTCCAAGTCTGAACTAACTTATACCCAGCCAACACAAACCTATTAAATATGTCAGAGTCTTCTTTTGATTGTGGTGCGTATAATGGGTCGTGTCCTCCAATCTTTTGAAAGTCTGATTTGTATATAGCCCAAGGAGCAAATATACCTTCTGTTGTTTTACTGAAATCTCTAAACTTATCTAAATCTCTCAACAATTGTCGTTCATCAAATTCTTCTGGTTCTATTCCATAGTCAGCTAATATCTTTTCAGGTCCATCAGGATGTAGTGGTGGTTCTATTCTCGTAGCACTAACTACTACACCAGGTTTTATATGTTTATTTATAGCTTCATCAAGTCCAGGACATGCGTACATATCAGCGTGATATATCATAACAATATCATTGGTAGCATAGTCATTAACTAATGTATCGTATAGAATTGTATGTCCTAATCTTGTAGGACCTTCGTTTCTATGGATTTTTACATTTGGGTCTTTCTTTTGAATCTCTTGCATCCATTCCCAAGTTCCATCATCCGAAAAATCATCAGCCCAACATATCTCGTGTATGTATCCAAGATTCTTTCTGATAGAATTGTAACTCCATTTTAAATACTTTAAATTATTCCTACTCGGTTGTATAAAACTAATTGGTTTCAATTGTTTTCTCCATTCACTGTAAACCACATCATATAAAGAATCAGGTTTTATTTTTGCGTTATGTTTTTCAATATTAAATAAATCTTTTATCTCATATACACTTTCTAAATCTATTAAACTTAATTGTCCACCATCAAGTCTAATTATATTTGATGGAACAAAATCATAAAAGAATAAATCCGTATCTTTTATTTTGTTAATCAATTTTTCTGTAAATTCATCTGGTATCAAATGTGTATCAAATTCATTGTCTGATAACACTTGTCCAGCCTTTGAAACATATCCAACAATGTCATTACCATCAACGATTAAACTAACTAAAGCTGGTATCATTCCATCAAAAAAGTTTTTATCTATAGCCATTTCAAAATTAGTTCTTCTAACATAATCTTTATGAAATAACTTGTAGTATAAATTATTTATAGAATCAAAGTATATAGCTCTTCCATGATTTACACCATTGTCATCAATTCTGTTATATTTATCTCGTATTGATTCAAATCTGTCAAAATTTATTTCACTAATCTTTGTCTTTAACATCATTAAACTCCTTTAGTATTTCTAGTTTTGGTATATAACATTTAAAGTTATCAAATCTTTTCATTCCATTGTGAAAATCATAATATCCTTCCCAAAAGTTAGGTAAGTGTTTCTTTCTAAATGGAATATCATGAGTACAATTTTCACCATTTATCAAAAACTCTTCTAACCTTTTAATCAACCATTCAGTTTTAAAGATAGCATCAACAGGAACTCGCTTGTGAGGTGCATGTTTTCCTAAATAAAAATACCCATGATTTAATGATTTATAACCAGGAGATGGTATATCATTATATGGTGTATAACCATTTATATACTCTTCATGTAGGTATTTTCTTATTTTTGATAAAAAACATAAATCATAATCATTGTCTGTAAATTCATTTAAACTGTTCCACATTTCATCTTTAGAACAATTAATTTCCATGTCCTCACAGATGTACATAACATAAGGTGTTTTGACTTCTTTCATCAAAGCTAATGTAACTATAGCCCAATCTTTTGTTAAATCATTATATAAATTCATTTTCGGTATGTTATCTAAATAGTATGATTTTACAGAATCAAAGTTTATCTCAGAATTATAATTAACAAAAAAATCAGTTTCAGAAAATACTTTTCCCAATTTTAGAGCGTTTCTCTCAATAACCTCTAACCTTGATGGTTGTGTACAAATAAAATTTTGTACTATACTAATCACTATAAACTTCCATCCAATGTTCTGTCATTTCTTTCATCATTGTTTCAAAGGTATATTTAGGTTTCCAACCAAAAGTATTTCTTAATTTAGTCGAATCACCTTTTAAATATTTTAGTTCTTCTGCCCTTAAAAATTTAGGATTCTGTGTAACATATTCTTTATAATCCAAATCTAATAAACCGAATACATAATCACACATTTCACGAACTGAATGAGTAACACCAGTAGCTACTACAAAATCATCTGGAACATCGTGGTTCATTATCATATTCATAGCTCGTACATAGTCATATGAATGACCCCAATCTCTATATGCATCCATATTACCAAGTTCTAATCCATCTTGTAACCCTAGTTTTATTTTAGCTGCCGCCTTAACAACCTTATTAGTTACAAAGTTTGAACCTCTTCTTGGTGATTCGTGATTGAATAGAATACCATTTACTGCAAATAAGTTATGAGCGAATCTATAATGTCTAACTATGTTATAACCAAATACTTTAGCGCACCCATAAGGACTTGTTGGCTCCATTCTCGTAGTTTCTCTTTGATATCCATCTTCTTCAACAGACCTTCCAAACATTTCCGAAGATGATGCCTGATAGAATCTAGCATTAGGACAATGATATTTATAAGCCTCTAACATATTTAACACACCAAGAGCATTTGTCTGTACAGTAAACTGTGGTACATCAAAACTAATTCTAACATGTGATTGTGCACCAATATTATATATTTCATCAGGTTTAATTGTACCCATCATTCTTTCTAATGAACTTACATCAAGTAAATCACCATATTCAGTTTCAACACCTTTACCAACTAAGTGGTCAATTCTACTCTCTTGATGTTCAGCTGTAGAGTTTCTTCTGACTATACCATAGACTTTATAATCTTTCTCTAATAAATGTTCTGCAAGATAACTACCATCCTGTCCATTTATTCCTGTTATAAAAGCTTTTCTTTTGCCCATCTTAAATTCCCTATATTTATTGTTTAAAAATTACTGCATTTTTATTAATTTCAAATTCATTAGTTGGAACTTCTAAATTATATTGTTCAAAACTTTCAGCTCCATTTAGTGTTAACTTACCTCTTGAGGTTGGTTCACCCATAATCACAGAATTGTGTTCACAAACATACCATTTTCCAATATTTATCATATTCCAAAAACTATCTGATGAAGATTCTTTTTGCATATAATCCATCTGTTTAGGATAATCTGGTTCATCAAGACAATCAAACATTTTTCTGATAACTTTGGCTCTACAAAATTGATGTTGCCATTGATATGTTATTTTTTTCTTCCTCAAAAGTTTATATCCATTATGAATAATGTAATCATTTTCATCAAATGTTTTATGTTCTCTATCATATGCTCCGTTATAAAAAATAACAGAATATATTGAATCATCTTCAGTGTTGGTGACAAAGTCATATACATTGTTTACACTATCTTCATCTAAATCAACCAAATAACTGTCATCAGTAGCCCAATAAACGAACTCTTCATCATCAACATGTTCCAACAAGCCATAAATAGTTTCTTTAAATTCAACTGGTGTTTTTACAAATTCAACTTTGTCACCCCAATTATCTTCTAAAAATTGTGGATATTTTTCATTATATGGAATTACAAATTTTAATTTGTTAGATGGCCATAAATGTTGATATGTAGTTATCATAAGATTAGTCATTATATGATATTTATCACATGTTAAAACTATAGCTTTCATTAAATTCCCCTTTCAATTAATTCGTCAAACAATTCTTTTATATAATTTTTATCTACTTGTATGGTTGTATATTTATTTACTATCTCAATAAATTCATCTTCATTTTTAAAATCATCTCTAAAAGCCTGTATGTGTCTTGTCTTGTGTGGCTGCCACACCCATTCTAAAAATCTCAGAACTAAATCATCCGTTTCATGTGGAAACCATACATACAATTCTTCATTATCAAAGGCTTTTGGTGTACTTACTAATTTACGAACTTTTCTATTAAAAACCAAGTAAAAATATTCTTTTTTTACATTTATTTTATTGTGATTATGATTTAGATGTTTGTTGAATGGAAATTCACCTAGTAAATCAAATCTAAAATTTAATTTAGAAAATTCTGGTGGATACATGTCAATATGATTTCTTATCCCTTTATCTCTTGTTTTCATATCAAAACTTGTATATTCACTCGACAATCTATCCTGTAAAATGTTAGATAAATTATCTTTATCTTTACACAAAATGTCTAAATCATCATAATCATAATAGTTTGGAAAATAATCATGTCCTTTGATAACAACATAATCATCTAAGCCCTCAAGAGATTTAGCTACATCTATTAAATTAGAAAATCCTTTGTGTTTGAAACCACCTTCTTGAACATCTACTTTTACAAATTCTTTACCTTGTTTTTTTAAAGAAGAAATACGATGGTCTCCGTCAACAGATTCAAATCTATTACCAACTTTTTTTACTGATATGTAATCATTTTCATAAGGGACTTCTAAGTAAGTAAATCTATCAAAAAATTCTAAATATTGTTCAGAGTTCATATAAGTAGGTTTCGCTCTACCAAAACCATGCATTCTATTGTAGTATTCATCATATGGTTTTCTATCACCACACAATAATTTATAATGTGGTGTATTTTCTATCTTATGTGGATTTATGATTTGATTCTCATCAAACAATCTAATTTTAATGTCATCTATCTTTATATTTTCTATCACTTTGTACACTCTACATTTAAACTAATTAACACACCATTCTCTTTATCCATATGAGGAATATAAGCTTGAGAGTGGTCATCAAATTCCGAATGTTCTGTTTCTCGCCAATCATATTTTTGTATACCTTTCATTCCTAATTCTTCTAATAACAATTTTAGACTTGTAAAATCATAAGCTGTCTTATGATAAATAGTTTCATTGAACATTGGCATTTTTCCATACAAAGGCCCTAATATATTTTCTAATTGAATAATACCCTCTGTATATAACATAGCCATCTGTGAAAAATTAGGTACAGCTAATCTTAAAATACCATCTGGTTTTAACACTCGTATCCATTCTTTTAATACATCTTTAACTTCCTCTCTGTCAAAATATTCAATGACATGAGAAGTGTAAATTAAATCAACTGAATTATCTTCATACGATAAATTAAAGATGTCATTTGAATCTAAATGTAGATAATTACCACCATCAATATGAACCCAATCATTACCAAAATCTCTCCAACCACATCCCATATTAATTTTAATCATTTTTAAATATCTCCATCTTTGTTAAGTCTGGCCAATCTGTAGTGACCCATTGTTTTGGTTTAGTTTTGATTGCGGTTGGTAACTTATCTAACCCAATCTGTGCTATTTCTGGATTCATATAATAGTGATAACCTATTGTACTTACATTCTGTTCCCTCCAAGGCACATCAGGAACTCGTCCATCATAAGACATTTTTTTAAGTTCGATAGAAGCTTCTTTATCATCAGTTAATATCATTCCACCTCTACCCAAACTTAAATGTTTCTGAAATTGAAAACTTAAGCACATAAAAGTTCCAGGTATATAACTATTCTCTCTCCACAATACTGCTGCATCGACTATATTGGTATCTTCTATCCAATAAAAATCTTTCCACTTGTCATCTTTCCACCTAAGCTCTATACCAAGTTTGTGTGCTAAAAATGGAACTGAGAGATAAGTTCTCTTTGGAACTGTGATGGATTTGACATTTTGTTGTCTTAAGCATAATTCAATTCCGTGAGTACAACAATCTACAGCCACAGCATGTGGTGCACCGAAGAACTCTTTTACTTTATTTTCAAATTCAGTAACTACTTTAAAGCTCATCTATAAACACCTTATCTAATTGTTGACCCTCGTAAGGACCAGTTTTATATTCATAAACTAAAGTATCATCTTCAAGTATAGTATAAGTGTGTCCACCCTCTAATGTAAAACTAGCATCACCGGGCTCTAAGACCGGTTCAGCTACTATAGTATCATCGATATCAAAAAATGTACATCTAACTTTACCCTGTATAACTACCCAGCTCTCTTGAGCTATGACATCTCTTGTTCTATTTTTCCATATATGTTTGTGAGGCTTAAATGTTTTACCTTCTTCCATATTCAATAAAGCACATTGAATAAAATGTTCTTCCGACACAACTTCAGTTCTACCTGTTTTTAAATCATCTTTCCGTACTACTATATGTAATAATTTAGTTGGTTCTATTTTTGAATATATTAGTTTCACGATGACATAACCTCTTCTATAACTTTTTTCATATTATAAGTATATACATCTTCTCCGAAAAGTGTATTATAATTTTCTTTAGCTTCTTTAGAACATTCTTCATAAAATTCAGGAAACTTTACCAAATTTCTAGCTATCTCTCTAGCGTAATCTAAATTACCATCACTTACTGTGCATTTTGGATGTAGTTCTCGTTGTGTATCTAATCCCCTATAACCGATACAAGGTATTCCCCAATAAGCACAATTCAAAGCAAATGTACCAGCCGCATGTGTTGGCATCAAGTGAACAGCGTATTTAAACTGAGACAAGTTGTTTACCCACTCCACCCAATTCATATATGGTAGGTGATGTATATTTTCTAATTGGTCTTCTAATGTTATCTTTCTACCCATTGAAGGTGCGTGTATCTCAACACTTTCTTTATCCCACTTACCAAACTCTTGAGCCACCATATAAGAATCAAACCCACCGTACCATCTAACCATGTTACCACCAATAAGTACACTATTTGTTTTTTCTTGTGGTTCTTTAAGACTATCCTCAATCATCAGAGATTTGTTCTGATATACATGTTTATTTTGTGTTAATCCTCTTAGATATTTAACATCAGATTGGTTATGTGCGAATATCACATCCATCTCTATCAAACAATTATAAAACCATATCTGTTGTTCCATTGGATAATCTTGGAAATACCAAACAGGACCTTCTTGCATGAACCCTATCTTTTTACAAGTTCTTTTCATCTCCTCAATCATAGGAAACTGTATAAGTTGTTCAATGTTTTTCTTAGGTATGATTACAATACCTAAATCATATTGATTGTCTTGTAGTTCAGGTAACTTCTGAATGGGATGGTGTGTAGAATCAAGTGCTACATACCAAGCATACTCTGTTCTCATATTATCAAAGTTTCTTGGTATCTTACCGTCAAATGGTGATTCACTAAAAAATGCTATGTTCATTTATATAATTCCTTATATGTTCTTTCTATCCAATAATTAGAATGTCTATCATTTTTTGGAATTGCATTAAAATGATATATCCATCCCGAATTATAGAGATTGTCTAATTTGTCTTCCCACCAACTATGACCAGGTATATGTAATAGATTCTTTCTAAATAAATCTTGTAAATTATAACAACCAGGTAGAATCTTTACATCCACATTCCATTTTTTTAATAAATAGTTTAGAACAGTTTGGTCTGTACCAACCTTGAATGTTTCTTGTGCGTGTATTAAAGAATCCGAATTTTCCCAATAAAATTTAACGACATCTTGAAAGAATTGTTTATGTTTTTTGTTTACAATTTGAAATCCACCATTTATGTATTCCCATGGTTTTATTTTTTCTTGGTCTTTAAAAATAAAATCACCATAATTGTCAATACTTCTATTTACCCACTCATAACACCCATCACAAGCAACACCACAATATTTACCATCCGTATCTTCAAAAAAATTAGGAGTATCTGGATGAACTATTGTATCAGAATCAACCATTAAAATTTGATTATAATCAATACCATTATTTTCTAAAATATCAAATAAATAATATCGTTGAAAACATATAGCCATTCTCTGATAATCGAATACTAAATCATTCAGTACAAACAACTCACAATTATTTTTATCACACCATTGTTTCCAACTATCAATAGAATATTTATACGACAATCTTCTATCTGATGAATATCTACCTTCACCACCCAAGTCTATATCCATCATAAAAACTACATTTTTCATATAAATTCATATCCCCATTGTTCTAATGTTAATCTATTAAATGGATAACCTTTGTAACTTTCTATTTCAAAGAATTTTCTTATACCCTCCCAGTCGGTTATATCTTTATCTCTATCTTTTCTTTTTCTACTAAAATAAAATCGTGGTTCAAGGAAATTGTATCCATCAACTTGAAAACTATAATTATTGATTAAATCGTCATCATCTAGTGCACCAAACTTTAAAAACTTACTCTTATTTGGTTCAAATATTTCTACTCCATTGTTGAATCGTAAAAATTGTTGTGTATCGTTAAATAAATCTTTTCTAGCCTTACTTGATATAATAATATCAATATCATCATTCGTTCTTATTCCCATTAAAGCTAATATACCACTTTGTGTTATTGTGTATTCAGATTTTGGTAAATCTAATATATCTAATATAGATACATTTCGTATCAAAGGTAAAACTCTATGTATTCTATCTTTATCTCTTGGAACATCATATATCTTTTCTTTTTTCATATAAAATGGAATATAACTCTTACCATGAATCAATCTACCCACCATTGCACAAGCTCTATGATAACTATGTCTGATATAACCATTATCAAAATCTACTGGATTGTTACTTAAAAACTTTTCTATTTCATCGTCTGTCATAGGTTCAAGTGATTCAAAATACTTTTTTGTTAATTTATCCCAACCTATTTTGTGATGGTCAGCAACACCTTTTCTAAATTCACCCATCATACAATTAAAATATTGCCAGTTATTTGGATTCAGATGATTCTGAACATCTTTTACATTTTGTTCATCCCTCCAAAATTCTATCACTTCACCAACAGTTTTCAAAGTCTTGTTATTTAATACAACTTCTTTACCACCACCACCCGGTTGTAATTCCATTTTCAAAAAATATTCTAAATTTATTGGCTCGTAATCATTATCAATAATTTTATTCTTACCTTTATGTTTTCCTGTATGTAAGAAATATTTGTTATCTCTTGAATCACCATCCATCCACACAAAATTTAAATCAGTTTTCCAAGCTGAATAATTAAAACTCAATTGGTCTCTTTTACTGTTATATTTTAATTCTTCCCACCACTTTTCCATAGTCATCACAACATCTGATTCATTATGCTTTCTTAAAACTTCCATAGTAACAGCTAATCCATTATTAGTAGGATAACTATCCAATTTGTATTTACCCATTTGATTACCTATCAAGTCTGGATTATCTTTATAATTTCCATTTACTTGTCCAAAATGTAATATTGTGTTAGCTTCTTCATACACACAATTTCTTGGGTCTAATACATTTTTCTCATGATTCATCATCGCAATGTTACAATCTGAGAGGTATTCATCGACTAACTCATTCACATTATTTCTGACTAAAATATTACCATCAATCCAAATACTATAATCATATTCAGATAAAAATCTATGTGGTAATATTTTATATTTTCTCGCGTTTCTTGTTGGGTCTTCATATAAAGGTAATACTTTCCTAACATCCCACACATCAGATTTTATATCTGTATCTGTAAAACAAACGATATCCCATCCATCTGGAATAAAAGATGGTTCTGTTATATTGTCATAACCTCCGAATATCGCTGTGTATATTACCTGTTTGTTCATAGATAACACTCACCCTTGACAAAGTTATGACTTAGTGGATGTTGTCTTTGAGTTTCATACACATCAGAATATCTGACAACTAGATGATTTGTTCCACATTGATTTCCCACATTCAATTTAGCTTTTGATTTGATATACAATTGTATTCTTAAATTTATATGTCTCATGTCTAACACATCATTTATAAAATCAAATGGTGTTTCTTTGAGTGGTTTGGATGTCCAATAAAAATAAGATAAATCATTTTTTCTCAAAACTTTTGAAATTTTATCAGTTTCTTTATCATAAGTTTCTTTATCAAATTTACCTCGCTGTGTTCCAAACCGATCCGAAATCAATAAACAACCAAACTCACTATCTGTATATTCATCTATTATCTTATCACCCAATTCTTTTTCTGAATCAGACCAGTATAATTCTGGTTGTGAATCCTCACACTCGTGTTCTTCAAACTGCCAAAACTTTAACATCTGTTCAACAAGTGGGGTGTCC
>Ga0206126_10004527_pt1 | contig 13364 bp, 9 predicted proteins | sample Helgoland_Spring_5_FD_148621 | JGI IMG/M metagenome (GOLD analysis project Ga0206126, IMG submission 148621) | Pelagic subsurface seawater microbial communities from Kabeltonne, Helgoland, North Sea - Helgoland_Spring_Bloom_20160412_1 | ecosystem: Environmental > Aquatic > Marine > Epipelagic ...
AAATCAAAATATAACTTTAAAAGACATTAATAGAATGTTATTTAAATACTCCTCTGGTGTATCATTTAATACAGTTAAAAGACATTTAAATGTATTGCTAAATGAAGCAGTTAGATTTGGTATGGAAGCTAATCCAATGATTGAAATTAAATCGAAAAAAACAAAAGCTAGACTTCATAAACCCTTTGATAATATTAATGAAATACTTAAAGATATTAAAGAATATAATAAACAGCTATATCTATGCTGTCTAATGACTTATGGTTGTCTTTTAAGGCCTCATCGTGAGATAAGAGAACTTACTTGGTCTGACTTTTCGGATGACCTTAAATACATTCATTTGTCTGGTAGTAGAAATAAATCTGGAAGGAATAGAATTGTACCTGTACCAACTTATGTTAGAGAAATTCTTGTAAAAGGAGAACCTCATCATAATATCTTCTCAAACAAACCTCAACCATTAAACCAAGACTATTTTAAGACCCTTTGGAGTCGTTTTAAGAGACAATCAAATACACTTGAACAAGGACAAACATTATACTCTTTTAGACATTCTGGAGCTATAGAAATATTTAAGAGAACAGGCTCTATAACCAAGCTACAGAAAGCTATGGGGCATTCATCTATTAATGTAAGTTTAACTTATTTGCGAGGATTAGAAATAGCAGAACTGAAAGAGGAAGATATGCCTATGGTTTAGTTTCCAAGAATGATTTTCTTTAATTCTTTAGACTTTTTATCAAATTCTTCTTTAGTTATTAGTTCTAAATCAAGAAGTTCTTTTAAATCTTTTAATTCTTTAATTGCATTCTCCCTGCCAGTTGAAGTAATTATTTTTTCAACGATTTCCTTTTCATTAGTTGCATTTATATCAAATTTATGTGGGTATGTTCTGATACTTTTTAAAACTAAGCCAGTTAAAAAAGATGCTGTTCTATCGTGCCTAACTGCCCTTTGATGAATCATTTCACCTTTTATATTAGCTAACGATAAAACTACATTTTTAAATGGCCAGTTTTCGTTTTCACTAACAAGGTACATATATAAACCTAAATCTGGATTAGCAATTAAATCTTCTGGAATTTTATCTAAATTTTCAATAATTATAAAATTTGTTTTACTTAAATCTTCAATTATTTTTTTTTTGATTTTTGGAATCTCTTTTTCCTTAGAAGCTGAAATTTTAGCAACTATTATATACTTATATTTATTAATGTTTTTTTCATTTAAGCTAATAATATCCTCTGCCTTTTGTCTTGCTGTTTTAAACGCTCCGCTAGCAGCCATATTTCTTATCATATTATTCATTGCAACATTATTTCTCTGAACTGCATTGTTCCAGGATTGTGCTGAATTATTATTTATTATTTTAGGATTTGAATAAGCGTTGTTTTGATTAGTAACAGTTACAGTACCATCAATGTTCTTTTTGACATTATATGTCTGACTAAAAGAACTAAAAGAAAAAAGTAAAGCGAGAGTAAATAATATATTTTTCATAAGAAGTTATTTTATTCAAATATAAGAAATGTGAGTCTAACCTATTTAAGAGGATTAGAAATAGCTGAATTAAAAGAGGAGGATATGCCTATGGTTTAGGAATTCAATAAATTTTCTGTCAAAAGATTTTTAATTTTATTTAAAGCTTCCTTATATCTTTTTGGAAAATTATTTTTAATATGGAATTATAATATTTCAAGAAAGTTATTATTTTTATAAAAAAAATTATGAAAAAAATATTAGCTCTTTTGGTATTTACCCTTATCTATTCCTGCTCAAATAATGACTCTTGCGAGGAATTTCCAACACTAGAAACAAACGAAATAACAAGTTTTACCGATAATTCAGCTATTATATCTGGAATTATAAATCCTCCTACTTGTGAAGACACTGTTACTTCTCAAGGCTTTGTTTATTCTCAAACTACACTTCCAAAAACAGACGATTTCGTGGTAGAAAAAACAGGTGTCAATATTACAGCTTCATTAAATAATCTTGAGCAAAATACTACATACTTTATAAGAACATTTTTTGAAAATCCTAGTGGAGTTTATTATGGGAACCAGATAGATTTTAAAACTAGTATTGGAGAGTCTTCATTAACTACTAGAAATACTTCTCAAATTACTAAAAACTCAGTAATAAGTGGAGGTAATATTACATCAGACGGAGGTTCAACAATAACTGAAAGAGGTGTTTGCTGGAGTACAACATCAAACCCAACAATCAATGACAGTAAAGCAGAAAATGGTTCAGGTATAGGCAGCTTTACAAGTTTAGTTGACGGATTACTATCTAATACTGTATATTTTATTAAATCATATTCAATAAATGAATTAGGGGTTAGCTACGGAAATGAATTGAGTTTCAAAACCCTTTGTGATGAACCAACAGGAAGTATTTCTTTTGATATTCAAAGAGAAAACGGCATTATATCATTTAATTATAATTATCAAATTAACTCATCTTCAAATTATAACATACAAAGCATTAAGACAAGTTTCAATGATACTTCCAATAATATCTATGAGGATGAAATTGATATAAACCAATTAACTGGTAATTCTATAATTTCAAATCTACCTCCACTTACTTTTTTTAATAACATACAAATTGAAATTACATCAAGTGAATGTGATACGGTATACATCTATCCTGATGTAGCAAGTTTTCAAACACCAGCACTTTATGATGTGGGAGATTATGGAGAGGGAGGGATTATTATCTATATGGACCCTAACGGAATAAATGGAATAGCTGTTTCTGAATTTGATGCTGGGGAAGGGAATTGGGCTTGTGACACAACCAATTCACCAGAGTGGGACGGTTACAGTACTTTAGGAAATACTATTGAAGATTGGGAAGGAGAAATTGGAGATGGAGATATCTCCTCAAATGCTATAACGAATTTTTTAGAAAATGGAACAGGTAATTCTGCTGATGGTTATTTTGCAAATTTCTGTGATTGTATTGAATCTGATAAAGCTGTTGAAATTGCTGAAAATTATGTTGTGCAAGGTTATTCAAGCTGGTATTTACCTCATATAAAAACACTTGACTTAATTTACAATTTATACACTCAAGGCATAGTATCTAATTTTGAGGACGCCATTGGTTGCGCTACAAGCGTTGAACCTCTTTACTGGTCTTCTTGTGGAGATGGAGCTAATGGAGGTTTTATAAATTTTAATACAGGTAATATTGGTATAGGTTCATTTGGAGCAAAATTAAATGTCAGACCTGTTAGAAAATTTTAACAAACAGCAAAAAGAACATTAATAATTATAGAAATAGCACAAAAAGTATGTACCTCTTTAATAGAGTAAAGGTTTAGAGTTTTCCTAGAAAATCTGCCCAACCTTTCCATTCATTTTTATATTTCGAATCAGGGTTTGCACTTATAAAACTTGGTCTATTACCTGATTTTTTATATTCTCTCCAGTCCATACTAGTCTTTAAACCTAAATCTTTTACAAACTCTTTGGCCTCTTTGAAAGAAACAAATTTTATGTTTTGAGGAGCAACAATATCTGTTCCAAGCCAATCACTATAAGAAACCCATCCAGTATTTTCATATGTGATATTTGGTTTACTTGGAATGTCTTTAGGTATATTTCCGTTTCTCTTCAATTCTTTAAACTCTTTTATTGATTTTAATTTAAGACCTCTAACGTATTTTCTAGCTGGTCCATAAGCTCTAAAATCTTTTTTCTTATTACTAATATTTTTATTACCTAAAAAGTCACCAAATCCATTCCATCCTTTATTTTTATAAACAACATTTGGACTTCTAGGAATTTTAATATTGAATTCCCTAGAACTCTTGTAGAGATTCCATTCTTTGGTGTTTTTTAATTTAATCTTTTTTAAAAAATCTTTAGCTTCTTCAAAAGATAAAAAATCTTCTGCATTAAGTTTATTTCTTTTATTTCCATTTCCTAAAAATGCTCCATAACCCTTCCATCCTTTATTTTTATAATGAGTATTAGGATTAGCAGGAATGTTGAGAGGCTTATTAAATTTTCTGTATTCTTGCCATTCTTTGAGGTTTTTAAGAGCTATTTTTTTCATAAAGACCTCAGCCTCTTCATATGTTAGATAGTCTCTGTCCTTCGTGTTTACATAACTACTTCCTAAAAAATCTGAAATCCCTTTCCATTCTTGGTGTTTGCTATAAGTATTATGCAAATCAACAGGTAAATCATCAGGTTTATTTCCATTCTTATAATATCGAATCCACTCAGTTCTTGAATTTAAATTTAGTTTTTTCAAAAATATTTTTGCTTCTTCAAAAGATTTATACTTCCTTCCAATATTTGACTTTTTGAAGGTTCCTAAAAAATCTCCTATATCAATCCAGCCCTTATTCTTATATGTGTTATATGGTTTCAAGGGAATGTTAATATCGTTACTTCTTATATAATCTTCGTACTCTTTGTTATTTTTCAATTTTAATTTTCTAATGAAATTTCTGGCTTCATTAAATGGCATCCACTCTTTAAATTTCGGACTCCAATCAAAACCTAGAAAATCACCCCAATTTTGCCAACCTAATTCTTTATAAGAGCTACTTGGAGACCTAGGAATATTAATTGGTAATTTACCTGACCTTGCGTAATCTATCCATTGTTTTTGAGTTGAAAAATTTAAGTCTATAGCAAAACCTCTAGCCTGTTCAAAAGGCATCCAATTAAATCTAGATAATTTCTCCCAAATTCTAATATTGAGCTGTTCTGCAAAATCAGACTCTGATAATGTATCAGAAATCATTGTAAAGACCTCAGCACCTCCATTTCTTTCTTTTCCTTTGCCTAGACTTTTATCTTTAAAATATTCAATTATCCTTTCATCATTTGCAGCTAGTCCTCTAACTATAGATAGTATTTCATTAAAGTTATCGTTATCTATTTCATTGGTTTCTCCATCATAAATAACTGGAAGTATAACATAGCCCCAATCTTTACCATCTTTCTTTCTCAAAGCTCTACCCAATGCTTGAACTATATCAACTTTACTTTTTCTAGGGTCTGCAAATACTATACAATCAATATTGGGTACATCCACACCTTCCGTAAGACATCTAGCATTAGTTATTAGTGCTTTTTCAGATGAAGCGAACTCTTGAATAATATCATTTCTTCTTGAGGTTTTATCCTTACCAGAAACAGTATAGGTGTCTATTGGAGCGTAACCATAGTTACTTGTAATATGGGTGTGTAACTCTTTATTCCTTTTTGCCTTTGCTATGGAAGAATGAAATGATACAGCATTTTTAATTGGAAACTGTTTCATTGCTTTTCTCAAAGCTAACATAGATGCTAATGAACGTGCCTCTGTTTCTTTTTTCCAAACATTATTTAATTCTACAAGACCATTATCTTTAATAAACTCTGAAATTTCTGACTTTTTAATATCTATGGTAATGATTTTATAATCGGTAAGAAGCTCTAAATCTATTGCTTCTTTAAAGCTCATTTGTGCGAAGATATCTCCATAGATATCAATATCATCCATAGATACAATATTGTCCTTACTACCGCTATAAAACCTCTCTGTGGCAGTCATAAATATCCTACTTCTAATAGAGATATTCTCTTCAAAAAGTAAGTGACTAAATAGCTTATCACTACCTCCAACAGTCTTATGTGCTTCATCTAAAATACCCAAATCAAAAGTGTGGTTTAGCTCTTTTGAGATAGTTGCTATTAATCTACTACTCTGATAAGTTGTAAATATTATATTACGTGTATCCTTGTTTTCAACTAGCCATTCTTTAATGTATTCTGGGTCTGTCTTACAAGGAACTCCAATATCATCGGTTTTAAATCTTATTTCACTATTATCTCCTATGCCTTCATCGGAACAAATACATAACCAATTAACTTTAATCCCTCTGGCTACAATTTCCTTCAGATAAACATCTAATGTTTGTTTAATTAATGATAAACTTGGAACAGCAATTACTGTAGACATAGAGTCTAACTTCTCCATCATCCAAAAGCCAGTTAAGCTCTTTCCTGCACCACAAGGGAAGATAAGTTTACCTCTAGATTCTTTGTTTTTAATAAAGTGATTGTATGCCTCGTTAGTTGCATTTTCTTGATGAGGTCTAGGGAAATAAGGTATTGGATTATATGATTCTTTGTTTAAATATTTTCTTACTCTATCAAAAAAATCTTTATCTAGCTTATTCCAGGTATCAGCTAGTAATTTTGAAATATGCTTTTTCTTAACATCATCATAGTTCTTGGATGTAGATATAGCACTTGAACATATATATCCCTCTGTCAATTTATCATAACCACCAAGTAATGAAATAAAAGTTGATACCTCTCTGAATGTTACATTTTGATTTTTATCTGTGTGATACTTACATTGTATAGCGTGATATTCATTTCCTTTTTTTGCTATTAAATCAATTCCTAAATCTCTAGATTCTAGACCTATTATTTCTAGCTCTTTCTTAGGCACTTCAGACAACAACCAGATATTATCATAGTTATCATACTTATGGTCAATAAGAAAGTAAAGTTTTGTTAGAAATTCAAAAGCATCTCCTTTTTGCTTATTGTTTAAATGTACAAGTGATTGATTAAATTCATCCCAATTGTTAACCTTATCAAAGATATTAGTCATTTTCATAGAAGATAAAAATAGTAAATAAAATATATATTATGAATCTATTAAATCTCATTATCCTAGACAAAAAGTAAACTTTCTATATCAAACACTTATAGAATAATTGTAGAGTATATTCATCAATCTAAAAAGAGTTAATATTATACTTTATAGCCAAATATAAAGCTCTTTCGCCTTTGGGGGCTTCGAGCTTTTATTGAAATATTTTAATACGGAAGTATACTTACCTGTTCTCTTTTTATACTATATTAGTATACTACCATATCATATGTAGTGCAGTTTTATGAACCAATATACTATTAAGAGTTTTGCTGATTTATTAGTGAAATCAACTCAATTTAAAAAACTTAAAACAAAAGAGAAGAAACTATTGTTACTTGATAGATGTAACTGGTATGTTTCTGCTATTGTAAGAGATAATATTAAGAATGACAATCCTTACGGTTCCTATGCAAATTTAAGTTCTAAAATACTTAAAAAATATCTTGGAGATAGAAATTATAAAGACATTGAGCTGTGTTTAAAAGGTCTTGGAATAATTATTAAAAATGACAAATATTCAGTAAGTAAGTTTACAAAATCAGTTTCTTTAAGCAAAAAAGCTATTCGTTTGGGGGTTGATAAATCAATAGTTCATTCAAAGAAGTTTAATGAAAGATTAAAGAAATTTTCGGTTTATAATCATAGTCAAATAATAGCTCAACCTGTTTTAAATAAATTGTTAAACAATACATTAAAATTATCTGTAGTTGAAGAAAAGTTTCATTACCTACAATACATCTTGCCATCGCCTAAATTCATTGAAGAAGGTTTTGAAATGGTTGCTTACTATGAAGAAGAAAATCAATTTAAGATGGACAGGTATACTGCATTTTATGATTCATTTTATGCACTTAATGATATAACCGAACCTAGTGCTTTATTAAACTCATCAATCAATTACATACCTACTATAGCTCCTTCTGGAAGGATATATCACATCATAGCTTCAATGCCGAAACTCATTAGAGAAAGCCTCAGAACAAAGTCTAACGAGTTGATTTGGGAAGTTGATATGTGTTCCGCACAACCTTCAATTATCTTTTTAGAATGGCTTAAATATGCAAATAAAAATGAACTGAAAAACATAGAAAAAGAAAAAAAATTATGCCTAAAACTACTATTAGAAGGAGGTATCTACAAATATATTCAAGAGCACTCAACCTTCTTTAATGACTTAGGATATAGTAATCTTAAAGAAAGCATCCTGTCTGCTATTAATGCTAAAAATCAACCTACTAAAAATAACAAAGAATTGAGCAGATTATTCCCAAATGTAATGGATTGGATTAATACAATAAAGAAAGTAGATGGTTATAAAAAAGTAAGCTTTATTGGACAAAGCCAAGAAGCAAATATTTTTGTTGAGGTATATAAGAAAATACCAGAAGAGAAATTTGCATTACTAATACACGATTGTATTTTGGTAAAAAAAGAAGATGTTTTATTTGTTAAACAGCTTCTAGAAGATAGATTAAGAGAATTATACAAAGATGTAATATTGCCTCAGCATAATTTAAATAAATTATTTAAAGAAAGTTTAGTTTCTATTTCAGATGAGAGTCTTGATAATAACAAGAGAATAAGGTTTGATAGAGATTTCTCTAAATAAAATTTAAATATTATTTTTGATAAAAAACTATAATGAAAAAGATTATCATATTATTTATAATGATACTATCTACAGTATCATATTCTCAAACAGCAATAACAGACGGTAATTTTGAACAAGCAGTAAACGAATGTTTATCGACTAATCCAATAGATGGTCTATGTACAAATAGTGAATACGGTGCTATGCCAGATTGGGATGTGAGTAGTGTGACTGATATGGGAGGTATGTTTAAAGGAGCAGAAGATATGCCTATTTTTTAATCAAATATTTTAATTTTAAGATAATCACCAGGTATAGCCGCTGCTTGTTCAAGAATTAAAACTGTTTTATTCTTTTGCAAACTATAGTATATTGTATTTCCAATATTAAAACCAGAATATATTGGAACAAAATTTGACAAAACCCAATTATTTGACTGAAATTCATATTCTGCTATAAATGCATTTTTTTGAGATTGCCCACCATATTCATTAACACTAAAAACTGCAAGAATTTTAGAGCCATCAGGGTTTATACTTAAAGATTTCATAGTAGTTTTATTACCTGAATTAGTTGAAATATCATTTCCCTTTTGAGTCCATAAATTGGTAGATTCATCATAGCCGAATACACGAATATTTACTCCATAAGTATATGGATTTAGCACAACAAGGTCATTAATAGGAACAGCAACTGTATTTCCAAGATTATTAATAACGTATTGTTCTGAATCAAGCCCTCCTGAATTACCAATAGTAGAATTACCAATATCTATTGGGTCGCCTATATCTAAAAATTGACTTTCAGAATATTCAGAAAAGTATAAAATACTTTCATTGGCATAACCACCCGAACCTACATATTTTAAATCATCAGAAGCAGTTATTACACCTTCTTGTGTTGAAGATGTATTTACCCATTCATTAGAAGAATTTTTTTCATAAACTATAGTTGGTTGCGAAGACCCATTATTATAGCTGTAAAACAAAATGGATTCATCATTAGATATAAAACTCAGTTTCAGACCATTTACTAGTGGTAAATTAATTGATTCAGTAATTACCCAAGTTCCTGAAACTAACTCCCAAATTTGTGTTATGTTTGATGAGCGCTCCTTACCGTATATTTTTGAACCATCAAAGTTTGGTATAAAATAATATTCTCCACCACTTGAACTAACATCTATTGTATTACCAATCTTATTCAAACCAGTAGGTGAGATATCATATACATCAGCATTCCAAGCATTCTCTGAAAAGCTGGATTCCCCAAAAGGTGATGTTATAAATCGTAGTCCATTATTAGACAGAGCATAGTTCCTAAAACTAGAATTCCCAGGCACAATAATTGTATAGATTTCATCGGAATTTGGGTCACCAGATATAGGGTTATTTACCTGCCCATCCGCACCATCTTGACCATCTACCCCATCATTACCATTACAAACATATCTGGTTAATGAATCATCAATCTCATCAGTATCTAAAACACCATTAAAATTAGCATCTTCACCTACTTCAATTTTTACACCACCATTAGTACAATTATCTCCTGGTTCTTCAGCAATAGAATTTATTAACGTTTTAATGGCAACCTCTCCATTACAAATAAAACGAGTTAAACTAGTATCAATTTCATCAGGGTCTAAAATATTATTGTTATTAGTGTCTATACCTATTTCAATTCTAGTACCTCCTGTATCACAATTAGGTCCTTCAGGCTCTTCACTTGTATTGATAAGACTTTTGACACCTGCTACGCCATCTTGAACATCACAAACAAAACGAGTTAAACTATCATCAATTTCATCAGAGTCTAAAATATTATTGTTATTTGAATCTATGCCTACTTCAATTTTAAACCCTCCATTGTCACAGTTAACCCCTGCAGGTTCATCAGTTGTGATAATTAAGCTTTTTAACCCATCTTCACCATCTACGCCATCTTGAACATCACAAACAAAACGAGTTAAACTATCATCAATTTCATCAGAGTCTAAAATATTATTGTTATTTGAATCTACACCTACTTCAATTCTAGAACCTCCATTAGCACAGTTAACCCCTGCAGGTTCATCTGTGGTATTAATTAAGCTTTTTAACCCATCTTCACCTGCTGGTCCTGGAATATCAGATGCTGGTGAATAATATGCAAATGGAACGTATGTAAAGGGCTGATTAGAAAGTTCCTCAAAATTTGAACAACTGCCTTGAATATCTATATCTACTTTTAAAAACTTGGAATCCGCACTCCATACTACTCCATTAAAACCTGTGGAATATCCTCCTGTTTGGGTAGATGTTCCAATTAATAAATTTACCATTCCAAAGTTGTCTGTTGTAACCTGAACTTGTTCTTGGTACTCTACAGTACCTGTATTGTCTACAATTCCAAATTGTAAACAGATGTTCTTATTGGTTAATGGGGCATAGGAGTTGTCTTCCCCTGGAAGTTCTTCTCCATTTGGGTTATATACTACTGCTTGATAGGTGATACCGCTAGTTTGAGAAAAACAGTAATTTGTTACAAGAAGAAGTAAAAGTAGAATCTTTTTCATAAGAAATTAATTTATAGATATTATAAGATTGAATTGCAATTGGTTATTGTTAAAGTTCAACTTTTGGTCTGTGGTATTAGAAACACCAAAGTTTTTAGAGTAATGATAACCTAAACCAACAGCAATATCGTTTATTATTTGGCATCTGATATCAAAACCTATCATTGGTTGTGCATAAAACCCTTTGAATTCATCATTGTTTGTTAAGTCATAGGTTTGACCATTAATTTTTTGCTGACCACTAATGATATGATTTAAATTTAACCCTGCATTTAAACTTAGGCCAAATTTCGAATTATTATAACCCCATCTACTACTATTTTCCTTAAAAACATTAAACTTAAAAACCCCTTGAGCACCTAAATAATTAGTATCCCAGGAATAGTTATTTACAAAATCTCCACCAGTTGCATTGAATTGGTTAAGTGTAACTCCTATGGCTAATCCTAACTTAGAATTTATTTTCATAGCATAACCTACCTCGTACGATGCTCCTGAACTATTTTGTACATTAAGGTTACTTTCTCCTGAGGAATTAGTATAGTCATAAGTTGTAAAGTTCCTACCTGCACTAAAATATGTTTCTTGCCCAAATGAGAGAGTACATACAAGAAAAAAAAGTAAACCAGTTAAAATATGTTTCATCGTTTGATAAGTTTAGTATTAAATGTTAAATTTTTAGATTTAATTGTAACAAAATAAAATCCCTTAGAAAAAGCACTTAAATCAACTTCTTTCCTGTCGGAATTAAAAATTAAATTATCATTGTAAATTAATTTACCATTTACATCAAATACCTTGAAATTAACCTTCTCATCTATCTTATAATTAATTAAAATATGATTAGTGAATGGATTTGGAAATATACTTACAGGTTGAATATTGTTATTTGAAAAGGACTTAGATAATTTAAAAAAAGGAGTTTGATAACCTTGCTTAATTGTTGAAGTACTGTTTGTGTAAAAACCAATTGAAGACGCTTGTCCTATGGTTTGAGTAACTATAGTACCACTATAAGTTTCACTTGTAGAACCCATTGATGACAGCATTTGATGCTTAAATTGGGAAAAAACAGTATTAGTGTATATAATACAAGAAATTATAAAAAGTATCTTTTTGAGCACAATTTTTATTTCAAATCTATGAAAATTAAATATTTTAAACAATTAATAACAAATCTGATTGTGCGAAACTTGATTTACAAAAAATTAAATAAGAAATACTTTAAATCACAACCCTACAGAAATATAGGGGTTTTTTACATTTTTTCAATGTTTAATATGATTTCACTATATTTATATTATAACCAAAAAAAAATACTATGATTAAATATTTAAAAATTATTACAGTTACTATTTTTCTTTTTTCTTCTAATGTATACGCTCAAGATTCAGTAATAAAACGAGATGGTACTGAAATGAAAGTTAAAATAACCGATATATCTGACACAGAACTCAAATACAAAAAACAAGGATTATCTGTATCATTTAGTTTGGATATTAATGAAGTGTTACTAGTGACTTTTGAAAATGGAGAAAGGATGACTTTTGAGAATATTAAATCCAAATCAAATGATAGTTCTAAATTAATTACTGCTGGAACAAGAATTCCACTTGTAATGACTGAATCAATATCCTCTGACAGAAAAGGTGGTAGAAAGGTAAATACTGGTGAAGTAATAACATTAAGAGTTCAGTCAGACGTATCCGATATTGATGGAAATGTTTTAATTAAACAAGGGACTTTAGTAAACGGCACAATCACAAATGCTGTTAAAAGGAAGGCAGCAGGAACTAAAGGTAAATTATCTTTCAATGTAACTTTTGTTAAAGCTGTTGATGGGCAGTCAATACCAGTTGATTTAAAATATGAATTCGCGGGAAAAAGTAAAACTGGTGTAGCTGTTGGAGCAGCAGTGGTTCTTGCAGCGCCACTTCTTCTAATTAAAGGGAAACCTGCTGTAGTAAAAGCAGGAACTGTCTTTAACGCGTTGGTAGTTGGTGATAAGAAAATAAAAGTAGAATAAAATCTTAATGCGCAACAAAACTGCTTAGATTGGTAGAGGTTACTTATCTAAATTGGATATAATTAAAAATAACATTTTTTAAAACAAAACCCTTACAGAATTGTAGGGGTTTTTTATTGTACTTATTTAAGATATTTTCTAGCAGGAATATCCACTTTATATCAAAAAGATATTTGACTACCCAACTGATATTTTTTGATTCAATAAGACTCCATTACTAGACCTAATTACTATTCATATTACATCAATTTTTTTCTTCTTTAGCTATTCAGTTTTGCAAAAACTAGAATTGAAACAATTAATTTCTTTTAAAGTGTATTAAATGTCTGCCAAATGTCTGCCAAATGTCTGCCAAATATTTATATTTGATACATCTTTGAAAGTTCTGTCAAGTAATGTACGTTAATGTAGGTTAGTTTACGAAAGTGTTATTATGAGAAATTGAGGTGATGATAGCAGGGCCGCTATTCTTATCATCTTATCTAAATTGGGGTTTAGAATCAATAAAA
>Ga0206126_10004528_pt1 | contig 13361 bp, 9 predicted proteins | sample Helgoland_Spring_5_FD_148621 | JGI IMG/M metagenome (GOLD analysis project Ga0206126, IMG submission 148621) | Pelagic subsurface seawater microbial communities from Kabeltonne, Helgoland, North Sea - Helgoland_Spring_Bloom_20160412_1 | ecosystem: Environmental > Aquatic > Marine > Epipelagic ...
CTCAGCGTTGAACTGGGCGATGGCAGCGGCAGCTTTAATGCCAATTGCTTTGGCGATTCCGATGTATTCAAGGCACTCGATCCAGTCGCGGAAGGCTCAATCGTGCGCCTCGCCGGTAAGACTGAATATTATATGGAGCGCTTCTCACCTAAACTACAGGCAGCCGAAGTCATCGACGCCGCGGAGGCCGAAGCCGAAGGCATGATGGCGAACTTAGTCGAAACGCCGCCAGAATCCGAAGAGGAGCTATGGTCACACATTCTGGAGGGTGTCGAAGCGATCGAGCACGCCAAACTCAAAGAAACCGTGCAACGCGTACTCGACGATCTGGGCGAACGCTTCCGGAAGTGTCCCGCCGCCGTCAGTATGCACCATGCGTATTTCAACGGCCTACTGGAGCACACCACCCACATGCTGCGCGCCTGTCGTGCCCTACTGCCCCTCTACCCTGAAGTCGATGCCGACCTCGCAATTGCGGGAATCATCCTGCACGACATGGGCAAACTTGAAGAATACGAAGGTGAATTTGCTGCGAAAGTGAGTCGTATCGGCATTCTGCAAGGCCATGTTGTGATCGGGTTTCGGATCGCCCGCAAAGCCGCGATTCAGTCCAAGCTCAATGCCGACCTCACCGAGCGCCTCGAACACATCATTCTCAGCCATCAGGGGGAGAAAGAATGGGGAGCTGCAGCGATGGCTGCGACACCAGAAGCAGTCTTCGTCTCAATGATCGATAATCTCGACGCCAAGATGGGCATGGTGCAACGCGTGCTGCGTAACACACCAAGGGGTGAAGCCTTCTCCGATCGCCTGATGGGCCTGCAAACCCGCGTGTTGGTCACGCCACCCGACAAGAGCTAACGATTAGCGCTGGCAGCTCGGGCAGTAAAAACTATTTCGCTGGCCAATCGTTACAGAGCGGATTGGCGTGCCACAGGTCTGGCAAGGTTCACCCGCCTTGCCATAGACCTTCAGCTGCATCTTGAAATAGCCAGGCTTACCATCGGCACCGAGGAAATCACGCAGCGTCGTGCCGCCTTGCTCGATCGCGTGAGCCAATACGGTTTTAATGTGGTCGCCCAACACCAGATAGCGCGCACGACTGACTTTACCCGCAGCTCGGCGCGGATCGATACCCGCCATGAACAGCGCTTCGTTGGCATAAATATTACCCACACCGACCACCACAGCATTGGTCATAATGAAATTCTTCACCGCGACTGTCCGCCCACGCGATAGTTTAAACAAGCGCTCACCAGCAAACGCATCCGACAATGGCTCAGGACCCAGACCTTTTAGTAAATTCAGCGGCTCTTCATCAGCTCCCTGCCAAAGACAGGCACCGAAACGACGCGGATCATTCAGCCGTAGGCAATACCCACTCTCCAACACGATATCCAGATGATCATGCTTCAAGACTGGTTTAGTAACTGGTTGCACCGTCAGACTCCCTGACATGCCCAAATGCAACACAATCGTGCCGCGCGCCGTATCGAGCAGCAGATACTTCGCCCGGCGACGCACTGCGATCACAGGCTCACCAACAGCAAGCTGAACCGTATCAGGGATCGGCCAACGCAGCTGCCGCTGACGCACGATAATCGCGGTAATTCGGCGGCCCTCGACATATGGGGCAATCCCACGCCGCGTAGTTTCCACTTCGGGTAATTCTGGCATTAATTTAGTCTATACCTCGATCGCTGGTAAAAACAAACTAAGATAATATGTGATCACTATCTAATTAATACGATGACGAAATACGGACTTCATTCCCGACACGTGTAAAAAAGGCGTCAACCTCTTCGGCGGCGAATTCTAAGGGTCTGTTAAATCCAGCCAAGCGCTGCTCACAAAAAAGCCTGACCGCATACTCGCGATCAGGCTTTTTTATAAACTGAACTCAAGGCGAACTACTCAGCGTTCTTTAACGGCTTCAAGCTCGGGAAGAGGATTGTATCGCGGATACTTTCCGCTCCCGTGAGCAAAATGATTAGGCGGTCAATGCCTAGCCCCATACCACCTGCTGGCGGCATGCCGTGCTCAAGTGCGTTGAGGAAGTCGGTGTCCATATCCTGTACTTCTTCGCCAACCTGCTCAGCAAACATCTTACGCTGAATGATCGGGTCATTTTGCTCGGAGTATGCGGGTGCAATTTCCTGGCCGTTGATACACAGCTCAAACACGTCGATCGTGCTATCGTCATCGACAGTGATTTTTGCCAATGGGCACAGCTCCTTAGGAATATGCGTCACGAAGGTCGGTTGAATCAAGGTCGGCTCGATCAGTTTTTCAAACACGTTGTTAGTGATCTCGTAATCTTCGAGCTCACCATCGACTTCGATGCTCATGGCACGAGCCTTTGCGAGCTTCTCGTCGCGGCTATGGCTGAACCATTCGGTATCGCCAGTTGCTTCGATGATGAGATCTTTATACTTCGCTTCACGCCATTCACCATCGAGATTGATAGTCGTGCCGTCAGGACGAGCGATTTCGAGCGAACCAATCACAGTCTTGGCGACGTGCTGAATCAAGCCCTGCGTCAGCTCCATCATACCACGAAAGTCGGTGTAAGCCTGATAAAGCTCCAACATAGTGAACTCGGGATTATGACGACGAGACAGTCCTTCATTACGAAATACGCGACCAATCTCAAATACCCGATCCTCCCCAGCAACCAGCATACGCTTCAGATAAAGCTCCAGCGCAATTCGCATGTAAAACTGACAATCGAGCGCATTGGAATGGGTGATGAACGGACGCGCCGCCGCACCACCAGCGACGCTCTGTAGCATCGGTGTTTCAACTTCGGTGAAGTTGCGATCCCACAGATACTTGCGCATCTCTTGAATGATCTTCGCACGATGACGGAAGCGCTGGCGCGAGTCTTGATTCACGATCAAGTCGAGGTAGCGCTGACGATAGATCTTGTCGTCATCTGTGAGGCCCGCCCACTTTTCGGGAAGCGGTCGCAGTGCCTTAGTGACCAAAGTGTAGCTCGCCGCACGCACGGTGATCTCACCAGTCTTAGTTTTGAAGAGCTTGCCGGTGACACCAATGATGTCGCCCAGATCCAGCTTCTTAAAATATGTGTTGTATTCGCCCTCGGCTAGCTCGTCGCGAGTGACGTAGCACTGGATCGGACCCTCGCTATCTTGAATCTTAATGAAGCTCGCCTTGCCCATCACGCGGAAGACGGTGATGCGACCAGCGACAGACACCTCTTCCTGCTCTTCATCGGCTACGTCTTCTTTATAGAGTTTAACAGCCTCACCGGATGTATGCGTCTGCACGCAATTTGCCTGAAAGGGATTACGCCCTTCCTTGCAAAGATTCTCGAGCTTTTGAAGGCGGACTGCATAGAGATCATGCGAATTGTCCTGATTGGCTGTCTTATCGGTCATAACGGAAGCAGGCAAAAATGCGACAGCGCCTCGAAATGGCAATTGTAAATTGCCCTCTTCCGCTGGAGACAGCAACTGACTAAAATAGAGGACATGCTTACACTATGCTCAATCAGCATAGTGTAAGCTTTAATGAGACAAAATAAAAATCTCGGTAAAATAGCAGAGCCAACTGCAGTCTATGGTGACGCATGGGTAACTGTTACAAATAGCCTCCTCCGTGGCATGCGAGTTTACTCGGGCCCGTAGCGCCCCTAAACCGAGGATAATACTAGCCCGCGCTAACACAGGCGCCACGCAGGGACATTTTTCAGACTTCCAGTTTTTCAGTCTTTCATCACCATTTCCAAAATGACTTGGATCGAGTACATCGCACTCAGCGTTACCAGCCTGATTTTTCTAATCGGGCTGGCGACCTCGCTACTGCCAGTGGTGCCAGGTAGCCTGATCGTTTGGTCAGGTATCATGATACACAAACTTTGGATGGGCGATGCCTCGGTGGCTTGGAAGATCGTTCTCACTACAGGCATCATCACTCTGATCGGTCAACTCGCCGACTTGGTGCTGGGTGTCTGGGGCGCACGCAGATTCGGCGCGTCATGGCAAGGTGCGGTCGGCGCACTGCTCGGCGCTTTTATTGGCTTGTTTTTGCCCCCTCCGCTGCTCTGGCTAATTGTCGGCCCCGTCATCGGCGCGATCATTGGCGAGTTGCTCGCAGGGCGCAGCTTCAAGGCAGGCAGTAAAGCAGGCATCGGCACGGTGATCGGCGGCATCGTCGCCTTCGCCTTGAAATTCGGCCTCAGCGTCTGTGTGGTTGCCATTTTCTTTTTAGCGCTCGTGCTCTAGCGACCTTCCACTCAACACGAAACCCGGAATGTAAGCTGACCAATGGAGGGCAACGCTCCGTCGTTGCCACCTAGATTCCATACCAATCCTGATCACTACGCATCGAAATGACGGAGCATTTCCCTGCAACACATACAAACGCTCACGAGCCGTCCCAAGCCTTGGCGAATAACAAGCGTAGGCTGTTCAGACACACCACGACAGTGCTGCCCTCATGTGCAAAAACGCCAACACTCAACGGGATCCAACCAAAAATCGCGGCTGCCACCATCAGCACGACTGTACCCAGCGCAATTGCTAGATTCTGCCGTATGATCGATCGCGCACGATGACTCAAGTCAGTCGCAGCGAGATAATTCTCAATGCGATCTTTCATCAGCACCACCTCACTCTGCTCTAAGGCAGCATCACTGCCGCGCGCACCCATCGCAACCGAGACATAGGCAGCCGCCAAGCTAGGCGCATCATTTACGCCATCACCCACCATTGCTACTTTGTATCCATTCTTCGAATACTCCAGGATTGCAGCGACCTTACCATCTGGCGTCAGTCCAGAGCGGACTTCCTCAATCCCAATTGCGCGACCAACCGATTCCGCCGCGCCGCGGCGATCGCCAGTCAGCATCACTGTGCGCACCCCCATCGCCTTTAGTTTTTCTAAAATAGGCTGCGACTCCGTGCGGATCTGATCTCTCAATAAGATGCGGGCAATCAAATCATCCTTTAAAATCCAGTTCTCTGAGAATTCCGGCGCAGGCTCTGGTACATCTTTAATCCATTCCGCCAACGGTCCATCCTCCAGCAGTTCCCTGCGACCCAGCACACACAGCGTCTGGCCCTCCCGCCCCTGCACGCCCTTGCCGCTCATCGCTTGAAAATCATCGATCGCACGCGGTTCCAATCCCTGCGCTTTCGCGTATTTCTTGATCGCTCGTCCAATCGGATGTGATCCATGTGCCTCCAGAGAATAGGCGAGCTCTGCTGCTTCTCGCTCACGCCCTGGTGGAAAACTTTCCACCGAATCAACCTCCATTTCTCCAGTGGTCAGCGTGCCAGTCTTATCCAGCGCCACCAAATCCACCTCTGCCATTTTTTCGATCGCAGCGCCGCCACGAAACAAAATACCATGCCGCGCGCCCCATGCAATCGCCGCCAAAATCGCCGACGGAATCGACAGCACCAACGCACAAGGACTCGCCACCACCAACAAAGTCATTGCCCGATAAAATGCCGAAAAACCAGTCTCGGTGTTTGAGAATGGCGCTATGCCAAAGCCAAGCCACCAGACAAAAAACATCACCGTCGTCAGCCCCAGAATACCGACGGTATAACGCGTGCCAAATTTGTCGGTAAATCGCTGACTCGGCGCTTTCAAATGTTGCGCCTCACGAATCAAACGAATCACTTTCTGCAGCGCACTTTCACCAACCGGACGCAAGACCCGCGCATCGACTGCACCCCATAAATTGATCGTGCCACTATAAACGGAGTCACCAATAAATTTCGGCACTGGATTTGCCTCGCCCGTCAAGTTCGACTCATCCGCCGCGCTCTTACCCTTGATCACTTCGGCATCGACTGCGAATTGCGCACCAGGCTTCACCACCACAATATCGCCCACATTCACCGCAGACACCGACACTTCCCGTTCTCCACCCGACGCATCACGAATCGTGGCCGACTTCGGTGCCGCATCAAACAGGCTATTAATTTCACGGCGTGTCCGATAGAGCGCAAAATGCTCCAACGCCCCAGAGAACGAAAACAGAAACAACAGCAACGCGCCTTCAGCCCAAGCGCCGATCAACGCAGCCCCGATCGCCACCGCCAACATTAGAAAGTGAATATCCAGCTCACCCTTCGGCAGACCATCTTTGACATCTTCAAACGCATCCCAGCCGCCCGCAACCATCGCGCCGATATAAAACATCACCGACAACCACACTGGGGCAGCTTCCACCGACGAAACCATCCAACCAGAAATCCCGAGCACGGCGCAACCACCAGCCAACAGGCCAAGTACCCGCCATTCCTCACCCGCCTCAGCTTCGTCTTCAATTGCATCTGGCCAGTTTAACTCCCGCCAATGCCACAGCGTCGGCGCGGTCAAACAAGTCGGCTTTTGCAAGCGAATGCCACCGCTGTATTCGGTTTCAATCGATACCCCCACCGCCGCAGATACCTGAGAGTTTGAATCAATCTGGCGAATCGTCTCAGCAAGACTCGTCTGCAATGCCTCCAAATCGACTGGCCCCAGCGTCGCGATCTCGACCTTACGATGCTCCGAATCCACTCGAAGTGCTTCCACCGAAGCATTCGCTTGTAAAAAGCGCGCAAGACCTGCCGCCCAATCCTCTGCATTTTTACGCTCTAGTTCTGAAGCCATACTCTATTTAGAATTATTCTAAATAAGTAACTCTGCAAGCGAGAATCCGCGATTATCCATTCCCTGGTAGCGAACTCAGGAACCATGCACACACAGTCTATTTAAACTTGATTCTTGGAGGGAAACGCTCCGTCGTTTCCACCTAGATTCCATACCAAGCCTGATGACTACGCATGGAAATGACGGAGCATTTCCCTCCAGCATTTAGCTGCACAGTATATGTCAGAAGAGTCGATCAAACTAGATTCGTGTTCGGGAAATTCCATCATGTAAAGTTGCAAAGAAAACAGCTCAAGGCGACCCAGAAAACCAGTTAAGCACTGGTATCCTTAGAATCCGCGACCACATCCAACTGACGAAACTTCTTCACCAAAATCCCATGGCGCGGCGCGCAAAACAATACGATGGCAAAAATCACGCCCACCATCACCGCCATCATGCCTGAAGTCGAAGTCGCATTGACCAGCGCAGGATCGAAGCCCATCCAACCCGGCAGCAGAATCGCCGACACATGCCCAAGCACTGCCGCGATGACTGCAAATATCACACTGATAATTACCATCAAATCGAGTCGATCTGTTAATAGATGCGCGGCAGCAGCGGGCACGATTAACATCGCGATAACAATGATACTACCGACCGCTTCAAACGCCGCCACCGTCGTGATCGCGACCAAAGTCATCAGCATATAATGAATTAGATTGGCATTTATTCCCATCGTTGTGGCGAGTTCCGAGTCAAAGGATGAGATGCGCAGTTCTTTAAAAAACAACACTACAAACAACAAGTTGACCACACACACTGGCACCAAAACGATCGCCGCCCGCGGCACTTCCCAGACGGAACCAAACACTTGCGGTCGCCAGACGACATCAAGCGGCGTTAACTCAATCGCACCATACAGCACACAGCTCGCATCTAGATCGACATGATCCGCGGCTTGCACGATCAACAACAGCCCCAGCGCAAACAAGGTGGTAAAGACGATTCCCATCGATGCACCTTCGTCGACCTTGCCAAAACGGCTCACCCACTGAGTAAAAACAGCCGTCAACACGCCCACCACCGCCGCGCCGATAAACATTGTCAAACTCGCACGCGCCCCCGTGATTAAGAATGCAATCGCCAAGCCCGGCAGCACCGCATGGCTAATCGCATCGCCCATCATACTCATTTTGCGCAGCACTAAGAAGTTGCCCAAAAGGGCGCACGACACCGCCGCCAAAATGCCGACAACCACGATCCATGTATCGATTGAATACCAAGTCATTGCTACGCAGTGAGAGTAAGGCGCTGCGCGCCTAGTGTGAGTGAGAGTGACGAAGCGCGAGTAGCGCGAAGATGGTAACCCGTCTGCAGTTTGCCCCGCAGGGGTAACTGAACTGGGTGCCCTATGGGCAAGTGAAGAAACAAAGTGATAGTGATTAAAAACGTCATTTCTAATTAATCTCCAGGCTTGATTGGGTGTGGGCTCGCAGGCACTGCGAGATCGTTTGCAGTCCGCAATTTAATTAATTTATCCTCAAGCAGCGCGACCAATTTCTCGCCTAGGACATGCTCAACTTCATCCGCATCGCGATCGACTCGGCTGGTTGCCACATCGGCATACTCGATCAGATACAATTCCCACAGGCGGTGATTACGCGTGACCTGTGCCGCCGCATCCAGTCCTGCTTGGGTCAACAGAATCGCATCATTTTTAGGCACGGTATCGATCAATCCCTGATGATACGCGCGCCGCAAGCAATGTCGTAATTGCCGATCAGTCCAGGTACGCCGGCCGCGCAGTTGACGAAACGGCACCGCGCGAATACTCATCCCATTCATGCGTTGACCATCGGCCTCCAAAATTTCATACATCGCGCGTAGCAAATGCTGACGCCCAACGCTGCGCTTCAAATTCAACTGACGGATAAAACGAACCAGCACACCTCGCTCGATGCCAAATAGCATACTGAATAAAAACAAAACCGCTGCCACTAATACGATCAACGCGCCCGCCGGCATATTCGGAATTAAGGCACTCACACTCGCGCCCAGCCAGCCGCTGACACCACCGATTAGAGCAGAGAGACATAACATCTGATCCAGACGGTCCGTCCAAAAGCGTGCTGCTGCTGCTGGCGTGATCAAAAAAGCGATAATTAGAATCAAGCCCACCGCTTGCAAACCCGCAACAGTCACCGCAGTGACCAACGCGAGGAGCAGTATATCTAAGAACTTAACTGGCCATCCTTGCGCCGCCGCATAGACTTCATCGAAACACAGCAGGCGGAATTCCTTAAACAACAACACCGAGAGCAACAGCACACAGACAGTCACGACGACTAGTAGCCTAAAATCGCTCAATACCATCGACGCAGTCTTACCATAAATAAATGATTCCAACCCAGCCGCTGCACCGTCTGGCATCTTAGTGACCATCGTCAATAACACGACGCCCGCACCGAAGAAGACACTCAGCACAATTCCCATCGCCGCGTCATCTTTAATACGCGAGTGATTGCGTATAAACAAAACCGTCGCACAGCCCAACACTCCTGTCACCGTAGCTCCACACAATAATAGCGGCAACGACTTGCCCTGCCCGCCCAGCATCACGCCAATAAAGAAAGCAAGGCACACGCCTGGTAATGTCGCATGTGAAAGGGTATCCCCCATTAAGGAGCGCTTACGCAATAACAAGAAGCCACCCATCAGTCCACAGGCACAGCCGAGTAGCATCGTGCAAATAACGACCAGCCGCGTATTGTAATTACGCAGCAACAGAACATCGAGGATCTCGGACAGTTCGAACATGCGATTAGTGAAAAGTGGCAGTGAGGGGTGGAGGGCAATGCTCCGTCATTGCCGCGTTTTTCAGCCCAGTTGCAATGGGCATCGGTAGAAACGACGGAGCGTTTCTCTCCTGAGCAAAAATCAAATAGCCCATAATACCCCTACAAAGACTTCGCCAGCTCCTCGGCTGCTTCACTCAGCAGCGAGAGTTTGCCACCATAGGTTTTGCGAAGATTCTCTTGAGTAAACACATCCTTGGTTGGCCCCGAAGCGACGACGCGCATGTTTAACAATACCGTCCAATCAAAATATTGAGGCACCGTGGCTAAATCGTGGTGTACCACCAAGCAGGTTTTTCCATGTTGTTGGAGTTCCTTCAACAGCTCAACAATGGCTCGCTCGGTCGCTGCATCGACAGCAGCAAACGGCTCATCCATAAAATAAATATCGGCATCCTGCACCAAAGCTCGCGCTAGGAAAGTGCGCTGTTGCTGACCGCCCGAAAGCTGACTGATCTGACGATGCGCATAGTCCGCCAACCCAACACGATCCAAGGCTTGCAGTGCCAATGCCTTTGAGCACTTATTCACCCGGCGAAACCAGCCGAGCTTGCCGTAAGTACCCATCGCCACCACATCAAGCGCACTGACTGGAAAATCCCAGTCCACACTCTCACGCTGCGGCACATAACCGACCCGCCTGCGCGCCTTGCGATACGACTCGCCAAAGATCGACACCTCGCCCGAGGTGCGCGGAATCAAATCGAGACACGCTTTAATCAAGGTACTCTTACCCGCACCATTCGGGCCGACGATACTCACCAACTTCCCCTCGGGGATTTCTAAATCAATATCCCACACCACAGGCTTGCGATGATACGCCACCGTCAAATCTCGGATCACTAGCGGCAGTGATTTCTGCTGCGCAATTGTTGAGGTCGACTGTATGAGTTGTTTGGATACTACATTCATAATATAAAAATCACTTAGATCAGTGCACCACGCCAGTTAACTTGCCCTGCATGCCTTTTTCAGGTGCCTCGCCACCAAGTGCGCGTGTGATCGTGGTAATATTGCTATCGATCATACCAATGTATGTCCCCTCGTAAGTGCCGGCTTGGCCCATCGCATCCGAGAACAACGCGCCACCGATCCGCACCGCATGCCCACGTGCATTCGCACCTTCCACCAAGGCACGTATATTCTTGTCAGCCACAGAGGTCTCGACGAACACGGCTGGAATTTGCTGCTCGACGATAAAGTTAACCAAGTCCTCCAAGTCACGCACGCCTGCCTCGGACTCGGTGCTCACGCCTTGAATACCGCGAACGGTAAGCCCCGTCGCACGGCCCAAATAATTAAACGCATCGTGCGCCGTCACCAATACACGCTTCGATTCAGGAATCGATCCAATCGCCTGCTGTGCATACGCATCTAACGCTTCCAACTGTTTTGTGTAAGCGGTTGCATTGGCAGCATAAATATCCGCACGCGCTGGATCGAAAATCGAGAGCGTCTCAACCACCACTGGCACGGCTTGCATCCAGCCCCGTACATCCATCCACACGTGTGGATCGGTGTGCTCGGAATCATCAGTTTTCTGCAACAAATAATCCGCAGTCTGCAAGATTGCTTCAGTCACCGCCTTGACTGGCTTTCCAGAACTCGCTACGCGCTCCAGCACAGTCGTCATTTTACCTTCAAGTAACAGACCATTATAAAAGACTACATCGGCAGTACTGAGCTTTACCACATCACTCCGAGTCGGCTTATAAAGGTGTGGATCGACCCCTTCGCCAATGATCCCCTCGACCTGCGCGTAGTCGCCCGCGATATTGCGCACGATGTCGGTAATCATCCCAACCGTACACAGCACTTGATAGCGCTGATCGGTACGACTCGCCAATGCAGAATCGGTCGGCCTGCAGCCAGTTACTAACGACGCACCAATCACGAGACTTAAAAGAATAAAATGTGTTCTATCAAATTTAATACTTTGAATACTCAAAGTAACATGATTACATGTCAAGCAGTAAGCAAGTCGGCCACTTCGCAAGTACCTTAAGCATTGACCGCAATAAGCCATAGACAAGGCACGCCGATTCAGGCACAAGAAGTCCTGAATGAGTGACTACATCCTACTCACCGACGGCAGCGTGCATACCCAAACCAAGACCGGCACCGGGGCATCGCTTTTGATTCGAACAGCAGAGCAAACACTCTCGATGGAGACGCTGCGCACGCGTATAAAGGTTCAGCAATTCATAGACACCTCTTCAACTAAGCTCGAGCTACAGACCTTGCTCTGGTCACTGTCCGAACTGCCCCAGGACTGTGATCATCTGACAATCTATACCGACTCACAGAATATCATCAACTTGGCCGGGCGCCGCGCACGCTTCGAAGCGCACGACTACCATTCGCAGCGAGGCCTGCCCCTGCGCAACACCGAGCTCTACCAAGCCTACTTCAAAGCAACCGATGTATTAGACTTCGGCCTGATCAAAGTAAAAGGCCATCAAGCCACTCGAAAGCGCAATCAAATCGACCAGCTCTTCGCACTGGTTGACAAGGCCTCGCGTAAAGCGCGAGTAGTTGGCAAGGTAAAGTAGAAGTGGCTTCCAGCCGCTTGCTCATGATGCGACTGATAGGAATTTGCTTTTCGGCGGCGGCAGCCGCCCGGGGGTGAGGGTTCACCCCTCTGATCACATTCGCCGTCGGCTTCCTCTGTGCCTGGCTCGCCAAGCCCGGCGAAAACCCTCCGCCGCCCACGGACTTGTTCGCCGAAGCCTCGGCGAAGGTGGAAGACCCACAAGCTCGACGGAATTACGCGAGCCTCATCGCAAGAGCGCTCATAGATCGCGATCTTGATGCCGCCCTTGCCTTTGCGGCAGAGGAATTGCTAGGGAATTGCTTTTCTGCCCCCGGCGTCCTGAGCGCCTGTCAGTCGGGGTAGGAGGGGGTTCAGTAAAGGTGGAAACACATAAATCTGTCGACACAAAGAAGCATAAGTTTACGATGTAATCACCTATTGAATTTGCTGTATATCCATTGTAATTACTCTCTCTAATCGCAATCGCGGTTCATCTCATCGCCCCCAAAAGGGAGGGGAATGTGTGCCATGCCCAGACTGCGTCCCCCTCCCATCCCTCCAACACCGCCACTAGCGGCTAATTGCCCAACCCCCAGGTTCATGTTCTACCCACACAAAACGCCTTGCCTTTTCGCCTGTTTCTTCCTTTTGCTCGTCGGAACCCGAGCCTATGGCGAGGAATCCGGCCTATTTACTTACACCATCGTTGATGGGGAGGTTCACATCACAGACTATCCAACGGAGAAGACCGGACATCTCGATATTCCTGCACAGCTCGACGGGATGCCGGTGACTGCGATTACCGGAACGGCCGGGACGGGTGCTTTTAAATGGAGTAAATTGAACTCGGTCGCGATTCCTGAGGGGGTCGAGACCGTTGGAGATTCTTCTTTTTTCGGAAGTAGCGTCATTACGGTGACCTTTCCAAACAGCTTGAAAAGCATTGGGGCGCGGGCTTTCAAATTTAGCTCCGTAGGTTTTGGGGATGTACCGCTTTTGCTCCCGGACGGGCTGGAAGAGATTGGAGTAGAAGCATTCAATGGATGTTTTTTTTCCGAGATTATCATTCCTGACTCTGTTACCGCGATTGGTGCGGAAGCGTTTGCGAACAATATTCAGATGGGGTTTGCGGAGATTGGCAGCGGAATTGCTGTGCTGTCTGATGGAGCGTTTAAATGCTGCAGAGAGCTGGAGCGGGTGCAATTGGTGGAGGGGCTGATGGAAATCGGCGAGGACTGCTTCATGGGGACACAAATTGCTGAAGTGACCTTTCCCGCGTCGCTGACAACGATTGGAAACAACGCTTTTGGGTTTGAGTTTTCATTGTCCCTAAACGGCGGGACATTATTGCGGGCGAT
>Ga0206126_10004530_pt1 | contig 13354 bp, 16 predicted proteins | sample Helgoland_Spring_5_FD_148621 | JGI IMG/M metagenome (GOLD analysis project Ga0206126, IMG submission 148621) | Pelagic subsurface seawater microbial communities from Kabeltonne, Helgoland, North Sea - Helgoland_Spring_Bloom_20160412_1 | ecosystem: Environmental > Aquatic > Marine > Epipelagic ...
AATTAACAAAATGAACGAAAAACAATTATATGTATTTATGACTAAATTGTGGAGTAAGTTTGGTAATCAAGTTAGGATAGGTTAAATGGATAAAAAACAAATAATGAAAATGAACGATACTTGGAAAAACTTTCGTTTAACTGAATCAGCTAAGATTTTTAAAGACGGAGCACAACACGGATTTGATTTAAGTGATTTTAAACCAGGTGGATTTAAGAAATTTTTAAAAGCATTAAATATTCCAGCATTCGCAAAAGGTTCATCAACAGGTGCGGCTTGGTCTGATGGAAGAAACTACTTTTGGAGAAACAAAGACATTATTATCATCACTGCAAACAATCCAATTACAGGTCAATATAATATGAAAGGTAGAAGAAAGCCAGAAAAGAATTACGCATCATATGTGGGAATTGAAACAAAAGACCCAAAACAAATGGACAATGTAGTTAAATTATTTAAACAAAACACATCTTATCGTAAAGGTGAATCAAAAGGAAGAAGGGACTTTGTATAATGATTAAAATTAAAAAAATTATAAAAGAAAACTCAATCATAATGACTGAATCATTTAAAGCAGGTAAACTTCGTGCATTGACAAATGATTGGAGAGGATTAGACTCTACATTTTGGTCATACGGAGCAAAGCTTGGAATCCAATGGGAAAAAATTACAGACGCTGAAATTGAAACCAACACAAAACCAAAGAAAAAAGGTATTGAAATTGCATATGTTGATAAAGATGTTTCAGTAGAGATGAAAGGTAAACAATCATACTATATGCGTGGAAGTAAGATGGGTATTGATAAGTTTACAACCATTAGTGTTTTGAAAGACGGAAAACCACTTTGGTATACAAAGAGTTGGAAACCACTAACAAATGTAATGACCGCAACAGGTAAAAAAGCTAAAGATAGTTATTATGGTAGAAGAAGCACTATTCCTGATGTAGATGCCGGAACAAGAAACTATTCAAGAAATAGACAATTTGGTATGAACGAAATCGGATACCAATCATTATCAGGTATGATGTCAATACCAGGAATTAAATTTCATCACATTAGTTTAGAAGAAGACCAACCTTATATGGGAGCTGGAATCAAACGACAAATGAGACAAGCAGCACAATTCGGAGCAGCAAGATTTACAACTAATGATGAATTTGCAAGAATTAATAGACAATACTTTGATGAGTTGTTGAGAGCAAAACTAAATGACCCAAAACAATTAAAGAAAAAAGTAAAACAAGCAGCTGATTTTTGTCAATCAATTATTGATGTGGCACTTGGTGGTAAGAAAGCAAGTGGTAAAGTTAAAACGTTTATTGATAGTTATCAATCAGGTAGAACCGCAAAGACAGGTGAATCAGAAGCATATCAGTTAGCAGCAACCGTAGGTTCACAATTAAATCGATTGTATCGAGACTATGGATATTACTTAGGTGCAATCCAAAAGCAAAAAGAAGATAAAGCTAAATACGGAACAATGGATTTCTCTAAAGGAGATGTTGAATCATACGCAAAAGATGTTCAAAACCAATACAATACAATTATGCAGATGAAATTTAGATAATGGTTAAACTAAAAGACATATTAGAAACATTAGACGAAAAAGATTTTCCAGGTATTACAGACGCAGGACTTGGATATTCTAATAAAGAAGCACAAAAATTTTCAATAGATGCGGTAAACAAAGCATCAAGAGAAATAGGAAAAGCTCAAAACAGAGCAGTATCTATTTTTACATCAGATATGAAAAACAACAAATATGATAAGTTTGACTTAGTCAGAAGTATCAAAGACGGAAACCTTAAAGACTCAAGTTTTTCTAAAAGAGGTGTATTGAAACAATTATTCTATGATGTGAAAGATAGATTTACAAAATATGGAAGACGAAAAAAGAATTAACTTATATTTATTAATAAGGAGAAAATAAAATGGCAAAGTTAAAAGATTTAGTAAAAGAGAATTTTTCAGTAGTCGGTGGAGTAGTTTCTACACCAGCGATTAATGCAGGATATGGTTCTTTGACACAAATCGTTAAAGAAAAATATGGTGAACAAACACAAAAAATATCATCAAAACAAGTTAGTGAAGCTTTACAAAACTACAACAAGTTAGGGGAAGCTCTTTATCAACAACAATCATTAAAAGAAACTGCAAAGTCTCTATCACAGATAGCAGAAATGGCAGCAACACACACGGTTCAAGAAACTGCAGATTGGTTTGACAAAGTTACGGTAACTCGTAATATGAAAGAATTAACAAATCACTCAAAATCATTTTCAAAAATCGCTGAAGAAGCATCATCAGTCCAACAAAGATTATCAGGATTATATGAAGATATGGGTATGATTTTAAATCGTTACTATGATATTCCTGAAACACATATTCCTGGACACGACGACAACGATAGAGATATTCGTGATAAAGAAGAATATGGTGGAACAATTAAAGAAGGTGATTACGAAGCATTCTTCCAAAAAGCAATGAAAAAATTTGGAATATCTTCACCAGACGAATTAGGTTCTGATGAAAAGAAGAAAAAGTTTTTCAACTATATAGACAAAAACTATAAAGCAAAAGCTGAGGGTAGAGTAAAAGAAGGTGGACCAGGAAGTGGTAGGCCAACAAAACCAGGTTCAGCTCGTGATATAGATAAAAAAATGATGTCAGCAGCTGATGCAGCAAACGCTAAAATGGATGCAGCAGAAAAAGCAATGAGAAGGAAAAAATAATGAAACTTAAATCACTATTAAAAGAATCAAAAGTATGGGACAGAAAGTTTGGTGAGCCATTACCAACACTTGAAGACACCACAAGAGCATTCAAGATAAAACAAGAAGACTTAAATGAAAACGATTTAAGTAAAGTATCAGGTATACTTGGTAAATCATCAAATGATGTTAACAAGTTTCTAAAAAAACATAAACTTGACGCAGATGATTTATTAGATGTGATAGAAGCTGGAGACAGAAGAAGAAGTTCATTAATGATTATCGCAGCTATGAATGGTAGAAGTAAAGCATTAAGACAATTAGACGATTTATTAGGATTTTTGTAAAGTGGAAAATTTAAAAAAACAATACAAAAGATATTTTCGTGAAGAAGTAAAACCCGTAAAAGAAATCTCTTATTCATTTAACACTAATGACAAAAGAGACCAGATTTCACCTATGGGATACAACTTGTTAAGAAAAGACATCATACTTTTAAAAGATGCGGTAAAGTCATTAGAAAGGTCAGCTAAAAAACAACACCAAGCAGATACTCACCACGACTTAATATATTTACTAACAAGAGCACACGAAGCTTACAAAAATTCAAAAAAATGATTAAATTAAAATCACTATTAACTGAAAATAATCTTAAAGTTAGAAAAGAAGCATTATACAAGATTAACTATATGTTAAGATATAGTCAAAGACTTGGTAGTGATGAAAAGGCCGATTTAAAAGAATTAGCATTAATAGTTTCAAAAATAAAATAAAGAAAGAGAGTAAAGGTTGTTAAAAGTAAATATTCGTAAAGGACAATCAGTAGAACAAGCACTAAAAATATTCAAACGAAAAGTTAAAGACAGCAATATGATGTTTGAATTGAAAGAACGTTCATTTTACAAAAAGCCATCGGCGATTAAAAGAGAACAAAAAAACAAAGCTAAACTACGAACCAAATACGAAAAATTAAAAAATCAAGAAGATTAAATAAATCACACAAAGTGTGTATATTTTTTCAATTCGTTATATTTATATATACGAAACTAAATACACTATCGTATATTCATACAATCATATAGTGTAAATCAATAAAACTATATTATAGTTCTTAATAACTATATTGAATCCAACGGAGAAATAACAATGGATGATTTACTAAAAGACGCTATTGCGGATGCTAAGGCAGTTAGAGAAACAGCACTTGCAAACGCTAAAATAGCACTTGAGGAAGCATTCACACCACGTTTACAATCTATGTTGTCAAAGAAAATAGCATCAGAAATGGAAGACAAAGAAGAAACTGAAGACTCAGAAGAAATGAGAGAAGAAGATGACGCTGAGGAAGAAATGGAAGAAGCTATGCACGACAAGGAAGAAGGCGAACACGAGGAAGAAATGGACAAAGAAGAAGAAATGGACGCAGAAGAAATGAGAGACGCTGAAGAAATGGAACACGAAGAAGAAATGGACGCCGAGGAAAACGAAGACGCTGAAGAAATGAGAGACGCTGAAGAAATGGAACACGAAGAAGAAATGGACAAAGAAGAGATGAGAAACTCTGAAGAAGAAATGGACTCTGAAGAAGAAATGGAAGAGATGGAAGATAAGGAAGAGGACGAACTTGACCTTGAATCCGTATTAGCAGAACTTGAAAAAGACCTTGACGACGAAGACCAAATGGACGAAATGGAAGATAAAGATGAAGAAGAAATGGACGAGTCTGAAGATAAAGAAGAAGACGAGAAAATGGACGAAAATGATGTATCATCTGATATCGGAAAATCTGACAATAAGGTCAACGCAGCAGCGAATGATTCTTCAAAAGTAGGACAAGGACCAGAAGGTGAAGGTTCAGACAAGAAAGCAGGTTCAGAACTTGGCGACCATACGGTTGTTAAAGAGAATGAAGACGCTGAAGAGAATGACCTTGACTTAGATGAAGTCCTTAGAGCACTTACAGAAGAAGACAAAGAAGAAGAAGACGCGGAAGAGAATGAAAAACTCAAATCAGAAATAAAAGAGCATCGTAAAGTAATACACTTTATGAGAAGTAAATTAAACGAAGTTAATCTTTTGAATGCAAAACTATTGTTTTCTAACAAATTGTTTAGAGCATTTGGATTGAACAACAACCAGAAATTAAAAGTTGTTGAAACTTTTGACAGAACTAAAAACTTACGTGAAGTTAAATTGGTTTATGCTACATTAGCAGAATCATTTAAGAAACCAGGTAACAGACTTAGTGAATCAGTTAAAAAAGGTTCAGCATCAAAACCGGTTCGTTCAACCAAACCTAAAGCAGTATTGTCAGAAGGACAAGAGCTAAAAGCAAGATTCAAAAAATTAGCAAACATACTTTAGGAGACTAAAAAATGAGTAAATTAAATTCAATCGAAAAATTGATGGACGGATATAATCCACAACGTCAATTGCTTGAACAAACTCGTCAGTTAGTGTCAAAATGGGAACCAACAGGTCTATTAGAAGGTCTTGAAGACGAAACTAAAAGACACGGAATGGCAGTCTTGCTTGAAAACCAAGCAGGTCAGTTAATCCAAGAGGCTTCCGTAACAGGTGGTCAAAACGCAGAAGAGTGGAGCGGTGTAGCTTTACCATTAGTTCGTAGAATTTTTGGTGAGTTAGCAGCTCAAGACTTTGTGTCAGTTCAACCAATGAACTTACCTTCAGGTCTTATCTTCTACCTTGACTTCAAATACGGAACAGCCCAAACTGGTAACCACGTAGAAAACTCAGATGTATATGGTAATACATCAGGTTCAAACGTTGACGCTTCAGGCGGTTTATATGGAGCAGGAAAATTCGGTTACTCAATCAACGACAAAGAAACAGCTGAAATTAAAATTGACACATCAACAGGTGCGACAGCTTTCATAACTTCTTCAGTTTCTTTTCAAGACGTTGATTTTGAACCAGACCTATCTTCATCAGTAGCAACAGGATTTGACGCAGACGATGGTTTATTAAAAATCACAACTGCAATCGCATCCTACACAAACCCAGACAAAGACGGAGTAAGAGCTTACTCTATCTCAGGTTCTGGATTTGACGAGTTCTTTCCAGCTTACACTAAATACGACGCATCAGCAGATACCGTTTCATTTATCGTAAGAAAGAGCTTAGCAGGAGTACCATTGAGTGCTTCAGTTAAATACCACGCACAACCAGTAACTGATTACAGCAGAACAGACTTTGAAGCAACAGCTACACAAGTCGACGCTAACCCAGAAACTGATATTGACATTCCTGAATTAGATATCGCACTAAAGAGTATTCCGATAATCGCGAAAACTCGTAAGTTAAAAGCAGTCTGGACTCCAGAACTTGCACAAGACTTAAATGCATATCATTCAGTTGACGCAGAAGCAGAATTAACATCACTATTAAGTGAGTATATTTCAATGGAAATTGATTTAGAAATACTTGATATGTTGTTCGCAAATGCATCAGCTAAATCAGAGAAATGGTCAGCAAAAGTTGGACACGAGTTTGACTCAGCAAGTTCAACATTTGTAGAATCATCAGGTGCTTCAAACGCTTACACTAAAGGTGAGTGGTTCCAAACACTTGGTAACAAAATACAAGCAGTATCAAACGCAATTCACCAGAAAACTCTAAGAGGTGGTGCTAACTTTATGGTGGTTTCACCAGAGACAGCAACTATCATTGAAAGTATTCCTGGATATGCAGCAGATACAGTAGGTGAAGCAACAACTAACCAGTTCGCTATGGGCGTTCAAAAAGTTGGTGCTTTAAATAACAGATACACAGTGTACAAAAACCCTTATATGTTAGAGAATCAAATCCTTGTAGGATTTAGAGGACAGAACTTCCTTGAAACAGGAGCGGTTTATGCACCATATGTTCCGTTAATTATGACACCGCTTGTCTACGACCCGAAAAACTTCACTCCACGTAAAGGTGTGATGACAAGATACGCTAAGAAGATGGTTCGTCCAGAATTCTATGGTAAAGTCGTAGTAGCTGATGTTGATATGGTATAATAATTTTAATTAATTAATATACATTGACAAATAAGAAAAGGCCCCACTTCGGTGGGGTTTTTTCGTTATGTAGATATTTATTGATACAAGATTAATTTCCAGCCTTGGTGACGGATGTCGTAGGTATTGTAATCTTTACAATTAAAGGATAAGGGAAGCAGGAAATCCCCTTATTGAATGGAGAAAAAAAATATGGCAAGCACAGGAAGAAACAGCCTTAAAAGCACACTAAGACAAAGTCATGCAAATTATTTTGATAACTTGTTAGACTCAATGCCTACATTGGCAGACGGTGGTGTTATGGCAGCTGGTAGTGTTTTAGGTATAGGTATCCAAGCAGTAACAGCAGCAGGTAGTAACCAATCAAATGGTGGTTCAATCAGCGCAACAGGTGGAACACTTGTTAATGTTACAGGTGCGGACAACACAAAATGTGTAGTTTTACCTTTACTTTCAGCAGTTACAGTTGGAACAATGTTCTTAATTTTCAACAACGCAGCAAGTAATACTTTAGAAGTATTTGGTGGTGTTGGTGATGACATTAATCCAGCCGGTGATAACACAGCAGTAACAATTGCAGCAGACACAATTATGCTTTGTGTAGCTCTTGACGGAGCTCAATGGGTTGGTGCAGAGTTACCAGTAATTGGCGCATAATAATATCAGTCCTGAAACTGATTTATTATAATCAAATGAAAAGCCCCTACTATTTGTAGGGGTTTTTTGTTTTTCTTATATTTATTAATGTATATACAAATAGACTATTAATAGGAGAATACTATGGCTCAAGAACCAATTTGGCCAGGTAGTGGTTCTGCAGCAAGTGGTTCCACACCTTTCGGGTTATACGATAATGACTCGGAATTTCAAACAGAAGCGCCACAAGTAGCAACTTGGTGTGCAAAAAGACTCGGATATCCAATTATGGATGTTGAACTTCAAGACACACAATTTTATGCTTGTTTAGAAGAGTCAATATCTGAATACTCTGCACAAGTCAACCAATTTAATATTCGTGATAACTTATTCCATTTAAAAGGACAAGCAACAAGTTCAAACTTTACTCATAAACGAGTAAAACCAACTTTATCTGAAAATATATTCATTTCAGAAGAATATGGTTCAGAAGCACAAGTAGGTGGTTCAGTAGATTTTAAAAGAACTGCTATTTCAATTAATTCTGGAAGTCAAGTTTACGATTTAAATGCATTAGTAAGTGATGTAAGTGAGTCAGGAGCTTCAATTGAAGTTAAAAGAGTTCATTATGAAGCAAGACCAGCGGTCACAAGATACTTTGACCCATACGCTTCAACAGGATTTGGAACATACAATATGTTGGACGGATTTGGTTTCGGTAGTTATTCACCAGCAATTACTTTCGTATTACAACCAATGTATGCAGATTTACTTAGAATACAAGCAATTGAATTTAATGACCAGATTAGAAAATCAGCTTATTCTTTTGAAATTAGAAATAATCAATTAAGAATATTTCCAATTCCAACTCAATCGGGTTCAGTTTGGATTGAATATATCAAAACAGAAGATAGAGATAATCCATTGAAAACTCGTCATAGCGGTTCATCAGATGATACCGTAGTATCAGATTACTCAAATGTTAATTATGATTTTATGAAATACTCAAACATCAATGATGTTGGTAAACAATGGATTAGAAAATATTGTTTAGCATTATCGAAAGAGTTATTAGGTATCGTTCGTTCCAAATATGGTAATATTCCGATTCCAAATGCAGAAGTTTCATTAGACGGAGATACTTTAAGAGCCGAAGCAACCGCTGAAAAAGAACAATTAATAGAACAATTGAGAGAAAACTTAGAACAAACAAGTCGTAAGGCACTTATGGAAGCTCAAAAAGATGAAAGTGATTTCCAACAAGAAACACTTAAAAAAGTTCCTTACCCAATCTATATAGGATAATTAAATGCCACAAAGATTTTATGGAAACAAAGATTTGGCAACCTTTGAAAAGTTCAATAAAGAACTTATAGGTGAACCAAATATTGACGACTGCGGGATAATTGACCAGTTCGTTATCTTACACAGAGTTTCAGTATACGATACAGAAACAAATATGTATGGTGAAGCATCAGAGGGTAAAGTTTACAAGCAAGGAATTAAATTACCTTGTATTGTTAATGCAGAAGACTTTGACTTTAATTATGATGAGTTTGGTGCGGACAATAAACAAACTGCGACATTTGCATTTCAAAGAGCATATTTAGTTGATGTTAATGTAAAACCAGATATCGGTGATATATTGAAATGGAACGAGGGTTATTTTGAAGTTAATTCATATAATGAAAATCAATTAGTTGGTGGAGACCCAGATAAATCACACTCAATCGTAGTTTCAGCACATTTAGTAAGAATGCCAACCAACAATTTAGAGGAATATAGAGGTTCATAATGGCAAGAAATAAACCAATACCAAGAAGTCAACGAATTAGTTTCAATCGTGGGACAAAAATTAGCCGTAATTCACCCGGAGCAAAAGATGATGTAAAGAATATATCCGTAGGTATTATGGATATGGACTCTGCTATTATGTATTACTTCAATGAAGTGATAAAACCTAATGTAGAAATAAATGATGAAACAGTAAAAGTTCCTTGTATTTACGCATCACCAGAAAGATGGAATCAAATTACAAAACAAGGATTTCTAAGAGATAAAAAAAGACAAATCATAGTTCCATTAATAGTTTATAAACGAACAGGTATGACTCGTAATACAGATATGCCAATAGATAAATTGGATGCTAATGAACCAAAATTATTTTATTCATTTCAAAAGAAGTATTCTCAACAAAATCGTTTTGATAAATTTTCAGTATTAAAAAACATAGAACCTAATCGTGAGTATTATAATGTAGCGATGCCAGACTATATGAACTTAACATATGAGTTCACAATATGGACATCATATATAGAGCAAATGAATCAAATAGTTGAAAAAATTAATTATTCGGACGGAGCATACTGGGGTGAACCAGGTAAAATGAAATTCAGAACTCAAATTGAAAGCTTTTCAGATTCGAGTCAAATAGAGGGTGAACGATTAATAAAAACAACCTTTAGTGTAAATCTATATGGATACATATTACCAGAAAGATTTAACAATGCCTCAACAACACAAAAATATTTAACACCTAAAAAACTAATCATTAGAGAAAGTACAGACAAAACTATTATTAATGATAAAGGTGAATTACAAGATTTATCATCAAATGCAGCAGAGTTTGGTGAAGCAACAAAAGAAATTTTTAGTATATCTATTACTAATCCATTTACATTAGAACAAGGAACGGGTGTTACATTGTCAAACAATGGAAATAGTTTTGATGGTTCATCACCACTATCTCAAACAATATCAATTGGACAAGATGTAGGAACTTCCGCTGATGTTACATTTGATACATTAACAGCTAACACTTTAAATTTGGGTAGCGCTACAACTACATTTACTGATGGAAGTATAAGTGGTAGTTTAGCTATTACTGGTTCATTAGTTGTATCGGAAAGTCTTAATGTTGTCGGAGATATGACGGTAGGAGGAACACTTACATCAGACCTATTTGTTACACAAATTACAACTCGTTCGGTAGATTTTTCAACAGGTTCCAATCAATTTGGTGATACTCTTGATGACAAACACGAATTTACAGGTTCAGTAGATATTACTGGTTCATTCAGTTTAAATGGATATTCAGTAAATGAAATTTCTAATGACTCTACTTTTAATGACCAAAGTTCAACTGCATTAGTTACGGAAGCAGCGATTGCAAACTTCAATGTAGCGACCTTAACAACAGATGAAACTTCATATTTAAGAAAACAATTTTTTAAAACTTCATCAGAAATAATATCAACAAATACCGCAAGTTTTACAGCGGAAACAGCTTCCGCACCAAGTGGTGTAACAGCTACATCTAAAAATGACTTCGTGTTTTTTGTCAATGGGCAATATATGGAACACGACGCTTTGGCAATCAGACAAACTGGTTCAGCGTTTCATTTAGAAGTAAATACAACATCAATAGGATATGAATTAGAATCTGATGACGAAATATTAGCAATCGGTAAATTTAATTCATAATGTCAAATTTAATATTTAAACTAAATAACCCACTAATTATATCATCATCAACTGGTGTAACGACACGAGCTAATGAAGATTTATTCGTATCAAAAGAGTTTGATGGACTACAAGATAATTTAATTAATATCGCTATCGGACAGGCAGTAGAAACTGGCTCAAGTGTTACATTTAATAGTGTAACATTGGACCCAAACACAATGACAATAGGTTCTGAAAATAAGAATATTGTTTTAAAAGACGGAAGTATATCGGGTAGTTTAAGTGGATTACAAGTAAAAAACAACCTAACAATATCAGGTGATACAACAACTATTGGAACCACTACATTTAATGGTAGTTTAAGTGCAGGTTCAACATCATTCACATCTACACAAACAACTTCATCAGTAAATACTGGTTCAAGAAATTTCGGAACAGAAACGGAAAATCATCTACAAAGTTTTACTGGTAGTATGGATATAACGGGTTCTATTGATATAAATTCAGATGTTAGGTTTTTTCAAATATCAAATGATATAACGACATCTGGGTCAAGTGTTCAAGCACTAATTACAGAAAAAGTTGCTTTTGAAAAATTACAAAGTTTAAAACCAGATAGGGATTACTTGAGAAAGTCATTTGTACATACGGGTAGCTTTCAAAATAGTTCAAGGGTATCTTTTAATGCAATTACGGCTTCGGCACCAACAAATTTATCAAATACTACCGAAGAAGATTTTATGTTTTTTATTAATGGTATGTTAATTGAAAACGACGCATTAGAAATTCAACAAGTATCATCAACAGAGTTAAGACTTGATTTAAATACAACAGAATTGGGTTATAGTATTGACTCAAATGATGAGGTTATAGGATTTGGGAAATTTAATAGTTAGATATTTATAAGTAGAGATTATTATGGCAAGAACAAAATCAAAACAATTAGCAGAATTAATGACATTTACAACGGCAAGTATTGATGTCGTAAGTGGTTCATTGATTCCAGATTCTGCAAATTTATATAATATTGGTAGCTCTACACTACCATATAATAGTGGTTCATTCCAAAATTTAGATGTATCGAGTACAGGTCAAGTAAGTATTACTAATTTATTTGTATCGGATATCAGTCATTTTACTGGTTCACTACAATTAAAAGAACAAACCACAACACCAACCGCACAAGAGGGTGGTTTAATGTATAGTGGTAGTAATTTTTACTTAGGTTTTGATTAGTTTTGATTAAAATTTAGTTTTGTTATATTTATAATTAGAATAAAATATATCGTCATATAGGAGATAAAAATGGCAAGTTGGAAAAAAGTTATTGTTAGTGGTTCATCAGCTGAACTATCTACATTAACATTAGACACAGCGTTACCAGTAGCACAGGGTGGTATTGGAGCGTCAAGTTTAACGGACAAAGCAGTATTGATTTCACAAGATAGTGGAACAGATACGGTTGGTGCAGTAGCATTAACTTCAAACGGACAATTAATTATCGGTGGTGCAGACGGACCAGCAGCAGCAACTCTTACAGGAACTTCAAATGAAGTTACCGTAACAAACGGGGCAAACTCAATTACATTAAGTTTACCAGATGATGTGACGATAGGTCAAGATTTAGTAGTAACGAGAAATTTAAGAAATTCATCAGCAGTTGGAAGTTCACACATTACAGGTTCTATAACTGGTTCTTTTACAGGAGATGGTAGTGGATTGAGTGGTGTATCAGGAGTATTTCCAACAACACCAGAAACAGGTGTATCACACGACGCACTTAAACTTTTTGTAAATGACGGAGCAAGTAAATTTATATCTGGTTCCAACTTCGCAGAATATGTATTTGGTAAAGTAAGTGGGGACGCAACCGTTGCAGCAGGTGGTGCTTTAACAATAGCAGCAGGTGCAATTGAACAATCAATGTTAGACTCATTCGGATTGATTTCTGGTTCAAGTAATGATGGTAGTCTAACAACAGCAATCGTTAGTGAGGGAGCAGGTATATTATCAGGTTCAGCTCAAATATCCGTTGATATTAGTGGTTCTTTATCCGCAGCAGCAGTCGTAGGATTAGGAGCAAGTATTGTATCGGCATCAGTTATGGTGGACCACGACGCAACCACAAACTTCGTAGCAAACGAACACATAGACCACACATCAGTTAGTATTACTGCAGGAGCAGGTTTAACGGGTGGTGGAACAATAGCATCCACAAGAGATATAGCAGTCGGTGCAGGAACAGGTGTTACCGTTAATGCAAATGATGTGGCAATTGGACAAGCAGTCGCAACGACTTCTAAACCATTATTCGGCGCAGTTTCCGCAAGTGGAGATATAAGTTCAAGTGCAAGTGGTTCATTTTTAAACGTAGAAGTTATAAATAATTTATCTGGTGTAGATTACACTGGAACAGGAACAGGTTCATTTGCAAGTATTAAATTACAACACGGAGGACATTTAAGTGGTAGTTTAGGAACAATCACAGGAGTTCTTCAAGCAAACATTACATCAG
>Ga0206126_10004538_pt1 | contig 13318 bp, 13 predicted proteins | sample Helgoland_Spring_5_FD_148621 | JGI IMG/M metagenome (GOLD analysis project Ga0206126, IMG submission 148621) | Pelagic subsurface seawater microbial communities from Kabeltonne, Helgoland, North Sea - Helgoland_Spring_Bloom_20160412_1 | ecosystem: Environmental > Aquatic > Marine > Epipelagic ...
GAATAGTACTGAATCCTGATATAAATGATAAAATAAAAGTTAAAAAAATAGCCCGATCAGGAACGTTGGGGGTTAAATAAAGGGCAGTGGTGGTAGTAACGGCTATTATCAATGCAAGGATAAGTGCAAGACCCTTTGAGTTGAGTGTCATATTGTAAGTTAGTTTCCAACAAACTTATAGCCAACACCTTTAATAGTTATGATGAAACCATCACCAATTTTTTCTCTGACCTTTCTAATATGGACGTCAACTGTGCGGGCTAAAACGTAGACATCTGATCCCCAAATTTTTTTTAATAAAACATCCCTACCAAAAACTTGATCAGGATTTTGTGCTAAAAAAAACAGTAATTCAAACTCTTTTTTTGGTAAGATAATTTTTTTGTTGTCGAGTTTGACGGTGTAAGAAGCGCGGTCAATCTCTAAATTGTCAATACTAATTTTAGAGCTCCCCGGGTCCTTTTTGATCTCTCTTCTGAACAAGGCATTAATTCTACTGATCAGCGCGCGGGGTTTGATGGGTTTTGTAATGTAATCATCGGCTCCCATTTCGAACGCTACTATCTCTGAGTATTCTTCAGACCTTGCAGTAAGAAAGATAATAAACTTATTTGCCAATTTAGGAATGGATCGGATTTGGCGACAAGTTTCGACACCATCCATCTTGGGCATCATGATGTCTACGATAGTCAGATCAGGGATAAACTCCTTAGCTAAAGACAAGGCTTGAATACCGTTGGATGCACTTTTGACTTTGTAGCCCTCGGAAGATAGATTGTACTTGAGTAATTCGATAATATCAGGATCGTCATCTACAACCAATATTTTATAAGTATTTAAGTTCATTTCAATAATTTAAATGAGTCTTTAAATGTGCAATAAATGCAATGATAGGTACAAGTCTAAATCAAAATCACAAGGGTAATGTTTTTTAAAAATTAAATTAACATGAAATGCTTAATAGTTTGTTAACATTCACAGGATTTTCAAAATGGGTTATCAATTTTTTTAAATCTTTCTCATGATAGTTAAAGATAGAATCAAGCTCCTGCTCCTCAGCGTAATAACGGGTATAGGACATGAAATAAGTGTTATTGGGTAATGATTTATCGAAAATGCTACAATAATTAATATTTTTGAACTGAATGGTATCTAGATTATTTACCATATCATGGATAGTTTTGCTTTTTTTAGCGGCTTTAAAATTGAGGTCATACGCAGCACTAAAACTTTGTTATAAAAAATTCTAAAATTTGTTTACCTCTCAATATGTGTTGCCTAAATTTTTCTGAATCTTCAAGGTCAGATAAACAATTAGTCATGTGCTCTGCATGTGGGTCATAAAAGAAATTTAGGTAATCTATGCTTCCTTTTTTGCTAAAAAAGGAAGCCAAATTTTCATTAAATTGAAAACGATTTTTAAGAAACAAAGTATTATGCGTCAATTCGTGAAATAAGGTTTCTGCTATGTGGGCTTCTCTTTGTTCAGCATAGTGGACAAGATAGGGTTACTAAACCAACCCAGCGTTGACCAAGCACTGATACTTCTAATTTTCGCATCGCACCCCCTCTTTTTCAAGGTACTCACGTTCTATTTGGGCTTGGCTGAGGTCGAAAAAGCCCTTGTATCCAAAACTTTCTAGAAAAGGGAAATACCAGGTTCTTTTCAAATTTGAAAGAGTGTCATGCGGATAAATTCCATTAAAAGGCTTTGTTTTTTGGTCATACAGGGACGTATAATTATTTGTTGGCTTCAATCCAATTTTCTTGCTGTAGACCTTGATTTGTTGTATGCGTAGTTTTAGCGAATCAGGATAATCGGCATCGTCTAAATCTGTAGCAATGGGCCGCGCTTTCAAAAGAATTAAGATTTGTCCTTTGGCTTGGAGGGTACCATAAAGGATGACTTCTTGGTAAGATAAAAACCCCGAGAAAAGGATAAATAATAGGGGTATGAGTAAGATTTTTTTGATGTTCATCAGGTTAACTATAGATCCATTTTTTTAAGTGGACCCAGCTAGTGTTCGATCAAGATAGGGTAACGTATTTGCTAGAAATAACTGATAGGACCTGCCATAGACTTTCGAAATAATATAAAACTCCATTCAAAATACATTTTCGTAATTAATCTCTTTTGAAGGGGACTTCTTTAACTTCTGATGAATTATCAAATTATAAGCAAAACCTATAAAATAGGAAGCAATAAGGATTATTTTTTATCTTTTTAGGTATAGCTATTATCGTAATACCCAGTATTCCTATCGAATTTTACTCAGCCAGCATTACCTTTGGAATGTTTGAAAATGAGTAGCAGCATAACAAAAATGAGGTCAAGTATGTTGAAATATTAATTTTTAAGTCAAAATAATTGAGAAGTAACTTCAATTCTGCACGTGGAAGGAACTACTTTTATGGATTTAAATTTAAAGATGAAAAAGCTAATTTTAGGATTTTGGGAAACAAAAAAACTAAAATATTTAGCTAAACGTATTGAATTTCCTAATAATTTTTTATTTTAGCTAATATTTTTAGTAAAACAATAACTTTAGAAGACAATGCAAGAAAAAGAACAAAAAAGCAAGGCGCTTCAGCTTACTATCGATAAGCTAGAAAAAACCTATGGTAAAGGGGCCATCATGAAATTAAGCGATGAAAAAGTGATGGATGTTCCCGTTATTTCGACGGGTTCTATTGGACTAGACCTTGCCTTGGGAGTGGGGGGTATACCAAAGGGACGGGTGATAGAAGTTTATGGTCCTGAGTCTTCCGGAAAAACTACTTTATCTATGCATTGTATTGCACAGGCACAAAAGCAAGGGGGCTTAGCAGCCTTTATTGATGCTGAGCATGCCTTCGATAAGAGTTATGCTGAAAAATTAGGGATTGATACTGAAAATTTACTCATATCTCAGCCGGACAATGGAGAGCAGGCATTAGAAATTACGGAACATCTTATCAGGTCTGGTGCCATTGATATTATTGTGATCGATTCCGTGGCGGCCTTGGTACCAAGGGCTGAGCTTGAAGGAGAGATGGGAGATAGTAAAATGGGACTGCAAGCGAGATTGATGTCTCAGGCATTAAGAAAACTAACGGGGGCCATCAGTAAATCTGGCTGTGCATGTATTTTCATTAATCAGCTTCGGGAGAAAATAGGTATTATGTTTGGTAATCCAGAGACAACCACCGGAGGAAATGCACTTAAATTTTATGCATCGGTGAGGTTAGATATTCGTCGAATAGGTCAAATTAAAGAAAGTGCTGATAATATATTGGGGAACCGAACCAAGGTGAAGGTAGTTAAAAATAAAATTGCCCCACCTTTTAAAGTCGTGGAATTTGATATTATGTACGGTAAGGGGATCAGTAAATCTGGAGAAATTTTGGATTTGGGTGTTGAATTAGAAATTATTCAGAAGTCGGGCTCATGGTTTTCCTATGATGGGAATAAGTTGGGACAAGGAAGAGATGCGGTTAAGCTACTTCTTGAGGATAATGTTGAGCTTATGGATGATCTGGAGCGTTTGATAAAGGAAAAGATTCACGGTTGATATCAAATTTAATCTTTATCAAAACTTAATTTTGGGATCAATTGTAGCAAAATTTATTGCGTTCTAATGGCCATTACTGGATCCATTCTTGCGGCTAGGGCCGCCGGAATAATTCCAGATACGATACCGATGAATACGGAGACGCCTAATCCAAGGAACACATTATTTAGACTAAGCCTAAGTTCTAAGGTCCCCAAATTGGCGAAACTCAATAAATAAACGAGAAAAATACCGAGCGCTCCGCCGATCAACGAAAGAAATACGGATTCAAACAAAAATTGAAATAAGATAAAATAATTTTTGGCTCCGAGTGATTTTTGGATACCTATAATATTCGTACGTTCTCGAACAGAAACAAACATAATATTTGCGATTCCAAATCCTCCCACAAGAATGGAAAATGAGCCAATGACCCATCCAGCAATACCTATGATATCGAATGTTGCACCGATAAATTCAGCAATTGCATCGGGATGATTTATAGCGAAATTTTCTTCTTCTCGAGGTTTTAATCCTCTTTTAGATCTCATCAAACCTTTTATTTCAGATTCAAGTTCAATAAGTCCTAAATCTGAATCATATCCTTTTAGGGTAATGTCGGGCTCTAGACCCCCTTTGCCTTTACCGATATAATAAAGCTTGGTGAGGGAATGATAAGGAGTGATGATCAAATCATCTTTGGACTCCATTTCAAGAAAACCTTCTCCCTCTTCTTTTAATTTACCAATTACATAATAAGAGATCCCTTTAATTTTTAAAGTTTTGCCGATGGGATTGAGCTCTGCGAATAAATCTTCAGCAATTCTATGACCTATGATAGCTACCGACCTGCCTCCGATGGATTCCTGTGCAGTAAAATACCGACCTTCTTCGATAGCTACTTCGTAGACGTCTTTGTAGGAATTAGAAACACCCATGAGAGTTACCTCATTGCTGCTATTATTTTCGAATTTCACCATAATACCACCTTTATTGGCCATGATGCATAAACTTGCTGCATTTTGGACGTTTTCTACTAAAAACTCGTATTCTTCCCATGTGGGATGTGGACGTTTTAAATATTTCCACCAGGGATAAGGTCCGTCTCCCCCTAGTCCCCAAGGCCACTTTTGTACAAGTATTGTATTGGCACCTAAAAAATTAAAACTCTCCTTTAGACTGCGCTCTAAAGAATCAACGAGTGTGAAAACAGAAATTATGGCAAAAATGCCGATGGTTACCCCCAATAATGATAGTATGGTTCGCAGCATATTCATTTTTAATGCGTTCCGTGCAAATCGAAAGCTTTCAAGGATAAGTTTTGTTATTATTTTCATATTAATGGGTAAGATAATTGGCTGGAAATGAAAAATTTGAATTTAATAAAAAACATTTGTTTAATTTTGCGCACGTATTCCATAATATTTTTGTCATCCTATAATTTTTTTTCATGAAGCTATCAGCATTCAAATTCGATATTCCATCAAGCATCATTGCCTCACATCCTATGGAAAATAGGGATGACTCACGTTTGATGGTGATTCACAAGGATACAGGAAAGTTTGAGCATAAGACTTTTAAAGACCTCGTCAATTATTTTAGTGAAGACGACGTCATGGTACTTAACGACACCAAAGTGTTTCCTGCCAGATTATACGGGAATAAGGAAAAGACGGGTGCTAAAATAGAAGTTTTTTTACTCAGAGAGCTCAATAAGGAAATGCATCTATGGGATGTATTGGTAGATCCCGCTAGAAAAATAAGGGTAGGAAATAAGTTGTATTTCGGTGAAGGAGAATTGGTGGCTGAAGTCATTGACAACACTACATCAAGAGGTAGAACGATTAGATTTCTATTTGATGGCGAACAGCATGACTTCTATAAATTGATTGATAATTTGGGAGAAACACCACTCCCAAAAATGCTGAATAGGATAGCAGAGGCTTCAGATAAAGAGCGTTTTCAAACCATTTATGCTGATAAAATAGGTGCCGTGGCGGCACCGACTGCTGGGTTGCATTTTACGAAGCAACTGCTTAAAAGACTCGAGATTGTGGGTGTAGATATCGAATGTATCACATTGCATGTAGGCTTGGGTACCTTTAGGCCTGTAGATGTAGAAGACCTGACCAAGCATAAAATGGACAGTGAAAATTACGAGGTATTAGATAAAACAGCACAGCGAGTCAATGAGGCATTGGACACCAAGAAAAGAGTTTGTGCGATTGGCACGACCGTCATGCGATCGATAGAGTCTTCTGTTTCGGCAGGTGGACGGTTGAAAGAAAGTACGGGCTGGACAGATAAATTCATCTTTCCACCTTATGATTTTAAAATATGTAATGCGTTGGTGACCAATTTCCATTTGCCTGAATCGACCTTGCTCATGATGGCTTCAGCTTTCGGAGGATATGATTTGATCATGGAAGCTTACCAATTGGCGATCAAAGAAAAATATCGATTTTTTACCTTCGGCGATGCCATGTTGATTATCTGATATGTCTCTAGGCCGTCGTTTTGCAGTTATAGTAGCAGGGGGACAAGGTACGCGTATGAACAATGAGGTGCCTAAACAGTTTATTGAAATATCAGGGAAACCCGTCCTAGTTTATACGTTAGAATCATTTTTAAGGGTAGAGGTAGATGTGTTGATTTTGGTCATGGCTAAAAAGCACCTCGAACGTTGGAAAAGCATTAAAAAGCAATGGCTACCCAAACATTCCATTCAAATAGTCGACGGCGGGGAGACTCGTTTCCAGTCAGTGAGGAACGGATTAAAATGGGTAGAAGGTCCAGGGATTGTGGCTATTCATGATGCAGCGAGACCTTGCGTAAGTGCTCAATTAATCAATGCCAGTTATGAGGCTGCAGCCATCCATAAGTCAGCAGTTGCTTCGGTGGCACTAAAAGATTCTATTAGGGAAAAATCTGGTAGGACTACGGTAACTAGAGATAGATCAAATTATTATCTGATTCAAACACCTCAAACTTTTGATATAGATTTATTAAAAAAATCATATGAAACGGCTAATGATGGCCGTTTCACAGATGATGCTTCATTAGTGGCTTCTAAGGGCCATGAGGTCCATTTGATCGAAGGGTTTTATCAGAATATTAAGATCACTACTGAAGAGGATCTTGATTTAGCTCAACTCTTTTTATCAAAAAATTTGGCTTAGTATTCATCTTCATTGAAGAAAAAGTCCTCTTTGGTTGGATAATCTGGCCAAATTTCATCTATATTTTCATAGGGATTTCCATCGTCTTCTAATTCTTGTAGATTTTCTACAACTTCTAAAGGGGTTCCAGAACGAATCGAAAAGTCGATCAACTCATCCTTCGTAGCTGGCCAGGGTGCATCTTCAAGATATGAAGCCAATTCTAATGTCCAATACATATTAGTAATATTTAATATTCGCGCAAAAGTATAACTAAAAAGAATTTATCAAACTTATATTATCTTTATTTAAATAATTTCGGCTAAAAAGAGTAGAATTTTTGTATTCTCAAAATTTTTACGCGTCAAAATTCAATAATAACTTCTTTTTTATCTTGATTTTTTTTTTGAAACTTTATTTTTTTTGCTACTATTTCATCAAAAGCGGAGCGTTTACTATTGAAAATGATTGAATTATCTTCCAAAGTTTTCAATTCAGATTGATCCCTTTTAAGTAATTTATGAGTTATTTGAACCTTTATTTCCAGCTGGTTCTTCATGGACTTTTCATGAAATTTTAAATGTTTTTTTTTGGCAGAGCCCTTCAATAAAAAGGAGCTCTTCGGAGAGGTCAAGCCATTCATTTCCTTCTGTTAGTAGAAGTTTCAACTTTGGATGGTCGAAGCCATTTTTATTTAAAAAAGTCAATTGTTTCCTGTATTTGATCAGCTCGCTTCTACTAATTTCTTTTTTAGTTTTTAACTTTTGGATTAATTGAAGAACTTGGTCAAGACTAAAGCCCACCTTTATGGGTTTATTGACACAGTCAAATTCCTTCTTCAGTTGGTCATATTTGATTTTTTTTATTACCCCATTTTGTTTCTAGGCGATTTTTAAACTTTCTAATTTCGATAATTTTTGATCTTCGCTTAATCTTTCTAATTTTTTTGCTTCCCGAATGAGTGCTTCATATTTTCTTTCATAAAAAGTGATAAGGTTGTTTTTGTCATCATAAAAAGCTTTTTTTTGATCGAAAAATGAATCTAATATATTTTTAAATTCTTCATTTAAGTGGGCTTCTTTTGAGGCTTCAGCACGACCTGTGTGAAACCATTTTTCTTGAATAGATAAAATTTGAGCGGTCGCTTCTCCCCAATGTAAGAGATCTTTGACCGCCTTTATTTTTTGGATTAATTCACCCTTGACTTCGGCGTTTTTAGTTCTATTGTCCTTGATGGTTTTGAGGATAAGCTTGATGAGATCAGATATTTTATTATCTAAGGCTTGGAAATCACCAGGACCCTTTAATTCAGGTAAAGTTGCTTTGAGATGTTTTGCTTTATTTAGAAAAATTCCTCTATTTTCAGTTTGTTCTATCCGCTCTATGAGCAGATCAAGCTGATTTTTGAATTTTTCGAAGTTTGATTCAAAATAGGCTAATGAAAAATCTACATTTTTAACAACGCCTATTATTCTAGCCGGATGCTCACCCCAAGCGTTGCGATATATGGTCTCATTTTCAATAAATCCGTTTGGGAATGATTTCACGAGTGACTCCAAGCTTTTTTCGCAAAAAATCAGACATCTATTAATTATTCACAAATAATAGTTTGTCCAATTTATTTAGAGCAGGAAACTTTATCAAAAAAATTATTTCTCATTTCATGAGATTATTCGGTTGTGGCATTTTCGACTTGACGAAGGGTTATGCGCCCGGAAATAATGGCAATAACTATGAGCATAAAGGCAATTAAATAATGGCCTAAAACGAGATGACCCACACTGAAAAGGACACTATTTAAGAAAATTACACCAAATCCAAAGCCCAACCAACTTGTTTTCGCTACCTGAGGGATCATTATTTCTGGGGCTTGAAGGGCAATGGGTTGCCACCATCCCATTGGTTTTACTTTTTTGTAAAAGGCCAATAAGCGATTATTTTCGACGGGCTTAGTAAGAAATGTGACCAGAAGACTCATGAGTGTACTGACAATGAGAATGACAGCCGCACGAATCAAAGCATGATCAATGTCATAGTAAAATTGAATTTGATGGAGTTGATTGATATTTATGAAATCAAAAAAATAAATTATTTTGGAAATAAAGGAGCCATTAGCTAATAAAAGTGCCGTAACCATACTTGTGATTTCAGACCAAGCATTGATGCGCCACCAAAACCATCTGAGCATGGAAATAATAGCTACTCCTGACATGATTTCAATAATATAAACCCAAGCGTTGGCAATGCTATCCATCTGCCATGCAGCAATGCTAGAGCACAATAATAAAAAAACAATGCTTACTCTAGAGATGAATAAATAATGTTTTGGAGTCTTACCTTTTACTAAAAATCTTTTATAGATATCATTGACGACATAAGAACCGCCCCAGCAAAGATGGGTATCGACAGTACTCATGAAAGCAGCCATAAAAGCAGCTACCAATAGACCTTTGAATCCAGTGGGCAGGACCTTCAAAATCATAAGTGGATATGCGAGTTCAGGATCAGCTAAGAGTACGTCAGAAGCATCAGAAATAGGGAGTAGAATGATAGAACCTAATCCAATGATGATCCAGGGCCAGGTAAGGATGACGATAGCAGCTAGTGCAAACCAAAGTGATGCTTTGATGGCATGTTTTTCATTTTTTGCAGAAAATAATCTTTGGACTATAAACCCATCTCCTTGGGCTTGTCCTAGCCAAAGGATTAATATTAAACAGATAAATCCAATCATCTCTAGCAGGGTAATATGCCCTAGGTTGGGTAACATATCGGTAATTCCAGGAGGAGCCTCTGTACTTAGGCTTAATTTTAATGCCAGTCCTGAGGGACCACCCACTGCTGTCATGATTAAAATAGCCATGAGTATGGTGCTTAGGATACCCACCGTAAAATGAAGTGTATCTAAAATAACAACTCCTTTAATCCCGGACATCAATGTGTGTATTAATGCAAATACAGCAGTGATTACCAAGGCAATTTCTGCCCTCCCACCGAGCATAACCTCAGAAAACTTTAGCATGGCTAGGATAACCCAGCCTAGGCTTACGCAATTTTTAAAAATACCATAAAAAGCAGCTGTGAATCCCCTTAAAAAAGAAGCAGAGTTACCGTTATATCTCAATTCAATTAATTCGGCATCCGTCAAAATTTCTGCCCGTCTCCAGTAATGAGCAAAAAAAAAGACCATCATTATGATACCTGTGCCTAAATACCACCAAAGCCAGCTCGCATAAATGCCCTTACTTCTTACCAAAGCGGTTATAGCTAGGGGTGCGTCTGTTGCAAACCAGGTCGCGGCAATTGAAGTTCCTAAAAGCCACCAGGGTAAACTTCGCCCGGCAACAAAAAAGTCTTCGATATTCTCAGAGCCATGCTTGATGAAAAACACACTAATGATGATACTGATTGAAAGATAGCCTATGATGACTATCCAGTCTGTGATCTCAAGCCGAGGATTCAATAAAATCTGATTCAACATTATGTTTTCAGATTATTTTATCTCTGGTAAAACGTGTTTTTGTAAGGACAGCATTTCATTACACATGTCAACAGCATTTCGATATGAATTGACGGAGGGCTCTATGAGTATGGCTTGCATGAGTTTATCTTTTGAGCCTTCTTGATAGGCCTCTACAATTAATTTATGGATACTGCCATGTAGTCGAATGATAGCAGCAACTGCTTCAGGTAGTGCTTTCATTTGATGCCCTTTAATTCCATTTCTGTTGGCATATGCAGGAACTTCTACCACAAGGTCATCAGGTAAGTTGGGAATAGTACCCTTATTAGGGATATTAACAGCCTCTAGCCATCGATTTTCATCAGACAGCGTAGCTTCCATAATATGTGTTGCGATTTCTCCAGAACGCTTAAAACTACCATCTTCATTTTTAAACTTGATGGCTTCAGTAGACCCAACAGGCAAAAGTTTTTCATTAGAATCCTTTTTCCAAGGACGCTCATAATTGACCCTATCTACAGTATAAACACCTTCAGGAATTTCATTTTTTTCCCACGGATGGCCCTCCCAAGGGTCATAAAAAAATTGAAGTTGATGAATTACGAATTCACCGGCCCAATTTAAGTACTCTCCATAATGATTGGAAGCTGGTGAGGGCCACAATCCAAACCTGCGGTACAGTATACGACCTAAAGCAAGTTCATGCCATTTGGCTAGCCAATCTCCTTCTTGTTCTCGAGCTTTTAACTGTGGATACAAGTCTTCTCCGGTAGTAACATGTTTGATTTCTTGAAACCAAGTAAAATGATTCATACCGCAGGCTTTCGTCTGTATTTCTGAGAGGGGTATTTCCAACATTTCTGATATTTGATCTCTTCCCATGAAGACGCCATGACATAAACCGATGGATTGAATGGAGGTTAATTGACTTACTGCTTGACAAATCTTATGTTCTGGGTTAGAAAAATTGAGTAGTAAGGCATTTGGACACAGGTCCTCCATTAATTTGGCTAACTCTATAATGGGCTTGATATTTCTAAGGGCATGAAAGAAGGATCCTACACCTCCATTTTCCCCATAAACTTGCTTAAAACCATATTTTAGAGGAATATGAAAGTCCTGAGACCAGTATATATTTCTATCTTTCTCAAGAGCACAAATAACGAAATCAGCATCTCTTATGGCTTCTTTTAGGTTCGTAGTACCAAAAATTTTGGCCTGTCTATTGAGTTTTTGATTGACATAATCTCCGTGCTTTATTACCTCAGTTAAATGAGAACGTTCAATATCCATTAAATGAATTTCTAAACCTTCTTTACACAAAAGATCGCTCATCAATATATCTTGGATGATTAAGGGACCAAATTGAATGCTTCCAGCTCCGATATATGTAATTTTCATAATTTTGTTTTAGTATTTTAGAGTAAGAGTTTTGGCCTCTCTTCAATGACTATTGATCAATTGTGGTAGGGCAAGATGTATAAGCTTGAAATTTAATTATTTTGGATTGGAAAACAATGAATTTTTTTATGACATATAAAATTATTGATTATTTTTTGATGAAATTACCTTTTTAAATTATTGACAAAGCATGTCTGAAGATAAAATCATATTCTCTATGGCGGGGCTGAGTAAAGTCTATCCACCTCAGAAAAAAGTCTTAAAGAACATCTATTTATCCTTTTTTTATGGAGCAAAAATTGGAGTCTTGGGACTCAACGGATCTGGTAAATCTTCTTTGCTAAAGATCATAGCTGGGTTGGATGATCAATTTCAAGGAGAGGTGGTATTTTCCCCGGGCTATTCGGTAGGAATGCTCGAGCAGGAGCCTAAAATGGATCCTGAATTGAGGGTAATTGATGTCATCAAGGAGGGTGTAAAGAAGGTTACCAGTTTACTAGAGGAATATGATCAGATTAACTTGAAGTTTGGTGAATCTGAGATTTTGGATAATCCGGACAAAATGGAGCAACTTATTGAGCAACAAGGTAAGGTCCAAGAGCAACTTGACCAATCGGGTGCGTGGGACTTAGATAATAAGCTAGATCGGGCCATGGATGCCTTAAGAACACCTCCGGAGGACGCGTTGATTAAGAACTTGTCTGGAGGAGAAAAGAGAAGAGTTGCTTTATGTCGGTTGTTATTGCAAGAACCTGACGTCTTGTTGTTGGATGAACCTACCAATCACTTAGATGCTGAATCAGTGCTTTGGTTGGAGCATCATTTACAGCAATATGAAGGCACGGTCATAGCGGTTACTCACGACAGATATTTTTTGGATAATGTAGCCGGGTGGATATTGGAACTTGATAGAGGAGAGGGTATTCCATGGAAGGGTAATTATTCCAGTTGGTTGGATCAAAAACAAAAAAGATTAGCTCAGGAGGATAAGTCTATCTCTAAAAGGCAGAAAACTTTAGAGCGCGAATTAGAATGGGTCAGGATGGCGCCCAAAGCAAGGCAGGCGAAATCAAAAGCTAGATTAGGGGCATATGAGAAACTGCTTGGGGAGGAAGCAAATCAAAAAGAAGCGACACTAGAACTTTTTATACCTCCAGGCCCGCGATTGGGGAGCAATGTGATTGACGTGGAAGGAGTCTCTAAATCATATGGAGATAAACTGCTTTTTGATGATCTTCATTTTAGTCTACCTCAAGGGGGAATTGTGGGTGTCATAGGCCCTAACGGAGCAGGAAAATCAACCCTTTTTAAGTTAATTACAGGAAAAGAAACTCCAGATTCAGGGACTTTTAAAGTAGGGTCTACTGTGGTTTTGTCCTATGTTGATCAGGAGCACGATCAATTAAAGTTTGAAAAAACGGTGTTTGATGCCATTTCAGGAGGAAATGAATTTATCAATTTGGGGGGGGAAGAAATGAATGCACGTGCTTATACCAGCAGGTTTAACTTCAGTGGGACCGATCAACAGAAAAAAGTGGGTGATTTATCTGGAGGAGAGCGTAATAGAGTCCATTTAGCCATGACCCTCAAGCAAGGAGCTAATTTGATTTTATTGGATGAGCCTACCAATGATTTGGATATCAATACATTGAGAGCACTAGAGGAAGGGCTTGAAAACTTTGGAGGATGTGCCGTTGTAATTTCTCACGATCGATGGTTTCTTGATCGAATAGCTACCCATATATTGGCTTTTGAAGGAGATTCTC
>Ga0206126_10004539_pt1 | contig 13318 bp, 7 predicted proteins | sample Helgoland_Spring_5_FD_148621 | JGI IMG/M metagenome (GOLD analysis project Ga0206126, IMG submission 148621) | Pelagic subsurface seawater microbial communities from Kabeltonne, Helgoland, North Sea - Helgoland_Spring_Bloom_20160412_1 | ecosystem: Environmental > Aquatic > Marine > Epipelagic ...
AACACATCTTTTCCACACACTGAAAACACACACACACACACACACACACACACACACACACACACACACACACATGCGCAGAACGTCGGTCCGTCAGTACCCCCCGCCGTAATTGCGCTGCTGCGTGCCAGGCGGCATGCGCTTGGACACGGGAGGCTTGGCCTTCTTCTTGGGAGGCTCGCAACCCGCCAGCACGGCCCTCGCCTGGGCCGCGCGCTTTGTGGTGAGGTTGATCTTGATCGTGGGCAGCGTAGGCGCGAGCTTCCGCAGCACCTTCTCGCCTCCTAGCACGGTGGTGGGCTCGAAGTAGACGGCAGCAGTGTCGCCCTTGGCCGCGGCCTTCTCGGCCTTGGCCTTGGCCCCCTCCATCGACTTGTACTGCTTCTCACCCTTGCGCTGAATCGCCTCCGCGCTCAGCAAAGACCGCTTCTTCGTCGCCTCTTCGCGCTTCGCCACGCGTGCCGCCGCCACCGCCGCCACCGCCGCCTCGCGCTTGCCCTGCTTCTCGAGCTTGGCCCGCACCTTGATCTTGTATGCCTTGCTGAGTTTGAGGTAGGTGTTGAGCCAGCGCTCCGCCTTGGCGCCGCCCTGCCGCCAGTTGGCCGTGTTGAGCGCCTGCTGCTTGCTGAGCTTGGCCACCAGGTGGTACTCCTTGCAGGAGTACATGCGCAGGCCCGCGAGAACGTCGATGTCGCCGTCCTCGTTGATCCGCTTGCGCGACGCCTCCGGCAGGTGGGAGGTGGAGGGGTCGGGATCGACGATGGCGGCACCGAGCGGCAGCTCCATCGCGGACGTCGCCTCGACCGAGGCGACAGCAGCGGCGAAGGCGTCCTCGAACTCGGTCGAAGCCGCCGCCACGCGGAGCTCCGCCTCGGCGGTGTCGTCGTCCAGGTCGATGTCGTCGGGGAGCATGTCGTGGTCGGTGTCGAAGTCTCCCACGACGTCCGAACCGGGGGAGACGCTCTCGTCGTCCTCCTCGTCCTCGGGGACGGCCTCGGTCGCCTCGCCCTCCGTCGCCGCACCCTCCTCGTCGCCCTCGTCGACGTCCGAGTAGGCCCCGGAGTTCGCGTCGTCGTGGGCGGCGAGGCTCTGGGTGGTCAGGGCGTCCTGGGCCACCTGCTCCTCGGCAGACGACGAGACGGCGACCGGCGCCTGCTTCTCCTCCTCCTCCTCCTCCTCCGCCTCCGAGTACTCAAGGGTCTCCGCGTCGCCGTCCTGGTCGGCGGCCGCGGCGACGTCCTGGGCGTGGTTGGCCTGCATGTTCGCCTGCATGGCCTCGGTGGCGATGTCCTCCTCCAGGATCTTAAGACGCTTCACCTCCTCACGGTTCTGCGCCTTCTCCTCCTTCTGCGCCTTCCGCTCCACCTTAGCCGCAGCGACCTTCCCCGCCTGGAAGCGGTTCCACTGCTGATCCGCCGTCTCCATCGCGTCGCCCTCCTCCTCGCCATCGCTCCAACTGTCCGTCTCCGGAGCCGGCTCCGCGGTGTTGGCGTCGGGAAGCATCATAGTGGGGCGCTGCTTCTTGGCCGAGCTGCCGCCGCGCGCAGACAGGCCAAAGGACTTCCGCTGGATCGGCACGCACATCTGGGCCGAGGCCTTCACCTGGTTGGCGTTCGCGCTGCACTTGGGAAGCTTGAACGTCATGACGCGGCGGTCCAGGCCTAGGAACTTGTCCTCCTTAGGCATGCCCGGCATCCACTCGCTGTTGGGCCACACGCCAGCCTTCGTGAGCAGACGGCTGAGCGACTGCATCTTGCGGTACACTGACATGTTACCCCTGCCCAGCGAGTAGTAGCTGGCCGTGCGCGTGACGGTGTGGGTGATGTAGTGGATGGCGTCGCGGGCCTCGCCTGGCTGCTTGTTGCCCGTGGACACCTGCTGAGCCTCCTCAGCCTGGTACTCCACGCTGTGCTTGAACAAGCCCAAGTGGGCGTGCAAGCCGCGCATGGTGCCCATGCTGCAGAGCTTCTCGGTCGGAAACGTGAAGGCACCCCCCTCGGCACGCGCCTTGAGGGTAAGAGCGATCGCGCAGACCCAGAGCACCGCCGACGCGAACTCGAGGGAGTCACGCTCGTCGGCAGGCAGGTTGATCCACACCTTCGTCGCCCCACGGATTACGCGATTCATCTCGTGTATCTCGCTGGTGGTAAGGAAGATCTGGTTGGGGCCGGCGCGCTCCTTGGTGAGCACCTTGGTCCACACGAGGCCCTGGCCCAGCCGGTTGTTGGCGTGCCGGAGCAGCTGGTCGGTGAAGGTGTCGGGCGAGATCTCGTCAGGGTCGAGCTTGAACATCTCGCGGCGCTTAGCCTGGTCGATTTGGTGCTGGTGGCGTATCTTGGCCTGGTTTTTCTTCAAGTCGTCGCCCGTGTGGCAAGTGTACTCCAGGTCGATGCCCGCAAAGCTATTGCTGACGGTGCCGCAGACGCACACGAGCTTGCCCTGCCCGTCGAGATCCTCTCCCTCCCACTTAGGGATGCCGTCGGGGCAGAGGCACTTCTGGGTGAGGTTGGGGTTCTTGAGCTCCAGATCGTCGAGACGCCGCTTCTCCGCACGCTGCTCCGGCGTCATGTAGAGCGTGTCGATGGCTTGGGGGGCGACCGGCTCGAAGAAATCAAACGAGTACTGCCGGCCCGAGTGGCGTACTTGCACAGCCGAAGCGCCGATCATGTCCGTGTCGACCGTTGATGGCGCGTTGGTCGATGGTGGGATGTCCGGAGTGGACGCCATGATGTCTGGTTAGGGTTAGGGTTAGGGCTAAGGGCTCAAGGGTGGGGCCGGGCTGGGTTTCTGGACGGTAGGAAGGGGTGGGCCATCTGGTGGGAAGGTGGGGTGATAACACGGGACGTTTACGATTTAGGGGCCTCTGGTTGCCTGCCCTAACCCTAACCCTAACCCTGGCCCTAATCCTGGGTTTCCGGACGGTGGGATGCTGGGTGGCATAGTAGCACCAGGAGGGTGCCAAGTAAGCAACGTGGGGCGGTGGGACCTGTTTTCTGACCCTAACCCTAACCCTAGCCCTAACCCTGGGTTTCCGGACGGCGGGATGCTGGGTGGCATAGTAGCACCAGGAGGGTGCCAAGTAAGCAACGGGGGGCGGTGAGACCTGTTTTCTGACCCTAATCCTAACCAAGGAGCGAAAACGAAACCTTTTTAAGTGCAACACACGCACACGTTGCACACACACACCAACGCACCCACCACCCGAGGCGCCTCAGCCGCTTCCGGTGTACCACGCGGGCTTGGGATTCAGCGCCGGCGTGTTTGCGAACATGAAGCTCATGTCCGTGGCGTTGCGCACGTCCCAGCCGCTCAGGTCGCCGTTGAAGGCGGTGGCGCCCTCAAACATGGAGCGCATGTCCCTGACGTTGCGCACGTCCCAGCCGCTCAGGTCGCCGTTGAAGGCCACGGCGCGCTTAAACATTTCGCTCATGTTCGTGACGTTGCGCACACCCCAGCCTCTCAGGTCGCCGTTGAAGGACGCGACGCCCGAAAACATGGAGCGCATGTCCGTGACGTTGCGCACGTCCCAGCCGCTCAGGTCGCCGTTGAAGGCTGCGGCGTTCCAAAACATGCCCCACATGTTCGTGACATTGCGCACGTCCCACCCGCTCAGGTCGCCGTTGAAAGCCGCGGCTTTGAAAAACATGCCGCGCATGTTCGTGACGTTGCGCACGTCCCAGTCGCTCAGGTCGCCGTTGAAGGCCGCGGCGTTGTGAAACATGGAGTCCATGTTCGTGACGTTGCGCACGTCCCAGCCGCCCAGGTCGCCGTTGAAGGACGCGGCGCCCGCAATCATGCCGCTCATGTCCGTGACGTTGCGCACGTCCCAGCCGCTCAGGTCGCCGTTGAAGGCCGCGGCGCCCTGAAACATGTGGGCCATGTCCGTGACGTTGCCCACGTCCCAGCCGCTCAGGTCGCCGTTGAAGGCCGCGGCGCCTCGAAACATGAAGCTCGTGTCCGTGACGTTGCCCACGTCCCAGCCGCGCAGGTCGCCGTTGAAGGCCGCGGCGCCCTCAAACATTTCGCGCATGTTCCTGACGTTGCGCACGTCCCAGCCGCTCAGGTCGCCGTTGAAGGCCGCGGCGCCGTCAAACATGCCGTTCATGTCCGTGACGTTGCGCACGTCCCAGCCGCTCAGGTCGCCGTTGAAGGCCGCGGCGCGAGCAAACGTGTAGCGCATGTCCGTGACGTTGCGCACGTCCCAGCCGGCGATCGGGCCGTATACCGGGTGCGCGTACTCCGGTCCGCCCGCCGCCAAGGCGTCCCTGACGGCGTCGCGAAGCGTGGCGTCGGTCAGCGGCGGCGGCACGTACGGCACGCCCGGCGGCCACAGCCCGGAGGTGATCGGGCGGCGGAACACGGACAGGGCAGGCGTGGGGTTCGCCGCGGCGCTCGAGTACCGGTCGCGCAGCGCCTCCCAGTCGCTGCGCAGCAGCGGCGTCCGGTCGAGGGGGTCGTAAGCGCGGTTGAGGTTCTTGACCCAGTTCCACAGCCCCGCCGCATCGTAGAGGCGGTACTGGTAGCTGCCGTCGGCGTTCTTCGGCGCCGACTCCGGGAAGGGCAGCCGGAACGTGCCGTCGTCGTCGGCGGGGATGGGCTCGTAGCTGATCGGGTCGACGACCTGCAGGGCGCGCAGCTCGCTCGCCTCGTCCGGCGGAACCGCGTAGAACTCGCCCGTCGCCGCGCACCCGCCCGGGCGGGTGCGCAGGCGCAGGCGAGGCCGCGCGGCCACCCCCGCGGCGAGCACAGCGTCGAGGCGCGAGGGCCGGCGGCCCTGCCGCGTTGGGGGGGCCGCCCCGAGCTCCCGGCGCGCGGACATCTGGCCAGCCCTCCGGCCTCCGGCCTTGGGCGTCTATGCGCGCTTCCCGCTCTTGCGTGCTCCAATCCCGTGTTATTGCGCACACGCGCGCACTCGCACACACCAACGCACTCACACCAACGCACACACCACCCGAGGCGCCTCAGCCGCTTCCGGTGTATGGGATCTTCCAAGAGGGCAAGTACCACAACTTCCTCTCGAGCGACTACATCGCGCCACAGGGGCGCAATTGCAAGTAAGGGCACATTTTGCACGTTCTCACGAAAGCTCAAGCGCCTTCAAGTGCTTCATGCGCGCGGATGCGCTCTTGTAGAACTCGCTGTCGAGAAGATCGCGGTAGCCAATAGACACGCCAAAATGGTTGCAGTAGCGCTGTCCCGCCCTTTCGGGGAAGCCAGCCACGGTGACGTGGCTGTCGATGTCCTTAAACTCGTCCATGTTCATGAGCACCGCCCAAACTTCCCCTGTAGTTGCAAAGAGGTGTGGAAGGTCGATCGGAAAGTTGTAGACCCCCATCGAGCCCGACAGCTTGGCGGCGGCCTCCAGAAACGCGGGCCTGTAAACGCTCCATTGATCCCGAATGACGCCCTCGATCTCGTCGCGCCCCTTGCCAAAGCGCTCCTCCATCTTGGTCGCAACAGCGATGGCGGCGGCTTGCTCGACGATCGACGGCGGCGGCGCGGCGGCGACTTGCTGGACAATCGAGAGCATTGACGTCGATGGCGCGTCGTTGGCGCGTGTTGGTGCGAGATCTGGTGAGAAGGTGAGGTGATAACACGGGGCGTTTACGATTTGGGAGCCGCTGGCTGCCTGCCCTAACCCTAACCCTAACCCTAACCAGGGTTTCCGGACGGTGGTAAAAGAAGGGCGAAAGGGGGAGGGGTGGGTGGCATGCTTTCTTACCCACTTCAATCTCCCGTCTTTGGCACTTGTGTGTTTGCCGGGGTACGTGGGGCGCTTCCCGCCACCCCCTCTTCCCGCCGTCCGCAAACGCAAGGCTGGGGTTAGAAGGGCTAGGGATAGGGGTAGGAATTCGAGCCTTCCATCCAGCAAGAGACACGCAATCCACAAGCCAGGTTCCCTCCTTTGCCATAGCACTTACCGCCGTCCGGAAACCCAGACCCTAACCCTAACCTTAGCCAGATGAGCGCTGGGCCTTCCAAGAAGTCCAAGACCCCCGTGTCCAGCGCGCACCCGCCGCAACCAATCCTGTTGCCGACGGAGAAGGAGATGGGAAACGTCGGGTTCGCGTACCCTGGTCGCAAAATCAAGGAGGCGATGGAGGAGGTCTTTGCGGCGCAGCGCAAGGAGATGAAGATCGTGCTCAAGACGCGGGGCAAGGACAAGGGCGCTCCCGGGTCCAGCGACACGGGAACGGGCACCGCCCCCGCGTACTCGGTCCGCTTCCGGCACAACCCCGTCGCTGCCCTTGAGTGGTCGCTGGGCGAGCTCATTGCTAACGCGCTCGACGTGCTGGCGTGCGCTGGCCTGCTCAAGGGTATGCAGATCAGGTTCGATGCCAACTCGAAGGGCGCAGTGTCGTGCTTCCGCGGCGACGAGACCGAGGCCTTTGCCGGGTTTGCGCCCACCGGGCACGGCCTCGTGTTCTATAACCTCTCCTGCCCCTTCTCGGCGGAGGCCCTCGTGAAGGGCGGCCAGGACAACGCCCGCCCGAAGGTGCTGACCAAGATGGGCACGGGCATCTTCAACGACGGCCTCAAGCAGGGCGCGGTCAACCTGGTTGCCGACGGCGTGCGGCTGACCTTTGCCTTCTACGGCTACAACGAGGGCGACCTCAAGGGCTCGAAGACCACCTACTCGTGGACGCCGCCCTCGTCAGCGGCCTCCTCGAAGCAGACGGACGTCCGGTTCAAGCAGGCCTCCGATGGCAAGTCGGCGGGCCTGTGCAACGTGCCCATCCTCGTCCAGTACCTCGTTCCCGAGGACAAGAAGCTAAAGGGGGAGGAGCTCGAGGCGTTCGCCGCGCGGATGCACAAGGCGTTTGCGGCGGTGCTGCCCACGATGGAGCGCCTGTATTCGTTCCACCGCGAGTCCCACCCCGTCATGACCGGCGAGGACTACGTGAAGAAGATCAAAAACCCCAAGACCAGGCTCAAGGAGTGCGTCAACCTGGGCCCGCCCGAGATCTACCACCGCGACGCGTTCCGCCTCGAGCTCACCGCCTTCAACAAGATCCCGATGGCGATGCCTCCCGGCCCGCTCGTCCTCCAGGCGGAGCGCTTCATGCGTGTAATGCTGAAGCCCGGCGTGCCGTTGCCTCCCGAGATGTGCGAGGCGCTCGGCAACATGGTCACCAAGTTTCCTGGCAAGGGCGACGAGGGCGAGTGGAAAACGGTCGACGACGAGAACCGTGTGCTGCTCCTGAAGACCTGGCTGGAGCTGCACGCCAAGATGATCATCGAGATGATCGTCGCGGCCGAGAAGGAGGGCGCCGGCGCGAACGCGCTCGCCTCCGCCAAGCAGCTGTCCAAGCAGCTGCGGCCGCTGCTCATGGGCGGCGAGTCGGAGATCTTTGGCCCCGTGCGCGGCAAGCTCATCAGCATGCTGATGGACGAGGACGTGATGCAGGCCAACATCGATTCGCTGCGCCGGGTGCTGGTGCGCGAGGAGCTTCGGGGACACTCGCAGGCGGAGGGGCTTTCGGACGAGCAGTTCGAGGAGATGATCTGGAAGAACCCCATCGTGCACTCGGGCGACAAGCTGCGCGCGGCCGTGCTCGCCAACCTCGCGGGCACCTTTCAGCTGCACGTGGACAAGCAGCAGGTGCACAAGAAGCTGTACAGGAGCACCGACATGGGGGCGGCCGAGAAGTGCGCGGCGATGGCGGTGCACCGCAAGGTGGACGCGGAGGGCACCATCCAGCCCCCGCCCGGCCTGACAGAGGGACTCGACGCGCTCTCCAAGCACCTGAGCGAGGGCACCGAGACCTGGGAGGTGGCCAATCTCCCTCCGTTTGCCAAGTCGTCTCTCAACGAGCATTGCGAACCCTTCCGCTCCGATATCAACGGGGACACCGAGCACCTGCTCGTCCTCTGGAAGTGCACGGACCCGCGCGCACAGGTGGAGCAGCTCTGCGCGCTCCGACGCACAGGTATCAAGCGGCAGGTAAGCCGCGCGAAGGCGGTGCTCCGCATGCTGTGGAGCATAGAGGACGAGGAGATCGACGCTGACGCCCTCTGCTTCAAGATCCTGGACAAGCTCAAGATGGGGCCAGAGCCAGAGGAAGACGAGGACGAGGAGGGCGAGGAGGAGGAGGGCGAGGAGGAGGAGGGAGAGGAGGGCGAGGGCGAGGGCGCGGTGGACGATTGGTACATCAACCCCGGTAACGTGGACTCCTCCGACGAGGAGGAGGAGGAGCCCAAGAAGGACGAGAAGAAGCGCAAGCGCGACGACAAGGAGGTGCCCACCAAGAAGTGCAAGAACCATTTCGACAACCCCGGTAAATGGGTGGCGGTCTGCGCCGGCGAGGAGGATGGCACGCGCCCGTTTAGGCACACGCACAAGGAGAACATCACCCTCACACACCAGAACCAGTCGCCGGTCACCATCGACGGCAAGCGCTGCTACGTGCCAACGGGCGACAAGGGCGGCGCCAATGCCCCAAAGGGCTTCCACGTGCGCTACGGCCAGTTCCTCGAAGCCAAGGATACCGTCCTGGAGCTTATGCCCGAGGATGTCGGCAAGGTCGTCATCGTGCCCACCTGGTCCCCGGGGGCCAACTGGGACGGCCTCGCGATCATCGACAACGATTACGCCTTCATCAACCTCGCCAACGTCTACGTCAGCTACGGCAGCCTGGAGACCACGATTGTCCACGAGCTCGCTCACTTCGCCGTTCCCGACGAGAGGGGCCACACGCAGAAGTTCGAGAGGAAGCGTGACGAGCTCGAGGCCAAGCTGAAGGACGCCAAGCGCAAGCCCTAGATGGAGCGGGCATGGGGGAGGGGGAGGGCCGGTTTGCACAGCTGGACTCTCCCGGTGTGTGTCATGTAAGAGTTCGTCGAGTGGTTAGGGTTAGGGTGGTGAGGGTTGGAAGGGTGTGTCTCGGATTGAATAACAACCCGAGAGAGTCTTGCAACTTGTGCCGCAAACACGGACCAGTTCAAGCCCCAACCCCGACACGACACAATGGACCCCATAGAACAAATCATGTACCACCCGAGCAACCGCGTCCGGAATCCGAAGAAGCGCTGGCGCACGGTCTGTCGCAACGAGGCGCAGGGCGCATCGCAGGCGCACGGCAGACAGCAGCAGCAGGCGCCCCTCCGGCTGTGGTTCCGCCCGTCCACATGGATGACGGTGCCGCTCGACCTCGACCCGGACGTCGCCTCGCTGATTGTGGAGGCGCTCGTGCGCGAAGGCGACGTCGCCACCATTCGAAGCTTCGCGCTCGTCAGCCACACGTGTGCCGCCTCGGTGAACACCACGTTGCAGACGACGCGTGCGCGACTGCAGCAGGCTGCCACACGCGTCGCGAACGCGGAGCGCGGCGCGCACATCTGGTGCGGTCGCGCCGCACGTGAGGAGGCGCGCCAGGAATGGCTGGAGCAGCCCGGGTGGTCGCATTCCGACGACGAGGAGCACATAGAAGGTCGGTACATGGACCACTACAATGACGACCTGTCCGACCAAGAGGCCGACGAGATTGATCGGATGGAGGCGCTGCGCGACGCGTTTTACGACCTGATGGAGCACGTCGGCATACCCATGGCCCGCCGCAACGCGCTGGTGCGAATGGCGCAAGTGACGCGGTTCCACGACAATTGCTCGCTCCTCGCGCACCTGTCCGACGGCTGCGAGTTGTGCGGATCGACCACCGGCGTGGTGCGGTGCAACGCTCTTGGTGGACCGGTGGCGCTCTTCTCGTGCGGCGTGTGCCGCCGCAAAGATGGCGTGGAACTTCAGCTGCGACCCGTCGACAAGATGGACTCCACCTATCCACCGCGTCCGTCGCGCTTTGTGGCCACTGTAAACGCGTGCGAAACGGAAGGCAACGACTATGCTCGCGCGCTGCTCTGCAAGCACAAGGCGCGGCGCAAGCGCATGTTGACCAACCGGTCGCACATGCTCGGCACGACCAACCTCGGGCAGCGCGTGCACGTCATCGACTCCAACGCGTCGCTCCTCGCGTGCTACGACCAGAGCAAGTGGCGCATGGGCTACGCTCCCTGGAAGATGGTGCTGTGGCACCGGCTGCCGCCGACGCTGCCGCAGGAGTTCACCTTCAGCGCGATGATCGGCGTGCGCGACAGCGACGCCGTGCGCTGCGAGGCGCTCCGCGACGCGCAGCGGCGCAAGGCCGTGCGCAGGCGCGGCGCCCACAGGCGCTCGGCGCTGGCCAAGCTGTTCAGGAGGCACGCCGAGGAGCGCACCAACGTATTTTCCGTCGTTCGCAGGGGCACCTTTGAAGGCTGGGTGCAGGCCATCGACCTCTGCTCGGCCGCGCACGCGTTCGAGGTGCGGTGGATGTTCCGTGTGGAGCAGTCGGGCCTCAACTCCGCCGACTGGCGCCTCGCGGCGTACAAGCTGCTCGAGATCGAGGAGGGCGCACTCAATGCCGCCGTGCGCCGGGCCTCGGCGGTGGCGCACGCGATGCGCATCGTTGGCGGCGTCGGCAAGCCCAGCGCTGTACACCTCAACGCGGGCGACGTCGTCATGCAGATCGTGCGCAACTATCCGCAGCGCTTCTTGGAGGGCCCCGTCCACTGCGTCAATGGGCTCACCAACATGCTCCTGCACGCGCCGCTCGAGCTGTCCGTGCTCAAGGGGGGCAACGGTTTGTCGACGATGCTGGTGGAGTACATCCTCGGCACACCCTTCCACGGCCAGAGGCTCAGGATCCGCAGCTACTTTTCTGGGTACACCGTGTCCAAGATCCTCAAGGCGCTCGGCCAGAAGACCCACGAATGTGGAGTCAGCAACGAGATGGTGCAGGAAATCGCACGGCGTGCCAACGACACCAGCTTAAAAGGCACGGAGCGGTGGATCGCGGCGAGGCAGGTCGTCTTTGGCCTTCCAGCGGTCTGGCCCGAATGGATCACGAAGGAGGCCGCGCACGCCAAGTGGAACGAGGTCCATTCGCTCAAGCACGAGCGAAGGATTCGCAAAAAGTAGGGTTCCATCCGACCCTTTTGACTTTTCGACTTCCCGCCGTCCGGAAACCCAAGAACCAAAATGTGCGACGACGCCAAGATTGGCGAGATGGCGCAAACCCTCAAGAACGAGCTGACTCTCAAGCAAATCTGGGCCGGCGAGCGCTTCTTTGGACGGTCGGGGTGGGACGTTGGTAATCCGCTCGGCGAACCCGACACGGCCGAAGAGCGGACGCGGTGCATCAGCTACTGGGTGTGCTGCGCAGTCACGTCTGAGAGCGCGGCAAACGGTCCCAACTACAGCAACAACTTAAACTGGGTGCACGTGCACCTCAAGAACCACATCGAAAACGGCATAAAGTTTATGGACGAGCACCCGGAGCAACCGTGCTCGCCGCTCAACATGGCCACGCCCGACGACAACACCGTCTTCCACCGCGCGGTCAAGGGTGCGGCCGCCGAGACGCTGCAGCTCTTGCTCACACACCGTGCCGAGCGCACGGTTCCTAATCTCAACGTCAAAGCAAAGGACATGACGGCGCTAGGCCTGCTGCTCCGCATTGGGCTCGATACACCCAAGCAAGTGGCGTGCTTCTGGGTGCTGATCAATCACATGCTGGTGCACAACTTATGCGACGACTCGTGCCCCATCCCCCTGTTTGCGTTCCGCGAGATGAAGGAGCACCCGTCTAAGTTTGCCTCCTTTCGGGAGACGGTCGCGCGCAAGAGCGCCGAGTTGAAAGCGCAGGGTTGGCAAGCTTGAAACGCTTAGGACTGAGGAGATTGCGTGTGTTCAATAGCCCTCCAATCTAAAAAAATGCATCGGCGGGTTGTTAGGAGGCCCAGGTGTACAACGACGGCATAATGCCCGGCTCGCCGGACAGCAGTTAGGTGGGTGGCGCGCGCATTCAGGATGCTGCCCCTGGTGGCAGCCCTCCTCGCTTTTAGCCTGCCCCTCGACCACTGCTCCCGCTCGCCCACGCGGCCGTTGCTGCCGCCGCGGCAGCAGCAACGGCAGCAACGGCAGCAAGGGCCGAACCGGCGCCGCGCATCGCTCGCCGAGCACGACTGGGAGCGACACGTCCTGTGTAATCTCACCCGATCGGACTAGTCGCCACATGTGTCTGTGTCTGTGTCTGCGTCTGTTTTGTTTTAATCAACATCTAAACACAAGTACTCACCCATCGCCTCCCACTCGGGACAGAGCGCATCCTCCAGTTTCACAACCACGGGCTTGCCCGTTTGCATGTACCAGTTCTGTGCTCGCAGCACCTCCACCATTCCCAACAGCTCGTCCACCTGGCGCTCAAGGCTCGCAATGTATTCGCGCTTGTTTCGGCGGCTCCTGGCCGCCGACTCGCGATTGCGGAGCATGCGAAACTCATGGTAACTGTGGTACACCTTGCCGTTATGCTCGTACTCGTGCTCACCCGCGCTCATGACCTGTGCACTGCCACCGTCTGCTTGGCCCACCACGCGCGCGCACGCTCATCCTCCGGCGTCTGCGCATTTAGCGGTTAGTGCAGCTTGTGTATCCAGTTGGCCTGCCGCGCGGGTGCGGGCGCGGGCGCGGGCGTGGCAAAGTGCCCCGCCCCAGGCGGTGCGTCGTCGTCGTCAGCGCGCGCGGGCGCGGGCCTCCCCAGGGGGATCCCCGCCCGGCGCCCAGTTGTCGACCACGTACCGCCAGGTCTGCCAGCCGTTGTACTCCTCCTCGTTCATCGACAGGTCGAATTGGAGCGGAAGGAGACGGCTGTCGTTCCGACGGGGTTGGTCCCTGCTGGGGTTGGAGCGGACGGGCGCGACCCCAAACCAACTCTCCGCCGCCATGCGCCAACCATCTTCGCCCATTCTGGCGAGCTGGTCGGACACGATCGCCACCCAAGAGCTGGCAGCGTCGGCGGGGAGCTTGAGGGCAAACTCGACGCGCTGAACGAGACCCGGGCTGGCCGGTTCAGTGCGAGGCCCCCAGATGAACAACTCTTCCGCTCTGATCCACACCAAGAGCCGGTCGAACCAGGACCCCATCTCCGGCAGCGCCGGACTAATCACTTCGTCGATCCCGGAGCGGGTCATGTGGACGGCAAAGGTGCGGCGCATGTGCGTCAGCATGGACCCTCTTTGTTCCGGCTCGCTCATCGGACCCTTGAGCCAGAAGCGCCACCGAATCGTGACGTCGGTATCGGCACCGCCGACGGGCCGGAACGCCAAAATCGGGTCGGACGCATCAACCTCGGCCATGTACCGGCGCACCTCCGCCCAGTGGGCGTCGCTGCGACGACGACGTTCGCGTTCGTCGTCAGAGTCTTCGGGAGAGTCGTCCTCCTCCTCCTCCTCCTCGCTCTCCATGCTATCCTCCTCCGCCTCCGCCACCCGGTCCTCGCGCTCG
>Ga0206126_10004544_pt1 | contig 13306 bp, 14 predicted proteins | sample Helgoland_Spring_5_FD_148621 | JGI IMG/M metagenome (GOLD analysis project Ga0206126, IMG submission 148621) | Pelagic subsurface seawater microbial communities from Kabeltonne, Helgoland, North Sea - Helgoland_Spring_Bloom_20160412_1 | ecosystem: Environmental > Aquatic > Marine > Epipelagic ...
GAACGTTATTTTTGGCGTTGGGATACCGAAGAAAAATACCAAACTAATATGAGGGCCTATTTCCGCATGATAAGTGGATATGACAACGTAATGGCTAGAGTATTTGCCGCATTAAAAGAGAAAGGCCTAGATAAAAATACCGTAATTATTTTTGCTGCCGATAATGGCTATTACATGGGTAACCGAGGATTTGCTGGTAAGTGGACTCATTATGATGAATCACTAAGGGTTCCTTTGATTCTTTTTGATCCGAGAATATCAATTAAAAATGGCACAAACACCTCTAATAAAACAGTGCTAAATGTTGATATTGCTGCAACAATACTTGACATAGCTGGTGTTTCAATACCTCAAATTTATCAAGGAAAAAGTCTCTTCCCAATTTTAAATAATGAAGAAGTGGAACCTTGGCGAGAGCATTTTCTTATCGAACACCGAATGGAACATGATAAACTCCCAAAATATGTTGGAATTCATGAGAAAAGATATGTTTATGTAAATTATTATGAGCAAAAACCCCCGTATGAGTATTTACATGATTTACAAAAAGATCCTAATCAATTAATAAATTTAAAAAATGATCCTCATTACCTAGCAGTTCTTCAAGAAATGAGGGAAAAATGCGAACGCTTAGAAAACAGTATAAAAAACAATTAAACTATACAAAATTTTGTTGAGTTAATGGAAATTTTATGGTTATACTTTATCTTTTAAAGCAATACGTTATAAATGGCAAATTTTAATATTGATGCAAAAAAGTAAACGGTCTATGACGCCATTGTTATCGGCTCTGGGATCAGTGGTTTCTAGAATTTCTACCAATTATGATTTAAATTTAATAGGCGCTCTTGACTTATAGGTAAGGAAAAGCAAGGTAATATTTATTCCCTACGTTTCTTATCATGACGTTGATAACCATAAAAATATGTATCCACTACTATCTAAAATCATACTCATTGGCTTGTTAACTTCTTCTTTCAACAATGTGTTTTCTCAAACAGACACACTAAAACAAGACCAGATGGTAATCATTAAAATGAAAAATGGGGATGATTACAAGGGAGTTTTATTAAAACAAGGCGATGGAAGAATCCTCTTAAAGACGGTAAATGGAGAGATGAATTTGATTGCTTCAAATATACATTCATTGGAGAATTATGATTACGTGGGAAAATTTGAATTTGCCAATCCACATGATACAAGATATTTTTTTGGACCAACCGGAATCCCTATAAAAAAAGGGAAGGGATATTATCAAAACATACTAGTTACTACAAACTTTGTGAACTATGGTGTCACGAAAAACATATCAATTGGTGGAGGTTTTGAATTTATCTCAACGGTCTTAGGTTCTCCAATTTGGTTTTTTACTCCTAAAGTAGGTTTTGATCTTTCTGAAAACATTCATGTCGGAGGCGGATTTATCATGGCAGGCTTTGCTGATGAAGGAACCGCAACTTTGGGATATGGGGTTTTTACCTTAGGGCAATCTGAAACAAATCTGTCTATAGGAGCGGGCTATGGCCTGATAGATCAGGAATTATCAGATTATCCAGTCATAATGATCTCTGGGACGCATAGAATTAGCAAAAGTATTGCACTGCTCTCAGAGAACTATGTAATTCCTGATAGTTTTTATTTTGGTATTCATGGCATAAGAATTCTTTCAAAGAAAAATTCTTTCGACGTTGGAGCGATTATTATACCTGAAATCGCATCGGTTATACCTGCTTTACCATATGTCGGCTATGTCCGAGTCTTCTAATCATAAACGATACTAATAAAAATAGACCAAATTAAAGTGCTCGTTGATTTAAGTCTTTACTCATATCCTTCTCCTACTTTTTTGGCTGAATTACATAGGTCCTCACTATAAAACCCAAATAAAAGAGATTGAGAAAAAAACATGGAAGTCACGTTGCAGCCTAGTCGCCTAATATAAATTTATCCTATCCTGTTCTATAGCTTATCAGATCTGATACTAGCTATTTCAAATTAACTTTTTATCCATTTCTTCCATTGGTTTAAAATCTACATCTAAATAACTACCACTGGCATTGTTATTCGAAACTATTTGGGGTTTCTCTTTAATAATCTCAATAGAGTTTCGATGAATGTATCCTGCAAAAATGTCTAATGGATTGCTCTCCTCATAAACTTACTTGTTAAAATTAAGTTTGGTCTGAGCATGGTCACTTACGTCGCTTTTCCAAAGCGAAATTACGATTGGTAGCTGCTCCCAATTCGGGTTTCCACAAACAAAAGAAATATGGAGCATACGTAGGAATATTAGCCCATAAATTCACAGTCCCTCAGCGAACTCCTTAGCAAAGTACGTCAAGATAATGTCGGCCCCTGCACGTTTGATAGCGGTCAAGGATTCTTGCATGGCCCGCTCACCGTCTAACCACCCATTTTGTACGGCCGCCTTGACCATGGCATATTCTCCAGACACATTATAGGCCGCAATAGGAAGGGGGAAATTTTCTTTGAGATCACTGATGATATCCAGATAAGCCAAGGCAGGTTTAACCATCAATATATCTGCCCCCTCTTTATAATCAAGTTGCGCTTCCACCAAGGCTTCCGTACGGTTTGCAGGGTCCATTTGATAGGTTTTTTTATCTCCAAATTTGGGCGCTGAATCCAGCGCATCACGAAAAGGTCCGTAAAAAGCACTGGCATACTTGGCCGTATAGGACATAATCCCTACTTCCTCGAAACCCTGCTGATCGAGCAGTTCACGCAAATAGCCTACCCGACCATCCATCATATCAGAAGGACCGATCATATCGATCCCCGTTGCTGCCTGTGCAAGTGCCATTTTTCCCAAAATTTCTAATGTTGCATCGTTGAGCACTTTACCCTCCTTCACCAGGCCATCATGTCCGTCACTACTATAGGGATCCATGGCAATATCAGTGATGATATGGGATTCAGGTAACTTTGCTTTAATTTCTTTAAGTGTCCTTAAATAAAAGGAATTTTTGTGATACCCAGCACTGGCCTCTGGATTTTTATCCTTTTCTACAACCACCGGAAACACATCAAAGGACTTGATGCCCAAACCCATACAGTATTCAATCTCTTTGAGCATTAGGTCTGAAGTCAGACGATAAATACCCGGCATGGATGCCACCTCTTGTTTCTGATTATACCCTTCTATGAGGAATAAGGGAAATACCAGATCATCAGTGGTGACCTGTGTTTGTCGTGTCAGGGATCTGATGCCTTCAGTCTTACGGTTTCTTCTAGGTCTTCGGAGCATAGTTGTAAAGATAATTAATCGATTGAGTTGAGCATAAATTATGATTGAAACATCATAAATAAGGCTGCAACAATGGTCATCGCTAGAATAAATCGACGATAAATTTGCTCTGGAATGCGTTTGACTATCTGAATTCCCAAAAAAGCGCCTAAGGCAATAAATGGCAATACCAATAAATCCAAAAATAGCGAGTCCCATGTGATGGTTTCCCAGCTGTATACATGGAAAGGTACCTTAACTAGATTGATGATCAAAAAAAACCAAGCTGCAGTACCAATAAATTCGTTTTTTAATAGGTTCAAAGACAATAAATAAATGGCCATGACGGAACCAGCCAAATTACCTACCATGGTAGTAAATCCCCCAGCTATTCCCAATCCAGCATTAAATGGCCAGTTTTGAGAGGTCACTTGGCTTTGCTGCTTCTCATTCCACAACATGATCCCAACACTCAAAAAAATAATACCCGCCATTATTTGGCGAAAAATAGCATCATTGATAAATATCCCTAAATAGGTTCCCAATAAAACCCCTACAAAAGCAAAAGGAAGCACCCGCTTCAAATGCTTCCATTGGGCATCAGCATCGTAATGATAAACGGCCATCAAATCTCCTAAAATAAGAATCGGCAACATGAGACCACTGGAAGCGCGCCCTCCAAAAACAATGGCTAACAATGGTACAGCTATCATACCGGTCCCGTGAAGCCCTGTTTTGGCCATCCCAACGAAAACACCAACGAACGCCATAATGATCACTTGTTGGTAAGTCAGGGTGAAGTTAAAAAGGTCCATCATGTGCTAAAACGTATTTAATTAACATGTAAACACCCTCTATTTATGGGCCTTAATACGCTTATAATCTGGAAAATTTAACCGAAATTAAAATTTGTAATTGTCTGCTTAATAATCTCTAAACAATGACTTAATTCGCCCTCGGTGATAACCAGCGGAGGTGCAAACCGAATAATATTACCATGCGTAGGTTTGGCCAATAATCCATTTTCTTTCAGGGCTAGACAAATATCCCATGCCGTAGTACTCTCTGCCGTATCATTAATCACCAAAGCGTTGAGCAACCCTTTGCCTCGAACCGTTTGAACCATTTCATGGGCCCCCATAAAATCGGTTAATTCCTTACGAAATAGATCTCCGAGTACTTGAGACTTTTTGGCTAGATTTTCATCCACCACAATTTCTAAAGCGGATTGTGCCACTTTGCAAGCCAAAGGATTACCTCCATAAGTGGAACCATGTTCTCCAGGTTTGATGGTCAGCATTACCTCATCGTCGGCCAAGATAGCGGATACAGGAAGTACGCCTCCCGAAATGGCTTTTCCCAATATCAAAATATCTGGCCTTGCATCTTCATAATCACAAGCCAACATTTTACCTGTCCTGGCAATACCCGTTTGTACCTCATCCGCGATGAATAAGACGTTGTACTGAGTACACAAGCCCCGAACACCTGCAAGGTAACCCTCATCGGGTACCACAACGCCAGCCTCTCCCTGAATGGGCTCCACCATAAAAGCGGCTACCGTTGGATCTTGAAGCTTTTGTTTAAGCGCTTGGAGATCATTATAAGGAATAAGTTCATAGCCGGGCATGTAAGGGCCGAATCCCTTGTAAGACACGGGATCATCTGAGCTGCTGATCGCCGCCAGCGTACGCCCCCAAAAATTACCCTTTGCGAAGATAATCTTGGCTTGATTTTCGGGAATACCTTTATGTTCATATCCCCACTTTCTCGCCAACTTATTGGCAGTCTCTCCTCCCTCTACACCTGTATTCATGGGTAACACTTTATCGTAGCCAAATAACGTGGTAATGAATTGCTCGTATTTGCCAAGAACATCGTTGTGAAATGCGCGCGACGTTAAGGTCAACCGCGACGCCTGATCTGTCAATGCTTTTAAAATTTTTGGATGACAATGGCCTTGATTCACGGCCGAGTAAGCTGATAGGAAATCAAAATATTCTTTACCTTCCACATCCCAAACCTTGGCTCCAAGCCCTTTGGCCAAAACTACAGGTAAAGGATGGTAATTGTGCGCCCCGTGCTGGGCCTCAAGACGCATAAGCTCTTCACTCTTCGTTGTACTTTCTATCATAAATTCTCATCTTTGTTTGCGGAACTAAACCATTTGCTCCGCGGTTACAACAAAATTACTAGATTTATAAGAACTTGACATCAAATAAAGGAAAGAAGGCAGAAACCCCTCCCTTAGAAAAGACAGATTATTATTTTAACAAAGAAGGGCTCATAGTATTTACCGCTTTATACCATCTCAAACGGGGGTTTTGCTGTGTCTCTGGATGCAAAAATTGCCCTTATCAAACAAAATAAATTAAAAATGAGGGCTCAGCATTTGGTAATAAAACAATTATGGTGATATTTGCAGTCCGTTTTCAAAAAGCGTAGAAATTATGTCAAAAGTTTGTGATGTTACAGGTAAGAGAGCAAAAAGCGGGAATAATGTTTCTAAGGCCAATAACAAGACTAAAAGAAAATTCTTCCCCAATCTGCATAAGAAAAGATTTTACATCCCTGAGCAGGATACATGGATCACATTAAAAGTTTCATCAACGGCGCTACGTACCATCAACAAGAATGGTATCAATGCTGTGCTTAGAAAAGCAAGGGCTAACGGTAACACATTAGTATAATAGATAAGAAAATGGCCAAAAAAGGTAATAGAATACAAGTAATCATGGAGTGTACAGAGCACAAAGCCACGGGCAAGCCCGGCACCTCTCGCTACATCACTACCAAAAATAGGAAAAACACTCCTGAAAGATTAGAGATAAAAAAATACAATCCCATTCTAAGAAAACAAACTATTCACAAGGAAATTAAATAGTCATGGCAAAGAAAGTAGTAGCAACGTTAAAACAACCGGGAGGTGCAAAATTCGCTAAAGTCATTAGAACTGTAAAAACTGCAAGTGGTTCTTACTCTTTTAAAGAAGAAATGGTTGCAGAAGCAGACGTAAAAAAGGCATTGGCTAAATAATTACGCCAACTTTTTGTAAGAAATAGGTCGACCAGCGAAGTCGACTTTTTTTTTAAATTCTATCGAAAAGTTCGCAAACAGAATTTTGATATGGGATTATTCGATGTTTTCTCAAAAAAGAAAAAAGAAAATTTAGTAAAAGGTTTAGAAAAGTCAAAAGAAAGCTTTCTAAATAAGCTGAGCAAAGCCGTCATCGGGAAATCTAGCATCGATGATACGGTGCTCGATGATCTGGAAGAAGTACTCATCAATTCTGATGTAGGTATCGAAACAACCCTAAAAATCATTGCTAAGATTGAAGCGCGCGTAGCCAAAGATAAATACGTGTCTACTTCCGAACTTAAAGAAATCTTAAGGGCTGAAATTGCTAGTTTACTTACAGAAAATAATACGACTGATCTCGATTCTTTTGAAATCCCCAAAGTAGAAGGCCCTTTTGTAATTTTGGTTGTTGGCGTAAATGGTGTGGGTAAAACCACCACCATCGGAAAACTAGCGGCTCAGCTTAAATCCCTCGATAAAAAAGTTATTTTAGGTGCCGCAGATACCTTTCGCGCCGCCGCTGTGGATCAGCTTATTTTATGGGGTGAACGGGTAGGAGTACCTGTTATCTCTAAAGGCATGCATACTGATCCGGCTGCCGTAGCCTATGAAGCGGTCAAACAGGCTAAGGAAGAAGGTGCAAATGTCGTAATCATCGATACTGCAGGCAGGTTACATACCAAGGTAAACCTCATGAACGAATTGGGTAAGATTAAGAATGTTATTAAGAAGTTTATTCCCGAAGCTCCCCATGAGGTCCTATTGGTTTTGGACGGCAGTACCGGTCAAAATGCTTTTATTCAAGCGACAGAATTTACCAAAGCAACGGAGGTAAGTGCCCTAGCCGTGACCAAATTGGACGGTACCGCCAAGGGGGGTGTTGTTATAGGTATCTCTGACCAATTTAAAATCCCTGTAAAATACATTGGTGTCGGAGAAGGAATAGAGCACCTACAGGTATTCAATAAAAAAACTTTTGTAGATGCCTTTTTTGAGAAATAATCAGCTACCCCACTGACCCCTCATCTAAACCTTCGACCCTAATTTGCTTGTTTAGGAGCTACAAAAGTCGCTTCTTTTTTGTTTAGAGAGCCTTATTTATTACGTAACGAATCAGGCGTATTTACAATTACATAGCTTTCGGGCATTAAATTGAAGTATAGGGTTCCAAAATCTCGAATTACGGTTACCTCAGTACAGATCCCATTTTCATATCGATAATAGTTCTCTCCTTGCGGTGATGTCAATAGGTAATAATGAGGGTTGATTTCTTTAAAATTCAAATAAGTCGCAAAATGTTGAGAAAATACCGGCTTCCTATCTTTTGGTTCTTCAAAATGAATTTTAGCGGCGGAATACATAATTGTTTCAAAGGATATACGTTGGGGAATATCTTCAGACCTTAGTACATAACCTTCCTCTTTCTTGACAATATCATAGGTAATTTTCTTAGACCCATTCAAACTACTAAATCCATGGCCTCGCATCAAAACACCTTGCTCGAAAGTCTCTTGCAGCACGTATTTGATCTCCAACTCTATGAGAATTTTATACCTCACCTCAGTTATGTTTTCATAGATCACTTCACTCAAAGAACTAACCCGACTGACCGTCATGGTACCTATTTCCTTCTTTGACTTAAATACTTGATATCTCAGCAGTTGTGCTTGACCCAGCGATGAGCAAAGCATAAGAAAAAAAATAACAGAAATCTTCAAAGCCAACAATCAAGGGTTAAATAGAATATAAAGTTGATCAATTTAAAACTATTTTTTGGATTTTTTAAAGGAATATTAACGCCTATTCTTGGGCTTATATTTGCTTTGTGCAAAAATTTCATGATGATTGCGATTGGTCATCAATTCTTGCATGGTGCTGCCGGTCTCATCCATATACTGTTTTACAATTTGCCATCCAATCCAAGCACCAACTCTTCCAGGGCATTCGTCGCCCAACTCTATCGTTTTTGGCCGTTCTCCCAGCATTTTTTTCTTAGTGAATTCATCTGTCACATAGAGCCATTCCTCTTCGATAATCCGAGACCAAATCAATTCTTGGTAGGCGTATACATCTAGAATTTCCTTTGCTGTAAACCCTAAAATCAAATCATCCGGCGTGCAGGGCATGATGCTTCCTAGCAAATAATAAATCTTTCCATAATCAATCATTTCAGACAATAACGTCTCTTCATCTCCACTTGAACAATAATCGGCAATGAAAAATTTCAGGATGGTTGGAGTCATATACTTGGGCTCATACCTTCTTAAGATATACTGTGGAACTTCTTTGGGCCGATAAGACGCTTTCTCCCCAATAAAAAAATCTAGGCCAATAATTATGAGATCCTTAGAAATGGCTAAATCATTATACAATCCACTCACCATGGTTTGAACTTTGGGAACTGTCATCTCAGGAAAATAATATTTCAACCACCCTAAAGAAATATTCATTGTTTTTTCAAATAGAGGTTGATCAAAGGCCTCATTCGCCTCGACGTACAAGGTGTCTATAAACTCGTTTTGGACCAATTCAAAAATACGTTCAGCCAATATTTTTTCATCGGGATACTCGTTGAGATGAAACATCCGTGCCGCCATTGACTGATGGATTTGAAGAAATGTTTCCACATCCCTGACCTCTTGAGCCCTAAATAAATTTTTTTCAAGCCTATTTACTTCAATTTCAATAGTCACAGGCTTTCCCTCGGGATGGGAACGACAGGGGTCTTCACTACATCCATTTAATAAAAGAGAAACAAAGAGTAGACATAATATCCTCATAAATACTATTTTTGTAGAAAATTAACATAATTTCGATGAGAAAGTCACTTCTTTTCCTATCATTTATTTTAGTTGGGGCCCTAGCCTGCTTATCGCAAACCAAGCTCGGATTGAAATTTTCTCCCTTATTTTCATCGCACAAGATCTCATTAAAGTCAGATCAATTAGAGGTTTTCCAAGGGAAAACAGCCACCAGAATGTCGATCGGTCTCATTGTAGATCATCCGTTTACCGACACCTACTTTTTAAGTTCCGGTTTGATTTATCTACCCAAAAGGGTCAGCATCAATCTTGAAGAGGAAGATGGCGGCACCGCACCCACAAATCCCTTTGAGTCCTACGATCTTAATTATCTCCAGATTCCCTTATCTCTAAAGCTATTTACTAATGAAATCGCTCCAGACATTAGTTTGTTTTTTCAAGTTGGCTTAATCCTTGAATTCAAGATTTTCGATCAAGCCTTGAACGAAGATTATGAATTCATCTCGAAATTTAACTTTTTCGATACTGCGGCGATCATAGGGACAGGCATAGAATACCGATTAGGCATAAATACCATCTTTTTTACCGGTATCAGCCTGCAAAAAGGTCTGATTAACATCATTAATCGAACCAATCCCGAATATCCCCTCGTCATTAGAAATAAAATTGTCAGTATTGATGTTGGTATGAAATTCTAAGTCTGAATGGCTTCACCGTTGGTATTTAGAAATTGATACTCATTCAGTGCCAAAGACGAATCTGAAATGACATTGACCCACTTCATCAAATCTAAAAACCATTTAGTGCGTCTAGAAATGATCCCTTCGGTAAAGTAAGCACTCAAGTAGGGGTGGACCACTAAAGTCACCTTTTTCTCGTTCTGCTTCTTAAACAAATGCATCAAGGTCTCCTCAATTTGATCTGCAATTAAAATGGATGCTGTTATCTTCCCTGTGCCCGCACAAGAAGGGCATTGTTCTTTGGTGATGATATTTACTTCTGGTCTTACCCTTTGTCTCGTAATTTGTAATAGACCAAACTTTGACAAGGGTAAAATGGTATGCTTCGAACGATCCCCTTCCATCGCCTCAATCATCGTTGAATAGACTTTACGCTTATTTTCAATCTTGCGCATATCTATAAAATCCACGACAATGATTCCACCCATATCACGCAATCGCAACTGACGAGCGATTTCTTTAGCCGCTTCAACATTAACGGTCAACGCAGTAGTTTCTTGGTCTTCCTCGTGATTAGATTTATTCCCGCTGTTCACATCAATAACATGCAATGCTTCGGTGTGCTCAATGATCAAATAACCACCATTAGCCACAGTGACTGATTTTCCAAATGAAGTTTTTAACTGTTTTTCAACACCAAAAATCTCAAAAATTTTGGCTTTTGATTGATGTAGACGTAACAGCTTCTCTTTATCTGGAGCAATGGTCTTGATGTAACTTTTGATCTCTTCAAATAAGTCTTTGTTATCAATGGTAATACTATCAAACGTCTCATTAAGTACATCTCTAACAATGGAATTCGTCCGACTTACCTCTCCGATGATTTTGTCCTTGGGTTTAGACTTCTTCAGTTTTTCAATGCCTCTTTGCCAAATTTGCACCAAGTTTTGAAGATCTATATCAAGCTCTTTAACATCTTTTCCCGTAGCTACGGTACGGATAATCACTCCAAAATTTTCTGGCTTGATTGAACTGATCAGACGCGCCAAGCGCTTCCTTTCATTAGAATTCCCAATTTTCTTTGATACATTAACTGCATTCGAAAATGGTACTAAAACTAAATAGCGTCCTGCTATTGACAACTCGCACGATAATCTCGGGCCCTTTGTTGATATGGGTTCCTTTACAACCTGAACAAGGATTTTTTGGTTCTTTGTTAGAACCTGTCCTATTTTACCAAACTTATCAATATCGGCCTCATTTCTGAACCCAGTGAGCTTGGTGCTGATCTCTTTTTTACTTTGAATCAGCTGCGTAAATTTATTCAGTGACTGGATTTGTGGTCCTAAGTCGAGGTAATGTAGAAAGGCGTCTTTTTCATAACCGATATCAACGAAACCTGCATTGAGACCTTGAACCACTTTTCGTACCGTACCTAAGTAAATATCTCCAACATTGAATTGATTTCCACCGTTTTCTTGGTGAAATTCAATCAATCTTCTATCATTTAAAAGAGCTATTCGACATCCGTTTTGAGTTGAATTTATTACTAATTCATTACTCACAATTTTTCAGATTAAATGTCTACTTCTTTTTATGTCTATTCTTTCTTAACCTTTTCTTTCTCTTGTGTGTAGAGATTTTATGTCTTTTCCTTTTTTTACCGCAAGGCATATTCTTTTAATTTAAGTGTTATTAATTGTCTAAATATTCTGCTGCTGCAGACTTTAAAGCTGGATCAGCATCTTCTGCAGCTACAATTCTTGTAAATAATTCGGATGATTCCTCAGATTTGTTAATCTCTAACAAACAAACGCCCATGTATAACATGGCCTCATAATCATCTTCTTTCAACGCAATCAACTTTTCAAACCTTTCAATGCCTCGCTCATATTGTCCTGATTGAATGGACAAAAGACCTAAGCTTAAAAGGGCTTCTCTGTTCTCTGGGTCTTTTTCTAGCACTTCCCTCAACAGCATAATTCCTGACATAGGGTTTTCCGTTATCACTAGGGTCATGGCTAGCTTTGTCTTGGCGGATATATTATCTACCTCTCTTTGAGTGATCAAAGTCAAAACTTTCCGTGCCTCTAGGGCATATACGGCAGCTTCTTTTATGTTAGAGGCACGCTCGTATGAAGCATATAATAATGTTGCCGCTTTTTTCTGCGTTTGCAAAGAACTGTCTTTCTGCAAGAATTTCATAGTAACATTTTTGGCACTATCCAAAAAACCATACTTTAAATAGTATCTCGCTAAAGAGTCTGCAAAGTTAATGTAATTTTCCGATATTTCCCCTTTCGTAAAGTTCTTCAGTGAAGTAATTGCAGCTGCGTCTTCATTGGACATATTAAAAGAATGTGATTCTCCACTGCTTTCAACCTCATTTTTCACTGCTGTGCGCGGAAGTTGATAGAGTAAAAAGACGGCTGCCATCCCTGCAATTGTTAGTGAAATATGATACTTATTCATCCGCTATCAGCTTTCCTTTTACGCAGACGTTACGTTCCTCTTGATCTTATCAATGAAAATTTTAGACGGCTTGAAGCTCGGGACATAATGCTCTTCAATGATTATTGCCGTATTTTTAGATATGTTTCTGGCAATCTTTTTTGCGCGTTTTTTGTTCACAAAACTACCAAACCCCCTCACATATATATTTTTCCCGTCGGCCATCGAGGTTTTCACTACAGAAAAAAAGGCCTCTACAGATGCCTGAACGTCTAATTTATCGATCCCTGTCTTTTCACTTATTTCGTTTATTACATCTGATTTCGTCACAATAATGTCATTTTAATTGTCAACCATCGTTTTATTAATAACTTCAAATTTACATTTGCAAGTCTTCGATACAAATGTATCCTCTAGAAAATCAAAAATCCCAAATAAGATCATCAAAATTCAAATAACTTCTTCATTAATGAATTGGTATTCAAGGGAAAAGAGAGATTTACCTTGGCGGGCCACGCGCAACCCTTATACGGTTTGGCTATCTGAAATTATCCTACAACAAACCCGCGTAGCTCAAGGGGCACCTTATTACGAAAAATTCATCAACGCTTATCCTACCGTGCATGCGCTCGCCGCAGCCTCTGAACAAGAAATATTAAAATTATGGGAGGGGCTTGGTTATTACAGTCGTGCCAGAAATTTACATAAAGCAGCACGACAGGTCACCCAGGAATACGGAGGTATTTTTCCTGATTCATATGGCGAACTGCTCAAATTAAAAGGGATTGGGCCTTACACAGCTGCGGCGATCGCTTCCATCTGCTTCCATGAAAAGGTACCCGTGGTAGACGGGAACGTTTTTAGATTGATTTCGCGCCTTTTTGGTATTCAGGAAGACATTGGCAAGGGAAGCACTCGGAAAATTTTTGAACAAACCATCGCCAACATCATGCCCTCTTTAAGCCCAGGTGATTTTAATCAAGCGATGATGGAGTTTGGAGCCCTAGTTTGCACCCCTCGTCCACAATGCGAGAACTGTCATTTACAATATGATTGCCAATCCTTCAGAGAAAAAACACAACATCTTT
>Ga0206126_10004550_pt1 | contig 13300 bp, 17 predicted proteins | sample Helgoland_Spring_5_FD_148621 | JGI IMG/M metagenome (GOLD analysis project Ga0206126, IMG submission 148621) | Pelagic subsurface seawater microbial communities from Kabeltonne, Helgoland, North Sea - Helgoland_Spring_Bloom_20160412_1 | ecosystem: Environmental > Aquatic > Marine > Epipelagic ...
CGTTTATACCCAATAGCTCGGCTTGTTCTTTAATCGTTTCTTTAGTCATTTTTATAAGTTTTATTTATTAATCTATATTTATTTCTATTTATACGCTACTAGGCATACACAATTCCGTTACCAACAATTAAATTGAGGAAAACGTTTCTGGGTAATCCCTACGCAACACCCTCGCACCCAATAAGTCTTGTAATTTATGGAAGTTGCTTACCCATTCAGTCATTTCCATTGGGTGTGTTCTTTCTAATTCTATGAAGTTATTGTGTGCTTCCACAAGTAAATCCATAATCTTTTGTTCTTTATCTGTAAATGGTTTTTTCATAATCTCAATTTAAAATTTGGTAACAATGTTTAAAAAACATTAAAACGATTTTTTACACTAACCGTTAGCAACAATAAGCTACCTGCGTTCAATCTTGTAATTATTTAGTATGTGTTTTGCAACTTCTAGCATTGGGTCATATATACCGTTTTCAACTTCTTCATTCGCTTCTTTTACTTTAGTCATTATTTCTTCAAGAAGTTCTAGCGTTTCATCTCGCTTACAGTTGCTAACAACGTTTATACCCAATAGCTCGGCTTGTTCTTTAATCGTTTCTTTAGTCATTTTTATAAGTTTTATTTATTAATCTATATTTATTTCTATTTATACGCTACTAGGCATACACAATTCCGTTGTATGCAATAAAAAATACTACCACATCCGTATTTGAGCAGTCTTGTCTTTAAACCGCTTACAGGCTTTTTCGTAGTATTTAATATCAATCTCATAAGCTATAAGTTTTCGTTTCATTTGGTGGCAGGCTATCGCTATGCTACCACTTCCCAAGTGAGTATCTAAAATCAAATCGCCCTCGCTCGTGTAAGTTTCCAAAAGCCATTCATATAAGGCTACGGGTTTTTGAGTTGGGTGTATTCGCACTTCTTTGTCCTTCATGTTTTGCTGGAGCATCCCATTCCACAAGTATTCAAAAACCCTTGCAGGTTCACGCTTACTACACCAAGCACTTTCACAGTCAGCGAAGTTGCCATTTGTCTTTTTATTCCAAACTATATATGAAGGGCAGTCGTTTAAGTGTGCTACAAAATAATTCCAGCCCCAAATAATTTGATTTTTAGATACTCTCTTTAGCTCAGAAAAATAAACGGCATCAGGTATTTGATTATCCCAACCAGAAGAATGATATGTATTACGTTTAGCTTTGGTATTACCTCCAAACTTTTTGCCGTTATTTTTCGCACACGCTACATCGTACCCAATTCCATAAGGCGGATCCACGATAGCCCAATCGAAATGATTTTCGCCATACCCTTTTAAAGCCTGTAAGCTATCTCCGTATATTAAATTAATGTCGTTCATTTATTACCGTATTTTTGACAGTTCGCTTCGCCATACAACATCGCATATAGCCCACACCCTAAGGGAAACGTGCCATATGCGCACCGTTACCAAACAATAAAAATTATTATTGTTCTACCCAAATAATTACAGTATATAAATTATTTTCTATTGGCGTAATGCTTATTAAATTACTTTTTCCTATACTTCCGTTTTCTACCATATTTTCAAAGTCACTAAATCTACAGTTAAATTTTTCTACTTTCATAATTTTTACAGTTTATAACACCACATATAATTAATTTGCAATTTGCCTGTGCGGTGAGGCAAACAAATCATATTCGTTTTCGTTGTGCATTAAAACGACACAACAAGAACGTTTATAAATAATGCTAATGTGTACCGTCTATTAATGAAATTCCGTGCTTTAAACCACAAATAAAAGATTCAGCATCTAAAGCATCATCTTCAGCGTTTTCTTCCATTGTATATTTACCTATTGCAACACCTATTTCATTACCAATATCTGTTAAGTCACCAGTACTAGAATTAACTTTTGCCAATTGTAGCATTATATCTTTTTTTATTCGTTCAAATTTTGTCATTATAAATTATTTTTAGTTATAAAATCCGCACTATTCATACACTTTTAAGTTCATACAACATTTAAAAACGCTTGCTTTTCATAGAAATGTAACTACCAATTAAACCTCCTGAAAGTGAGCAGGCAATAATCGGTAAGTAAGACCATTCGAATTTTGTTATTATTTCGTGCATTGATACCGCACCAATAGCAATTGAAACAAGCCAAGAAAGATGAACAAACGTGCCGCTAATCAATACTTGTGGTATGTCTTGTTTTGCTATTGATTTTACGTTCCAAGTTCGGCATCCAATGAAAATTAGTTGAGTAACGAAAACAATTATTGAGTATTGTAATATCATAAAAAACGATTTGCTAACACCACCTATACACCATAAAGCGTGATAGTGAAGTGCTAAGATTAAACATTGTGCTAAGCTTTACGGTGCATAGCCAAACCGTTACTGCTTCGATCTATAAAACTTATCCCTAGCCTGTTTTCCAGCAAACCGCCACCAGGTAAAATACATTTTAATATATTCACCAAATTTTTTTAATCTAAATAGCAATAAATTTATTTCAAATGATACTAAAGCTTCTATCCCTTTTGTGATTACTCCTTTTTTCATTTTTTTTAAATAAATTAAAAACTAAACAAACTCATAGTTTAGCAAACTTAAATACAAATATATATAAATTTATATAAAATAAGCTATAACTTTTTAAGAAATTATCTTAAATAAAGCTGCATCTCTTACAGATTCCGAGTATTTATCTTTATAGATAGTATCTACTTCACTACGCTCATGCCCCATTAACTCACGTAATAAATCACCATCAATAAATAAATTTTTTGCAATAGTAGCAAAGCTATGTCTAGCAACTTTTACCCCCATAGAACCACCTAAAGGAAGTATTTTTATACCAAGCTTCTTCTGAACTTTAATTAAATTTCTCCTAAAATTATCTCTAAAAGTCTTATAACCTGTAAAGTCTTTTCTCCAAGGAAACACAAACTCTCCAGGAGCCGTATATAAATTTATAATAAATTGAGATTTAGCGTGTATTTTTAAATCAAATTGAAATCCAGCATTATCTAATTTACCACGCATAAAGTAAACCCTACCATTAGCAATGTTTGATTTTTTTAAGTAATAAACATCTTTTAAATCTTGCCCACCAAAATAAAAAAGTAGTAAGAATAAATTAACAGCTCTTTTTTCTGCAAAGGTTAAATCTATTGCATCTTCTAACAAAATAATACTTTCTTTAGATATATTCCTTTTTTTGGTCCTATTTGCTTTTACAAAAACACTTTTAAAAACATCTAAAAAAGGTTTTTTATCTGCAGTAATACCACGTCTTACAGATTCATTGTAAACAGATCTATAAACGGTTAAATAAGTATGAACTGTGTTTTTACTATTTCCAGATCCTAAACGAGCCTCTTTAAATAAATGAAAAAATACATAATTTAAATCAGCAAAATCAATCGTTTTTTTTAAAATATGTAACTGATTAAAAGCGTTTTCATACTTCTTATAAGTTGCTATTTTATTGGCCAATAACAACTCTTTCATATATTCTTTATAAAAAGACGTAAATGTTTGTGCCGGCACAAAATCTAAATCATTTAAAAGTAGTTTTTTTACATGATCTAAATGAAACAATTCACCATTTAAACTTTTCAAATGTATTTCATCTAGTAGATTTTTTTTTTTATTAATTAATAGAGCTATTTGCTTGTTGTTTTTAGGAAGCTGTTTTTTAAAATTCCAATCTTTTAATTCAAAAAACATTGGTAAATTAATTTTTTTTTGAGCTTTATTTTTATGAAGAAATACTACTACAGGAAACCCTTTTTTTCTATATTGAGACGTTCTAGTATCTAATCTTAAAGTGTAAGTAATAATATTTGTCATTTATTTGTCATTTATAACTGTCTAAATATAACAAAATATAACTAAATACAACAAAGCTAAAAACACTTACAAAAAGCAAAAAGGCTTACCATTACTGGTAAACCTTAGTGTGAGCCCGATAGGATTCGAACCTATGACCGCCTCCTTAGAAGGGAGACATATAAATTATATAAATACTTATAATACAGTACTTTAAAAAACAACTAAAAAAATTTGTCATTTATTTGTCATTTATTAAAGTAAATTTAGTGATTGTTTTTATTTCTCCGTTACTTTTAGTCCTTACCAAAAACATTTTTAAATTTTTGCTTCATTGCTCCAAAATAAAAACCAACTATTTGAGCTCTTTCTTGTAATAAACTCTGAATAATCATTCCCGCTAAATTTCCAATTACCAAAACAATTGAAGTGTCAAATTCCCATTTTTTAGCAACAATTAAAACTCCAACGTTTATAAGAATAATAAACCCTACACCTACTAAATTCCATTTCATAATAAAATCAGCTAAAGCATCTGCTTGATCCTTAGATTCAGGATACATGTTTCTAGCCCCTAGCCTATCTTTATCGTCCATTTCTCGAATTTTCATTTCGTCTTTAGCATCTTGTAGCAATGCTTTTTTGTGCTCTTGATTCATTGTTGGGTGACCTGTTACTGCTTTTATTATTTCTGATGGGTCTGGATCTACATCTCCATCGAGCATTCCTACTAAAGCCTCTCCTACACCTAAAGGGATTGAGTTTTTTGCTATTGTTCTCCAAAGCTTTCCTAGAAAGCTTCGCTTTTTTTGTTTTATCATAATTTCTAAATATATTTAAACAGCATACACACTGTCATAAAAGTTAATAAACACTTCTTCGCCACTTAAGACAGCATCCCTTATTTGAGGATATATTTTTTTATATGCTGTTGTTGAATTTCCAATAAATCCTTTTTCATCAGCATTGTTAGACATCCCAACTAATAAACACGCATCAGTATCATCATCGTCATTACCAATATGTATTAAAACATAGTTAAATTCTGGAACGTTTTTAATCCATAGCATTCCCTTATGAAAATCTGCACCAAACATTTTTAAATAACGTTGATGAAAACCCCCTTCTGTTCTTAGCACTACCAAGTATCTACCAGCCCATACTCTTGTTTCTCCGTATAGTTTTTTATTTCTTTTTTCATCTTCAAGTGTATGTACTTGAAACCCTCCATTGATTAAAAAAATACCATCAGTAAAATCTTCTTGACTGTTATATCTTACTACATCTATTTCCATATTACGCCCTATTTGTATCACAAACCACAGAAAACAATCGATTGTTTTTTATTCCTAGATCTATTTCTATAAAGTCTGCAATACCTGAAACTTGTATATTCAAAGTCAAATAATAATTTCCAACAGATAAATTTGTATAATCAGAAACATTTAAACTAACAATATATTTATGATTTACTTCATCTATAGAAATAGCATTGGTGCTTTTTAGCTTTTGCAAATAAGCAGTATCTAGATCTGTAGCTAAATTTTTCTTTAAATTAACAGCCACTTCTAAGATATCTGCATACGTTTTATTATACACTGCTAAAGCACTTGCTGCAATACCATCTTTATTTTTTGTAACAATTACAATTGGCTTTGGCTGGCCTTTATATCTTTTTATTCCCATGTTAAATAATTGTAATTCTTTCAGATCTACTTGTGATTGTTGCCAATTGTATTTTATTTTTTTTCGTCTACTTTATTTTCTAACTTCACTAAAATAGTTCTTAAATCATCGCTTATATCATCTAATTTAACTTCTACTTTACCATTAGTTAATTCTACTTGCTGTATTCTAATAGAGTGTTCTGTAAGTCTGGTTTCAACATTTTTACCCCAAATAAAAATTGTAATAAAGGTTGGTATTAAAATTGCCAGCAAATTTCCAAAGGTTAATTCTTTATTCATTTTTTTTATATTTAAAATTACAAACCAATATTAATACTACTAATATTGGTAACTTATATATTGAATGCTGTTGAAACCAGCCTATATAATCTATCATATCTAAAAAAGAAATAATCAAAAAAGGCAATATGACATTCTTTAAAGTTTTATAAGAAACTGTAAAGTACCACAATAGCAATAGTGTAAAAACTGTAAGTAGTTGGCTTAATTCATTTACAATATTTACAAGTAATCTTCCTTTAACACCTGTTCTAGTATTTACATATTCATAGAATAAAAAAATATCTTTTGTTGCCGTTTCTGGAAAAAACAAATACAGTCCTGAACTAAACACAAGTAAGGACAATACTATTAATACAATTATATTTAATTTTTTCATTTTTTTTATTATTTACCCGGAGGTATTTCTTCTAGTTCTGGCTTAGGTTTATCTCCACCTATATTTTCTTGCTGCGCTTGATCTTGCTCGTCTTTGTCTTTTAAATTTTGTGTTTTCATTTTGTTATTTATTAATTTTTATTCTGATACAATCCAACTGTTAGTTGCTATTTTTGTTAATGCTGCTGAATCGTATAATTTATTTGAAGAAGCAACATGGACATGTCCTCCATTATCATTTACAGTGACTGATGTTCCTGCTGAAAGATAAACATTACCTGTACCAACATTTATAACTTTTATACTAGCTATGTTTGTAGTTGCAGCAATCGTTAAGGTGCAATTTACAGTTGTATCTACAACTACTACGTTTATATTAGCACCTATTGTTGCTGAACTTGTTGTGCCTGTAATTGTTTGTACGTTGTTTGTTTCGGGTAAAATAGTACCGCTAACCTCTAAGTTTCCTGTTACTGAAGCTCCAGTAGTTGTAGTTCCTATTTTTTTTGAACCTATGTGCCATAATCCAACGCCAGAAGAAGAAGAAGCAGTAATAGCTAAATCTTCGCTAGATCCTGTTTGTACATAAATAGCTGCGTCTGCTATTAGCCTAACATTACCAGAAGTATGGTCGCTTTTTATATATAAGTTCTCATCGTCTGAAACTATATTTGTTGCGTTTAAATCTGAATTTATTTCTAACTGTCCTGTAATAAATTTATCTGCTTCTACATTACCTGCAAAACTAGCATCTGTTCCGTTTAGTGTGCCTGTTAATGTACCACCAGCTAAAGGCAAATATCCACTTAAATCTTGGTCTCCTGTGTTTGTACCTGAAGATGTACCTGAAAAATTAGATGCTGCTATAGTTTTTTGAAAATATGCCTCGCCAGTATCATCCATATGGAATCTTTCTGTACCTGCTGCATCTTTCCATTGAGTAATATAACGAGTTCCTGAAGTTCCTCCTGCTTGAATAAGTAAACCATGTCCATTATTGGCAGAATTTGTCATAGTAGTTAACCAAGCAGCACCTACCGAATCATCAATGGCTATGGGTCCAGAAAACGTCCCACCATTAGCTGCAGATACGAAATCTGTAGGTAGAGTTTGATCTCCTGTGTTTGTTCCACTAAGATTGCTTGCTGTTACATTACCTGAAAAAGTTGCAGATGTTCCGTTTAGTGTGCCTGTAGTTTTTATATTTCCGTTTACTATTAAACTATCTTGTATTTTTACTTTTTTCTTATGTACTATAGTTTGCCCATAAGTACTTAAAGATAAAAAAAGTACAATTGCTGATATTAAAAATTTTAAGTTTTTCATTTGTTTATATAATTTATTAATTTAAAGGTATTTCTTCTATTGTGTCAATAACATTCCAACTGTTTACATCCGTTACTGTGCCACCAACATAAACCGCAAACTTCCAAAACTCTGTAGTACTCCACCAACCATTACAAATCATATCGTTTATTTCTAAAGTGGTAGGGTTTGTATTATTAGGATGCTTTCTTAAAGTAAATTTGTTGCTACCAATTTCTATACTTAAAAATTCACTAGCAACGTACGCTATTATTTTATCTACACTCCATGTTTTAAACACAGAGCTTGTTAAACTATCATCTATAAGCTTGGTGCGTTCTAATAGTTCATTTATAGCGGCTTTTAGACTAGATTTATCTGTGGTATTTAATGTAGTTAAGTCTAAATTTTCAGAGGTACTATTAGACCAAATAGTAACCCCCAATATTGCTTGCACTAAAGCAATATAATTGGCATTTATTTTACCACCACCTGCTAAACCAGTATCTCCAGAACCTTGTGTTCCATTTCCTAAATTTATTTTATCCATTGCTTATGTATTATCACTAAAAAACCAATTAATCTCATTAAAAAAATGGATTGTAGAATCGAATGTAAACCCTATTTCTGAAGGATCTACTGTGGCATCTTGCACTGCCTCATCTACTCTAAAACCTATTTTATGTATGGTATTATTCATTTAATTCTTTTTAAAAAACCACCCTATCTCATTACTTTCTATAACAGGGCTGTAGCCTGTTGCCACCACCGTTAATTTATAGGCCCCAGAACCACTTACTGTAAATGTTTGCACCGCTAATAAATTAGAAATTACAGTTACACTTGCAGAGCCAATATTTGCATAGGTTATAGGGTCTATTTCCTGAACAACTTGTTGTACTGTACCTACTGGGGTAAAATTGGTAAACGTTGCTGTGTAAGCTCCTTGCGTAGGTGTTAAAACCTCTGTATCTTCTTTAATAATGGTAATATAACCGTTAGCAGGCGGTGCCACATTTGTACCCACTTCTACATACTCAATATTACTTTGTATAATACCTTGGCTTACCACTACCTTATACCAACCTTGATCTGTACCTATAGGTGTTGGAAAATCTATTACAAACAACCCTTCAGAAGAAACAATAGTACCAGACCTTTCTAGTCCTGTAGGCAAACCTCCATTAGCCACACTATTGTCTAATTGTATAGCTGTAAGGGTTGCATTTACTGGACTTAAGCCAACAATCTCAAAGCTTGTATTTAATACCCAAGAAGTAGTAAACAACCCTGGAGCAATCGCTTTACTACTAATAACAATACTAGCTTCTACAGGCGTTGGCTCTAGCACATCTGTTGTATCTAAATAATGTATAGGTCCTTCATTAGCTTGTATGGCAGTTACCGAAGTTCTATTGTTATTTAAAGCCATAGAAATTTTAGTAGGTATTTTATGCAACGTAGCAGTATAGTTGTAGTGTATAATATCTAGTGGCCCCACCAAAAAGGCATAGTCTCCATTAAATATAAAAGACATATTTTTTTGTATATCTACATACATTCTAGCCAAAGCGGTAGCATAAGAAACAGATTCATCTACCCCAACCCTACGCCATTTGTTTAACCAATGCTCTGGGTAATTTAGCCTATAAATTAAATGCAACTCGTCTACTGCTTGAAAGTAGTCTGTAGGCTGCTCTGGCACATAATCTATTTGTTTTAATATTTTACCACCAGCTGCTGCATTTTCCTCTATGGTATATAAAGAAGTTGGCACCAATGTTATTGTGCCATTCGGTTTTTTCATATACACCTCATAGCCATTTTTAATATTGTAATAATCTACATCATACAAACCAAGAGTAATAATATAATAATTAATAGCCCCATTAATAGTTACAGGCTCTTTACTGTAAAAACGAGTAGAAGTTAAGGCTGTTACTGAAGGAATAGTACCTGCATCTAAAGAAGCCATTAAAGTGTCTGAAAATAGAAAGCTCTGAGGGCTTCTATTAGCTTCATTGCCATTGTGAAAAATACCTACCTCGTGTTCTGTGGTAAAATCTACGCCACGCTCTACTGTAGTAGTAACCGTAGCATCTTCAGACATAGTAAACTCTACTTTCTCATAAATTTTAACATTGGTAAGTAAGCTATGCGCCACTACTGGATAAATGATAAGATTATAATAGCCATCTTTGGTTAGTAATATTTTTGGAATGTCTAATTTTCCTGAAACTACATTTACAGTTCCTTGCTCTAAAATTGTTTTTGTACCAATAGACAATTCAAAATCAAAAGCACCAGTTGGCGCACCAAAACCAATAAAATTAGTTAGTACTTCTTCTGATTCTGCAACGGTTGCTTCTTTATAATCTGATCGAATAAGTTTAAAGAAATGCTGGTTAAATTCTTGATTATTAAAAGCAGTTTCTAATTCTTCTGAGGTAGCTGTACTTTCTGCAATAATAAAAAACTCTATTTTTAAAGACGCATATTTTTCTAAATTTGTAGTACCATTTACATAGACTGGAGTTATTAGCTTTACATAATTATTAGCTAAAGCTGTAGCATTTGATACTGAATTTGTGAACGATAAAAAAGGACCATTTAGCCTTTCTAAACGATCTCTTAATGCTATAATACCAAAATATAAAGCATCTTTTGTTAATTCATCTTCATTAATATTTAAAATATTAGCAAGGCTTTTTATCCACACCTCTAAAGAAATGCCACTATTAGTTACTATTTGCCAGTACTGTACGGTTCTATCATTAGAATCTGTATCATAATTTACTGGATAATGGGTTACTAGATCTTCTGGTAAAATATACTTACTATTATTATGAGACCAATCTACAACAGCCTTCTTTAATACTGGCAAGGCGGTAATAGTTGGTGTTGCAAAATAAGGTTGCTCTAAGATGTCTCTAGCAATAGTGTAAGCCACCCCTGGCTGTATTATATTATCTTCTGAATTTGGAGGGTATTTAGTAGCAGCAATACTTAGTTCTGCAAATCTATTGAGACCAATAAGATACCAATCTTGTTTGTAGGTAAACAATCTACATCCTAAACTTTCTATAATGTAATTAATAATTTCGTAAGCAGAAGCATTTGTATCGCCAGCATAAGCAATTGTTTGTATTGCTAAATCTTGATAATCTAACGCAAAACCAGCATTCTGCAAAGCCTCTGCATAAATTATAGACTGAGACAAGCCTGTTAAAGACAGGCAGCTATGCAAAATATCTATTACGCTTTTTTTATCTTGATAAAAAGACAGCGATAGTTCTTTTTCTTTTAACAAGCCAATACCATCTGTAGCTACAAATTCTACAAAATAACCTTCATCTTTTAAAGGCTCATTAAATAATTCTGGCAACAGAAACCCTTCCCAAACTACGGAAGATACATTATTTACAAACAACTCTAAGTTTACTTTATACTTGGTTTCTGAACCCGTAAATAAGTGTAAAAAATGCGCATCGTTGTTGGTAGTTACCAAAACATTAAAACTAAGTTCTGAGGTAAATAAATGACCAAAATGATCTTCTTGCCCATTGTATAACAACTCCGGAGCATTTACCTGTGTACGTTCTAAAACAAGCGGCATATTGTTTTCTGTAGTATCTATAATATTAATATTGAAGTATTCTGCAACCATTAGCTAGTTCTGTTTTTACGAGTATCATACTTATCTAATACTACTTTTAACTTGCCAGCATCTGCGGTAAGCTCACCACCTAGCACTACATTAAGCAATTGAGCGTTTGGTGCAAGCATGGCATTTAAATTACGTTGCTGCGCTTGGTTTAAAATCATTTCTCCAGAATTTACCCTAGCAAATAATTTGTCTCCTACTGGAGAGTTGCCACCAACCATACCACCAGTTGCAAAGGCACCTGCATAGTTGCCACCGCCTCCTAAATCTGATACTCTAGATTTTATTAATGTACCAAAAGCCACTAAGGCAACACCTGCTGCTAAAGCAACTGGCCAAGCTAAACTTGCTAAAGCTTTTTTGATTGCTTTAATACCAACTGCAACTTGTATGGCTATTTTACCTAAATTAACTAATAGATTACCTAAAGAACCTAAAAATAAATTTCCAATATCTCCAACACTAGCAGCACCATTTACAATACCTGCCATGATTTCACCAAAGCCAGACAAAAAACCAACAGCAGCTCCTTGAATAGCATTTGTTACACCATCTGAAAAAGCATTAAATCTAGCCTGTATAGCATCAAACCCTTTTTTTAATCGTTCATTTTCTTCCTCAATTTGAATCTCATCAAAAGCATCATTTATGGCTTCTGCTTGAGCTAAAATATTATCATCAATAGACACACCGGATAAAAATGGACTTTCTTCTGCATCAGGAGTATTTACGGTTATGTTACCACCACCACCAACAGAACCAACAGTGCCTCCTTGTATCATAGAAGCTCCAGGACCTGTAGGCGTTACTTTTACTTCTAAAATTGTTTTGTATTTTCTATTAGCTACCTTTTCTAAAGCATCTTGCACATTACCAGCTACATCTGTTGTAAGTGCGTTAAAATCTCCTTTAAAAGAGGATATAACATTAGATAAATTTTCTTTGGTTGCCTTTTTATAATCACTTAATCCTTTTTTTACAGCACCTAAATCTAAGGTTAAAGCTCCTTTAAAAACAGCACCCATAGATGCAAACTGATTAATAATTTGTTTTACAACCCCTGTAATAAGGGTGTAAATGGCATTAAAAACAAATTTAACAACAGACCACATATTTTTAAATTGCAGTGTTACATACTCTACCGCTACTCTAAAAGCAGTAGATTCATTATACAGGTCTATAAAGTAATTGGCAATAGCCACTAACTGCGCTTTTATAGGCTCCCAGTTTTTATAAATGATAACACCTACCGTTGTTAAGGCTGCAATAACTAAGCCCAACGGACCCATTAATAAGGTAAACCCAGAAGCAATGGCTGGTAAAATAGTGCCTGCTAACAGTAATATAGGTCCAATAGCAGCAGCTACCCCTGCAAGAATTACAATAAATTTTTTGGTTGCTGGAGATAATGCTTTAAAAGAAGCAATCATTGTTTTTATTTTATCTACAAAAGGAAGAATGGCCTGCGCTATAATAGCTCCAAAATCTTCCATTAAATCCCCAATAGAATTTTGCAATTGCTTAAAACCACCTAAACCTGCTTTTGCTGCTGCTTCTCCAGCACCACCATATTGCCTTGCTAATTCATCTAAAATAATGGTTTGTGCATCGGCTAATTTATTAGATTCTGCTAGGCTTTTTATGACCGCTTTTTGTTCTTTAGAAAACTGAATACCAGATCTACTTAATGCAGATAAATTAGCCACCGGATCATTTAAAGCTTTCCCTAATTGTATAGAGGCAGACTTTAAATCACCACCTAGTCTGGTGCTTAAATCTATGGCCGCTTGTTGCGTTCTTGCAAACTGCTCTCCTGCAATATTGGTAAACGTTAGTAGTTGTGCAGTAGCATCTTGTAAAATTTCTTCATCACCAAACAATGAGGTATTTTGTAAATCTGATGCCATTTTTTGCAATTGCTCACTGGTAAAACCAACAGCATTACCTGTAGAGATTAAACCAGCATTTACTTGCGCTATGGCTTTTTCTTGTTTATCCCAACTTTTTAACGCTACGCCACCAAAGGCTAAAATAGGTGCCGTAAGACCAACAGATAAATTACGACCAACACGCTGCATGTTTTTACCCATTTTGCTAATTTTTCTATTAGCATTTTGCATGTTGGTAGAAAACCCAGTAAGGTCTGCAAAAAATTTAATATTT
>Ga0206126_10004558_pt1 | contig 13286 bp, 15 predicted proteins | sample Helgoland_Spring_5_FD_148621 | JGI IMG/M metagenome (GOLD analysis project Ga0206126, IMG submission 148621) | Pelagic subsurface seawater microbial communities from Kabeltonne, Helgoland, North Sea - Helgoland_Spring_Bloom_20160412_1 | ecosystem: Environmental > Aquatic > Marine > Epipelagic ...
TACTGACGATATCATAGCAGAATATATCAAGAACCAAGATGAAATTGAGCGTCGGAAAGATGACAACTTTTCAGTCGGCTTCTAGCCGAAGACTGGAGCTACCGCCTTCAGGCGGTAGGGAGTCCACAATCTATAACTGTCACGGTTATAAGTTTTCTCATAAAGCACTCTATCTACACACTTGATAATATCGCTTCTTGAATTTTGCTATATTCCGCTCTATCATTTCCTGCATTCGTGAATTTATAAATATTAGCAATGTCTTCAGATCACTTTTACATTACAACTCCAATATTTTATGTGAATGATGTTCCGCATATTGGTCATGCATATACTTCTATTGCTACTGACGTTATATCTAGATTCATGCAGCTTAGCGGCAAGAAGGTAAAGTACCTCACAGGTACTGATGAACATGGTCAAAAGGTCGAATTATCTGCAAAAAAGAATGATCTTGATCCGCAAGAATTTGTAGACAAGAATGCAGAAGTTTTTAAGAAGATGATGCATGATTTAAACATCTCAAATAATGACTTCATCAGAACAAGTGAAAGTAGGCACAAAGATGCTGCAGTAGCTTTTTGGAAAGAACTTAAATCTAGTGGCAATATATATCTTGGCAAATATAGTGGGTGGTACTCCGTTAGGGATGAAGCATATTATGCAGAGAGCGAGCTAACGGAAGATGGGTTTGCACCTACTGGTGCTCCTGTAGAATGGGTAGAGGAAGAAAGCTACTTCTTTGCTCTTTCTAAATGGCAAGACAAGTTGCTGGATTATTACGAAAAAAATCCGAATTTTATTTTGCCAAAATCAAGGCGTAATGAGGTTATAAGCTTTGTTAAGGGCGGATTGAAGGATTTGTCCATTTCAAGAACCAGTTTTAAGTGGGGAATTCCAGTGCCAGGAGACTCTGGTCACGTTATTTATGTATGGCTTGATGCTCTTACGAATTATATTTCTGCGCTTGGGTATCCCGACAATACAGAAGATTTTAAATCATATTGGCCAGCTAGCGCCCATATAGTGGGCAAGGACATCCTAAGATTTCACGCTGTATATTGGCCTGCTTTCTTGATGGCAGCAGGTCTGGAGTTGCCTAAAACTATTATGGCTCACGGATGGTGGACAAACGGAGGAGAGAAAATTTCTAAATCTTTAGGCAATGTAATTAACCCCTTTGATCTGACAGAAGAATTTGGCATAGACCAAGTTAGGTATTTTTTAATGAGAGAGATTACTTTTGGCAATGATGGTAATTTTTCACGTGAGAATTTGATCTCTCGCGATAATAGCGAGCTTGCAAATAAGATTGGGAATTTACTGCAGCGTACAACTTCTTTTATCTATAAAAATTGTGATAAAAAAATTCCAGACATTGATATTTCATATATCGATGAAATGTATGATACTGCTATGTTTAAAGAATTATTATCTACGGTAAAAGATAGCACGATTCAGATTGAATCTTTTAATATCAATGGTGTACTAGATAATATAGTGCATATAGCAGAACAGTCAAATATATATATAGATAAAGAAGCCCCTTGGACTCTTCGAAAATCTGATCCAGAAAGAATGAACAAGGTATTATATACGCTTGTAGAAATTCTGCGTTATATAGGGATTATGCTTCAGCCATTTACGCCATATTCAGCAGAGAAGATGCTTGATCAGCTGAACATTCCTGAAAACGAAAGAATCTTTGTTCATTTGACTAAGGAATTTGCTATAAAGCCAAATACAGAACTCATAGAGCCAAAGCCCCTATTTCCAAGATTAGAAAAGTAACAAGGAAATGATAATAGTAGATTCCCATTGCCATTTAGATATGCTAACTGATTATGATGATATAGATAGTATTGTAAGAAAAGCAAATGAGAATGGAGTAAAGTATCTTCAAACGATTTGCACAAAATTAGATAATTTTGAATATATTTTAGGCATTGCAAAGAGGTATGATAATGTCTTTACATCAGTTGGGGTTCATCCTAGCGAAGTTAAAGAAGTGACTTCATCCGACAGGTTGATCAAATTATCAGATGACAAAAAAGTAATAGGTCTTGGAGAGACTGGTTTAGATTATTTTTATAATAAAGAAAAGTCACATCATAAAATACAGCAAGAATCATTTAGGCAGCATATTATTGCATCTCAAGAGAATAAATTACCAGTCATTATACATACTCGTGATGCAGAAGATGATACTACAAATATCATTGCTGAGCATAAGAAACATAAAGAATTTCCGGGACTAATACATTGCTTTACCGCATCTAAAGATTTCGCACTGAAGATGCTTGATCTTGGAATGTATATCTCTATATCTGGTATCGTCACTTTCAAGAATGCAGACTCCATTCGTGATGCTATCAAGTATGTTCCTTTAGATAGGTTACTTGTTGAAACTGATTCGCCGTATTTAGCACCTGTTCCTAAAAGAGGAAAAACGAATGAGCCTTCATATACCAGATATGTACTTGAATTTCTTGCAGAATTAAAAGGTATGAGTGCAGAAAAACTAGCATCTCAAACTACAGATAATTTCTTTACACTATTTTCGAAGGCACAGAAATTGCCTCCATATATTTAAAGATTCCGTATAGCTCCCTTAGCAGTCGCTTACAGAAGGACAGACCTTCTACTGTCATCCCGTAAATTCGAGCATTACTTATAGCGAGAATTATACGGGATCTCTAGAGTATGGAGGTTGATTCTACTGCCAGTTAAAAGATTCCGTATAGCTCACAAAAATATTCGCTTACGGAATGACAATGAGAGCAAAATTCGCATGCAAAATGACGTAGGACTGAGAATCGTTTACAGCGGAAGGACGAGAGGGTTCGCAAATGTGATTACTTTACTTAGTGTCTTAAAAAATGAACGACTTATTAACACAATCTTAACACCACTCTTCTATAATTCGTATGCGGTGCATGTTTTATATGGAGAGTATTATGATTTTTGAATGGTTATTAAATATTGCTAAAAATTGGTATACCGGATTTATTCATAGATTTAATACTTTTTCATCCTATTTTATATTTGATTTTAAAATAAAATTCTTATCCGATGACCTTCCTCTAATGATGCATCAGAATACAGAAGAAGATGAAAAAATACTCAGTACAGAAAATATATTAACTGCACGTACTAACCATACATCTAATGCCCCTCTAACAGAGAGAAAAGAGAGTAACGACAATGATATTTTCTTAGATTGCAATTCAGAATCAGATGATGAAGCGGTATTAGAGGAGTTAAGAATGCAATGTCAAGAAATTTTAAAAAGTGACCCTGACATGAAAAAACTGGTAGAAAACAGTTTCAGAAAATCGTTAATCAATCTATTAGATACTCAACCGAAAGAACATGAATGGTCACAAGAAAAACATGGTTGCGATCATATAATGAAAATACAAAATTTTCAAAAATTATCTGGCAACATCAAGAATATAGATGATATAGATACCGTGGATTCAGAGTAAGATAGCTGACTACCTATTGACACATACTAGAATTACAATGTACCATGAACGGATGTTAATTTAAAATTTGGGTAAATAGATATGAGAAATATTTCGGTACTAATAATAGCTTCATTATTACTTTCTGCTTGTGGGAATATGTACGGTAATGGTTATAAAGGAAAAGTCGACACATCTAATGTTGAAAAATCCACAGTAGATCATGTAGGTAACGTATCAAGAACTATTGCTGGCGACCAAGCCGTTTTACCTAGGCCATAATAACTTACATTGAACTGTTAATATTAAGAGGTTTGGGTGAATCAGGCTATATGCGTCAAAGACTTGAGCAAATTTTATGATAATGGATTTCATGCCTTAGATAATATTGATTTAGAAATTCATTCTGGCGAGATACTAGCCTTGCTTGGTCCAAATGGCGCAGGCAAGACTACTCTCATTAGTGCAATATGTGGCATTGTGAATTCAAGTAGCGGTACTGTATCAGTATTTGGTCATGATAATGTGAAGAGTTATCGCAAGGCTCGCTCATATATTGGCCTCGTTCCTCAAGAACTTACTACAGATGCATTTGAAACAGTCTGGAACACGGTGACCTTTAGCCGTGGTCTTTTTGGAAAATCGGCAGATAGTACCTATATTGAAGGATTGCTAAAAAAGTTGTCGCTATGGGATAAAAAAGATTCCCAAATTCGTATGCTATCTGGCGGCATGAAGAGGCGTGTGATGATCGCCAAAGCGTTATCTCATGAGCCACGAATCTTATTTTTAGACGAGCCTTCTTCTGGTGTAGACGTAGAGCTTCGTAAATCCATGTGGGAGCAGGTACGACAATTGCGAGAAACGGGGGTTACTATAATTCTTACCACACATTACATAGAAGAAGCCGAAGAAATGGCAGATCGGATCGGCGTGATTAATCATGGGAAACTCGTTCTGGTTGAGGAGAAAAAATCCTTGATGAAAAAATTGGGCAAAAAAGAATTGGCGATCAATTTAAGCAAGGTTATGAAAAGAATTCCAGAAGAGCTGGAGGGATTTGCACTTAGACTTGCTGATGACAATAAACAAATTATTTTCACTTATGATCCTGCAAAAAAATCTAACAATATATCTGACTTATTAGATTGCCTCAAAACCAATGAAATAAATTATACTGATCTAGATACGCATCAAAGCTCTTTAGAGGAGATATTTGTACAATTAGTAGAGAGCGCATAATGATAAATTATCAGGGAATTTTTGCTATTTATAAATTTGAGATGATGCGCATGGTACGTACAATCGGACAAACAATACTTTCTCCTGTCATTTCAACTGTACTTTATTTTATTGTTTTTGGCTCAGCAATAGGCTCTCACATTAGTGATATTGGTGGTATAAATTATGGTGCTTTTATTGTACCTGGTCTTGTTATGCTCACCATATTAGGACAAAGTATTGCTAATGCTTCTTTTGGAATTTATTTCCCACGTTTTACAGGCACGATCTATGAGATACTTTCAGCGCCTCTATCTTTTGTAGAAATTACAGTGGGATATGTAGCCGCTGCTGCAACTAAGTCCATAATAATAGGGATTATAGTACTACTTACTGCCGGGCTATTCGTACCGCTGGAAATTCAACATCCTATATGGATGGCTTTCTTTCTAGTTATCACTTGCATTACCTTCAGCCTACTTGGTTTCATTATTGGCATATGGGCAGATGGATTTGAAAAATTACAGCTAATTCCATTGCTAGTAATTAACCCACTAACTTTCCTAGGGGGAAGTTTTTACTCTGTCGATATGCTGCCAGAATTTTGGCAAAAAATCTCACTTCTGAATCCTGTTGTATATCTTGTCAGTGGATTCCGGTGGAGCTTCTATGAGAGTTCTGACGTTAGTTTGGAAGTAAGCGTGGCTATGATAATGTTATTCTTAGCAATATGCATGGCGTTAATTGCATGGATATTTAAAACAGGGTATAGATTGAAGAACTAAATTAGTTTATCCTAAATCTACATCCTCTTGCTCATCTTCTTCTTGTTGACCTTTACCCATGAGCTCCTTCTGAGATTCCTCAATCTGATCTCCATGCTTTTCTAAAATATTTTCAAACTTAAAGCGCTTTTCTATCTCTTTATACTGATAGTCCGCATATTCTCTAAATTTGACAATATCTCCTTTCGACATCTTAGTATTACAGTCCGTAATATTTTGTTCTAATATAGACATTATTTCATACAGGTCTTCCTTCTCATGTAAGTAGGATAATGACAGATGCACAAAAATACCAATCCCTGTTATGTCAAGAGAACTTAATATATCCGTTATATCTTCTGGGGCAAAAGAAAGAATGTCATAAAAAGACATAGCCTTCAATGCTCCAGATAATTGAATAACATATTTAGCTTGTTCTTCATCATATTGTTGAAATGATGGATTAATATTTCGTAAATCTACGGTTTTAGATAACATATCCCCGTAGTTAGATATGTCATGATATTCGAACTGTACGAAATCACTGTACTTAACCCCTATTTCTGAATTATTTTTCTCGACAAATTTGAGACCGTAATATTTAGCTAACTTACACAGATCAGATACTTCTTTCCTTACATGTTCTACATGTTGAATTTGCTTTTTCTTCGGTGTAATTTTGTTTCTTTTGCCCATACATTTTCACCCAGTAATTGCAATAATGATATATTATAAAGAATTAAGCAAATACGTGCAAGAGCGAAAACTTCCAGAGCTTAACAGCAATTCCAAATACGACCCACCTCCCGTGTAATTGTACTTACAGATAAAGAAGTATCGAGTAATAGAAACGTCTGTTGCTAACCGTTGGATTATACCCAATTGATACAAATCTGGGAATGGCAATCAAGAATTAAATGAATTTACTCTATAGAATCATGCAAAATATGAGAAATTACAAATTCTAGCTACGTTTTTGAACAATTCTTTGTATTAAAGAATTTTACTACAGGGATATGGGGCATATTTGAATTTCTGGGGTTTTTTAGTTTTACATTGCGTTGCCTGCATGGCACTTGTGTGCACGGAGAAGTGAAGTAGTGAGGAGAGATTAAGCAGCCTATAATGAGGTTAATAACTTTGCATTTTTCATTGGAAGAATTATACAGGATCTCTCTAAAGTATGGAGGTTGATTATACCGATATGAGATTCCGTATAGCTCCCTTAGAGATCGCTTACGTAAAGACAGCGGAGGCGAATTGACTATAGTCCAGCTTTCATATAAATTAACCATAGATAATGAGGATTAATGATAAAATATCTTTTACTATTAGTAATTAAATTCTATCAATTTTTTATATCGCCTTGGCTTGGACAAAATTGTAAATTCCATCCAACCTGTTCCGATTATGCCAAACAGGCAGTTAACATACGTGGAGTTATTATAGGAACATTTTTGTCTTGTGTGCGTATTATAAAATGTAATCCGTTTTCAAATGGAGGATACGACCCCGTGCCAGAGTGTAAAAAATCTGATCCTTTGTAAATTGTTAATGTGATCAAAAATCAAGAGGAATAAAATGGAACAAATAAATAAATTACTTATACTTCTTGTAGTACTGTCTATTGGCATTAATGCTTATATTGTTAAGACAACTGTAAGTATGAATAAAAACGTTGCACCACATCCATATAACGAATGTATAAAATTGCTCATAGATCAGGTGAATAAGGAAAATAGAGAAAGTGATTTTGATAAAATGAAAGCTGTTTGTTTTGTGCTATCTGATAAGGATAAAAATTAATAAATTTGAATGAAAAGGAATAGCAAGCCTCGCTCTTTCTTTTTTATGCCTATATTTATTTAACAGAAACATTCCCATTAATAAATTGTAAAAAATAAGGATTATCTGTATTTTTCATTTCATTTATTTTGCCAGACCAAGCAATCTTTCCATCATGTAGAAATGCGATATCTTGCGCTATTTTTTTAGCACTTTGCATATCATGAGTAATGGTGATGGTAGTTGCACCAAGCTCGTCCCTTACTTTAATTATCAAATCATTAATCACATTTGACATTATAGGGTCAAGCCCTGCTGTAGGCTCATCAAAAAATATTACTTTTGGATTTGTGCATATTGCCCTTGCAAGAGCTACTCTTTTTTGCATACCACCAGATAATTCTGAAGGATATAAATTCAGAACTCTTGTATCAAGACCAACTGACTTAAGCTTAGAGCTTGCAAGCTCTTTAATGTCATTCTTATTTAAAGAATATAATTTTTGTGCAAAGAATGTGATATTTTCCCGGACTGTTAATGAATCAAATAATGCACCAGCTTGGAATAAGTACCCACAATCTCTTAGTATCTCCAATCTCTTATTATTTGAAAGATTTGTAGACTCTTCTTGATTGTAAAGAATGCTTCCAGAGTCTGGAGGTAAAAGCCCTATCATTAATTTTATAAGAACTGACTTTCCAGTACCAGAACCTCCTAAGATTACAAGGGAGCTTCCTTCTTTTATATCAATATCTACACCACGCAGCACTTGGTGCTCGCCAAATGATTTGCGTAGTGATGTGATCTTAAATTTGTTCTTACTCTTATTCATTAGCTAAAAAATAATTCAGTGACTAAATAGTTGCTTATCAGGATTAAAATAGAAGAGCTCACAACAGCAGAGGTAGTGGCAAGACCGACTCCCTTTGCTCCCTTATCAGAGTAGTAGCCATGATAGCAACTCATGATCGCTATGATAAAGCCAAAAATTGCAGCTTTTACAAGCCCAGAAATTACATCTATTGATTCTAGATATTTAACGGTACTTGTCATATACGCAGCTCCGTTAAATCCAAGCTTATAGGTGCTTATTAAGTATCCTCCCATTACTCCTATAATATCTCCAATTAGTACCAAGATTGGGAGAGTAATAACAGCTGCAAGAACTCTAGGTACTACCAAATATTTGATAGGGTCTGTAGATAGCACAAATAATGCATCTATTTGTTCTGTTACTCTCATAGTTCCTATTTCTGCTGCTATTGATGCGCCAACCCTTCCTGCCACCATAAGACCGGCAAGCACAGGTCCAAGTTCCCGTGTAATAGATAACACTACTACTGTTGCTATAGAGCTTTCTGCAGAAAACCTAGAGAACCCTGTATAACTTTGAAGCGCAAGTACAGCGCCAGAAAAGAAAGCGGTCATAGCAACTACTGGTAATGAAAAATATCCAATCACAATTAACTGCCTAAAAACTAAATTTAGGTAAAATGGTCTTTTGAATATTCCCAGCAATGCTTTATATGTAAAAATAGAAATTACACCAACTTGCCTAATGAAGTTCAGAGTATTGCTTCCTACATGCTGTGCAAATGTCAAAATCATTCTATATGCTCATAAATTTTAATGTAGTTAATTTAGATAAATACAGAACTAGGCACAAGAAGTGAAGCCTATAAACAATAGGTGAGCTACCTATGTAACAACGTCCTGATTTAAAATAAATTGACTACAGAGTACTATATATCTTTTTGTGCCTATATCCAAGCATTGTGAGTATCTCATAGCTATTTGTACTACAAAGCTTTGCTAATTTATCTGGAGTAGAGTTTTCTCCAAGAATCTCTACTCTTTGACCCAAAAAGAGCTTGGTGTACGGGATATTCGATACATCAATTATTGTTAGATCCATTGATATTAGGCCTATTACAGGTGCTTCAATTCCATCAATGTGTAGTGATACTTTGTTGGATGATATCCTGGGAAAACCATCTGCGTATCCTATTGGAATAGTAGCGATAGTACGAGCATGATCATATTTGTTTGTAAAAGTTCCATTATACCCTACGCTACCTAATTGCGGTAAATCACGAATGGCAATAATTGGAGCAGTTAGCTCTATAGGATTTTTCACAGGTGATTCTTTCAAATAAGGTGTTGGGTTAATACCGTATATGGCAGCTCCTGCTCTTGTTAAGTCAAAATGATACTCTTTCCCCAAAAAAATACCACTAGAATTTGCAAGGCTACGCTTTGCCTTATCGAATTTAGATGAATATTTATTAAACAGAGCTAGTTGCTCCTGATTTGAAGGGCTGGATGAATCTTCTGAAGAAGTCAGATGACTCATGATGCACCTTATATCTAGATTAGATATGTCGTCATGATTTAATAGATTGATTACCTCACTGGGAGGAATGCCTAATCTGTACATACCAGTATCTATATGGACAAAACAAGGCAATTTCTTACTCAAACTAAAGGCATATTTTTGCCACAATTCAATCTGCCATAGATCGTTAAGAACTGGCGTTAAATTATGTTCAGTAAAGTATTCTAGTTCACTTCTGAATATACCTTTTAATACATATATATCAGCTTCTGGGCCTAATATTTTTCTAAGCGATATTCCTTCATCACAAGATGATACAAAAAAATGATTACATCCAGAATGCTTTAATATAGGTGCAATTCTATCAGCCCCTAGACCATACGCATTTGCTTTGATACTAGCACCTACTTCAGCATTGTCACACTTTCTTAGCAGAGTTTTGTAGTTTTCTTCAATGATTTTTAGATCTACACGCAAACTACATGTAGAATCGCTATGGATAATAGAATCAGACATTTTTATAATGATTCATAAGTTTTTCTTCAATTTCTGGGATAACGAACGCTGAAATATCACCGTTCATACTGGCTATCTCTTTTACCAATTTCGAAGATATGAATTGATTTTTCTCAGATGCTGGTAAGAATATAGTCTCTATTGTTTCATCAAGACGTGAATTCATACATGCCATCTGAAACTCATATTCAAAATCTGATACAGCGCGAAGACCACGCATAATAAATTTTGCACCGACAGAACTTGCAAAATCTACGAGCAACCCATCAAATTTCATAACTTTTACATTCGATGCAATGTCATATTTATCAAGATAAATTTTTGCCATTTCGCATCTCTGATCAACACTAAACATAGGTTTTTTACTATCAGACTTGGAAATTGCCAGAATGAGAGTATCAGTGATTCTACTTGCACGTGATATGATATCAGCATGACCATTTGTAATAGGGTCAAAAGTACCTGGATATATTCCTATTATTTTATTTGTCATAGCGTTTTTATTGTTACCCATAATTGAGGTGCAGTTATTACATAGCATTCTAAGCTTGCTGAACACAAGAGCCTCCATGTCAGTCCGTGTGACATTTTATAAAGCTAGGGGAATCCCATATTCTCTACTGGTCATTCCTTAGGCGATCTTCTCAGCCTCCATTGTCATTCCGTAAGCGAGCATTTTTGCAAGCTATACGGAATCTCTCTTTCAAATGTACACTATATCTCTATGTTTTAGAGATCCCGTATAATTCTCGCATAGTAATGCTCAAATTTATGGGATGACAACTTGCTCCTCGCACATAGTAATGCACAAATTCACAGAATGACTCTGGGATTTTTCTAACTTCCCAAAAGCAAAGCACAAACACCATTAAAGTTAACTATAAAACTCTTCCGTCTATTTGCAAGATAAAGCGTTTATAATGCCCCTTAATGTTTGAACCTCGTTATGAGTTAGATTATCAATCCTTGAAAAAAGATTGCGAATTTTTCTACTCATATGATCTTTCTTTTTTTCTTCTCTAAAGAAATTTTTATTATCCAATGAATCAAATAGATGAGAATAAAAATATTCTAGCTCTGAATTTGTAGCTAGTTTGCAGTCGTTATTATGAGTACTAGCTGCACCTCGTTCTTGTTTGATGCCAGAATGAAATATTTCATAACAAATCAATGCGACAGAATGGGCAATATTAAGAGACGTAAAATCAGGATTCGTATCAATAGTTAAAATTTTATTTGCAAAAGAAATCTCTTCATTTGTTAAACCAGAATTTTCTCTACCAAACATTATTCCTATGTTAGAAGCATGTGGAAAACTCTGGAGTAATTCTCTTGATAATACAGAATCTTTGTGCATATCTCTTTTAGATGCAGTAGTTGCATATACATATTCTAGATCGGAAATAGCATCACTTATGGATTCATATATTTTTGCATTATCAATCAAATCTATTGCTCCGACTGACATATCTTTGGCTTTTTGGTTAGGCCATCCATCTCTTGGCTTGACTATGCGCAAGTCAGAAATATCGAAATTTTTCATAGCTCTTGCACTAGCACCAATATTCTCTCCCATTTGTGGATGCACTAGGATTATAGAAATGTTTTGGTTATATGGCATGTGCTATGAATATAAAAAAACACAAGGATAAGCTGATCTTGAAGATACAGCAAGTTTAATCTATAATGCTTTATGCAGTGTATGATTAGATATAAAAATAACCACTAAATTCTTAGCAAATTGATAAATATGAAAAAGCGCTCTCCTAATTTTATTGTATTTGATATTGGGAGTAGCAAGATAGTAGCGATCGCAGCCAATATTAATAAACAAGGAAAAACCAACATTGGCTCTCAAATATTACAATATTCAGAAGGGTTTGATTCTGGTCATATTGTTAATATGGAACGTGCAGAAAATAGCATCGTACGTGCTATTTATGCGCTTGAACAAAAATGCGATAAAAGCATAAATGAAGTAACAATCTCACTATCTGGAGTAGGAGTAAAATCTTATTATATGAATAATAAGATTTTACTTAATAACCAAGTTATATCCAAACAAGATGTTAAAAAACTAATTAAAAAAACTCTATCGGAGTTTAAAGTTAAAGATCAAGAAATAGTCCATTATTTTCCAATAGAATTTATAGTGAATGGCAACAGATCTGTAGAGAATCCGGTAGGATTATATGCTAACGAACTTTCTTGTCAGCTTCATATAATATCTGCTGACTCTATGATGTTGATGAATCTCACGAAATGTTTAGCGAAATGCCATGTTGAAGTAAATGATATTATCGTATCGGCGTACGCATCTGCTATTTCTTGCCTAAACGAGGATGAAAAGGAACTGGGCTGTGTAGTAATTGATATAGGAAGCAACACAACAAGTTTTGGTATATTCGTAAATAATAAAATAATATATGTTGATCACGTTCCTGTCGGCAGTATGCATATCACAAAAGACATAGCAAAAGCATTTTCAATTGGTTTGGGTCTTGCAGATAAGCTGAAAATTTTATACGGTCATGCGAATCCTAGCCTACTTATCAAGGATGCAATAATAAAATTAGATAATCTAGACTCTGAGAATAATCGACCAGATATTTCTATTACAGAAATGCAAGTAGCGAAAATTATAAATTCACGGATCAAGGGAGTATTGATTGATATTAAAAAGAAATGTCATAACATATCCATGAATCATCTGGTAACATCTGTGGTAATTACTGGTGGAGGTGGTAGCTTGCCCGGAATAAAGAGCATAGCTAGTGAGATTTTTCAAAAGCAAGTGCGAGTAGCAAAACCAAAAAATATTTCAAAAATACCAGAAAATTATAACCCTTATATCTATTCAACCGCACTTGGTATGATAGAATCAAAAAGCTTGCAATATAGACAGAACTGTTTTAAATCTGACCGCTGTGAAAGTAACGGTTGGTTGAAAAACATGTTCTTATGGTTCAAAGAAAATGTCTAAGGTTAAAGCTGACAATCCTTGTTTTTATAAATAGTTCAGTCGCATATGCAGACAGGGCAATTGCATGAAGGTTTAAATACAGAAATTATGTGCGCCGAGCATGGTGTAGAAGTAGAGGGTTAAAGTCCCTTATGAGCTGAATTGAAGCGGTTCATTAGCTGACGCAAGGTTAGATCCGTGAGGGTCTGGCTGAAGGAAGCGGAAGGCAAAATAAG
>Ga0206126_10004560_pt1 | contig 13285 bp, 14 predicted proteins | sample Helgoland_Spring_5_FD_148621 | JGI IMG/M metagenome (GOLD analysis project Ga0206126, IMG submission 148621) | Pelagic subsurface seawater microbial communities from Kabeltonne, Helgoland, North Sea - Helgoland_Spring_Bloom_20160412_1 | ecosystem: Environmental > Aquatic > Marine > Epipelagic ...
AATCTTGTATAAGACAATGGGAAACCCCTTGTCAAGATAATTTTATCAATTGTGATGATTGTCTGAAAAGGCAAAGGGATGGGCAGAATATCGCTTGTCCTGAGAGTTGTGATATGATAGCCATAGATCCTATTGCCGTAGATCCGATGCCATCTGTATATTATCCTACACCTACGCCATTACCACAACCATCTGTAAGTCCACAACCATCTGTAAGTCCACCACCATCTGTAAGTCCACCACCATCTGTAAGTCCACAACCATCTGTAAGTCCACCACCATCTGTAAGTCCACCACCATCTGTAAGTCCACAACCACCCTTGGTAAATCCTTTCATCCATACACCCTGCCCCGATGTAATGTGTATGATGTTCTGTCCAGATGGCAATCATGTGGATGATAATGGGTGTCAACTATGTCAATGCAATGATCCTTCACCACAATCTCAAGAGTGTCCCCTAACTCAACCATCTTGTGAAGGATACAATTATGTTTGCCCAAAGATTACAGAAATTACTCAATGTAATATGAATGGAATTGATGGTCATACTACTTATCAGCTTTCACTAGTAGTTCAAGAAAATAAGAATGTAAAAAATATTTATGCGATTTATGGTAATAGTAAAGATCATGAAACTTTATCTATGAGTTTCCCACCAGTTTATCAGAGTCCAATTTATCAGGGACAGAATCTTGGAGGTGTTTCTCAATATATGGTAACAATGTTTCCTGATACACTATTTGATTCTTGGCTCACCATAGGATTGACAAATGGAGATCCTCAGGGTACTATATCATCTATAGGTGTAGATTTTACTAAATGGGATGATTCATCTCCACTAGATATAGATAATGGTGCGATTTTCCTTATGGACCCTTCAAACATAGATCTTGAAAATCAGGGTCAAGAAATAATTGTTGCTCAGATTACTATTCCCAGTCATACAGCTCCTACAATTATTCTCAGTATTCAAGGAAATACTCTAAACTATGACAAAAATAATCCTACGTCCAGATCATGGATGGAAAAAAATATTCTCTTTCCAATAATACCACCAGTATATAATGTTCCTAATACAGTTCCCCAAAATTGTGTATCATGGTTCGACGGATGCAATACTTGTTCTGCGAACAATGGTGTTCTTGGAGGTTGTACACGAATGATGTGTTTCAGAGAAGATACACCTAGATGTCTTCAATATTCCAACGTAGTAGCAGGACACTAATTTATTACTTTTATATCATTACCTCTACATAAAATATAGGGTCTAAGATAATAATCTTCTTCAAAAATCTCAAAATCTAAGAGTGCTTCAAATATTGAAGCTTCCTTAATATGTTTATGATCTAAAATATTCTTAACTGTTAGTATCTTTTCTTTTATAGTTTGTTCACAAATAATTTCTCTTTTTTCTTTTTTTATGAATCCTTCCTGAAAATAGAAGATTCTGATTAAAGATTTATTGAGTTTTAATTTATGATCATAAAATATTTCTTTTATATAGTGCATATCTTTATCATATTTATTAATCCATCTCAAATGTTTAAGGAGATATTTTACAAGATAAGGATCTTTTAACACTTTAAATAGTAAAAGGGAAATCAGTTCATCTCGTGTTAACATTATCTTTTAATTATACAAAAGATATTTTTATCAAATTTGAAGATAAATTAATATCTTCTTCTTCTTCTCCTTTTCGTGGGTTTTTTTTGTTTATTTAGCTTGTCTCCAATAATTATATCTTCTATTTCATTTGGATATATCTTTTTATCTATTAGTAATAAACTTATCATAAGATCTTCATAAATATAAATATCATGTATTTTTTCTCTATTTAAATTACATTCATTTATATAGTTCATTGCTTTCTTAGATAAAAGATATCCACAACCACCATCACACCACGGTTTGTATTTGCCTTTATATATTTTTTCATTCCAAGGATTATTATGAGAACATTTTCCTATATGCCAATTTCTAGGACCTCTATAATTAATATTTTGACCACAATAATCATAAAGTTTAATCGTTTTTAACATTTCATTTAAATTATCAGGGATTTTAGTATCATGATCATCTATCTTATAAATATGTGTTATATCGTCAAAATCCGGAATATTTAATATTGCGTTTATCATCATATATACTTTGACTGGTAAATACTCATATGTATCTTCACATTTTAGTGTTAATATTCTATCTTTGTAAATAAATTGTTCTGATATATTAGGATCTCCTACAAAAATTAATGAGTTTAAATTGTGAGAAAGAAGATTTTCCCATAATTCTTTATTCTTCATACAAGACATAAAGCAAACTAATACATTATTCATAAATATATAAATATATAAATATATAAATATATAAATATATAAATATACTAATTAAAACATAAAAAATATTCTCTAATGTGATAAATAGTTACACTATAACCTATCCCAAAACATCATCCCAAGTATCTAGTTTAACATTCGGTTTCCAGTATTTCTCACCCCAGCATCTTTTACACTCCCAGTGATCTTCTTTCATTTTAGTCCTATCAAACCAACCATGATTACTCGTATTACCACAGCACTCGCATTTATAGTTTATCATCTTACTATTCATATGACCCGTAGAATTATGATAATGACAACTTGAACAGGAACAAGTTCTAAACTTTGTTACGGGTTCATTCTTGTAATCCCAACTATCTATGACCCAAGTTCTACCGAATCCTCTATGTTCTCTATCTGATTTTATCCTGAGAGCACGTAGAAGACTTAGATCTTTTTCTTCAATCTGTTCTTTTTTTAAGCACTCATCACAGTGCCACAGACCACTCTTCATATTAACATTCTTACCGTGTCCTAATCTGTATCTCTTACAAGGTCCGTGACAGAGACGAGGATGTTGTCCCCGAGGACGGACTATCCCAGGTGTATCCAAGATAAGACGGACAGAGTCTTTTTGTGAAAGGTTTGGAAGTAGTCTTTTCTTTGTAATCGTTTTATCAAATCTTGTAGCCATTTCTTTTTCTTTTTCTGTGTGAGCATCTCTTTCTACAACATAGGTGTCGTCATCATTTACCTTTTTGATAATACCATTTAGAATCTTCCGTTGATTCCCTGAATACCATGCTACCTTCTCTCCTACATATCTAGATTCTCTAAGCCACACTAAGTAGAACTTGAATGATTCCCATCTGAGACCAACTATATCATCTTTCTTAAGATTTCCAGCTTCCCACTGATGTGGCCATACATCAGGGAAGATGGTGATCCACTCACAGACAAGAGTTTTTTGTCTTTCAGAGATCTTCTCATCTTTTCCCAGATACTTGTGAAGAATATACTGCTTCGGATTAGCCTTGATGCAGTTCTTACAGAGACACTCTCCGATGGTGAAACGAGACTCAAACCAAGATTCCATCCCTGCCTGTGAAAGTGGGTGTTCCGTTCCCACAACCTTCTGACAAAGAAGACACCTTTTCGTGTTCACAACTACCTCTCGTGAGTTCACAAAAGCTTCCACCTTTTCGGCGACTTCTTTAGGAACAGGTTTAGATTTCTTTATTACCTTTTCACCGAGAGCAGGGAAGTCATCTTCTGAGAAGTTCATCTCTAAGTTATATTTGATAAAAAAAGAGTCTAAGAATATCAAATTTGGGGTAAGAAAGATTACTTTACGGTTCAGGGATTTTCTTTAAAGAGTCATTCATAACTTTCATAATATTCATCATCTTTAGATATTTACCTTCAGGGATATCTTCTTTTATTTCATCAAGAGTGTTAATCATATCTATAAGACCACCCTGTAGAACTATCTTTGGTTCTCTTTCTTCATTATTGGAAACAATAGAATCATCTAGTGACTCATCTGAACTATAATCTAATCCACAGGGACATTGGGCAAGACCATCCCATTCTCTATTACATCTTTCACAAGTATAAAGGTCTTCTTCAGAATCACTTGTGTAATAAAGATGACTATGAAGGTTATACCTTCTATATCTTTCGTAACAATCGGGACATCTTGAGACTATGGGCCATTCACTCTTACATTCTTTAAAAACTACAGATTCAGTATCATCTTCTTCCAAAAGACTTTCATACATAAGAGTTTCTGAAAGTCCGCAATCTGAACAATGTTTTGTCTGATGAGTACACGATTTACATATTTTGGATCCATAACCCATATTCAGAGGAGCATCTACAAGATAATCTACATTTGTATCATAAACTCTAGATTTTGTGAGCCAAGCTCCTCTACAATGTATAGTTCTTTCATCTTTTCCACAAGAAACACATATATGATCTCTTCTACATTCATGAATAACTCCGTTGATCAAATCTTCAACTACCGAATAAACAAGTTTATCTGTAGAGTTCATATCAGTAGAGTTCATATCAGTAGAGTTCATACTATAAAAAATGTTTATTTTTAGTAACTATAGTATCAAATTTATATGAGTTCTTTCAACGTTTTCTAGATTCAAAATTAAAGAGAAAATAAGCAATTATAACTATTAAAATAAGTATTACATAATAATCTTCATATGGACTCGGAAAATATAGATCATATTCTATGATGATTTCTTGGGTTGAAGGGCAATGTATGAAAGGAAATGATAGACCAGCTTTTACACAATTATGATCCTTTGGTTTTCCATATTTACTTTGAAAATAGTCTTCGTAATCATTATAATATATTTGTGCTTTCAATAGTATTGAATGATATGATGGGCAATTACTACCTTCTTCATCTCTTTTCAAAGTTCTTCTAACAGATGTTTTAAATCTCTGTCCGTTTTCATCTACAACATCACAACATCCGTAAAACTCGGGTAATCTTTCATGAACATTCTCACAAGTTAATCTTTTGTTATGTGTGTGACGAATATATCTCGCTTCTAAATCTTCAGTATGAGGCATATTTGCAATATAGTAAATAGATAAATAGTAAAGGCAAATGAGTGCTAAAACTAATGATAGTATAAACCAGGATCTTTCAGGGAAGGCGCACTTTTTTTCTGAACGATCTATTTCTTCCCTTTCTTCCAATTGATCTTCAGGATCAATCATCTTAGTCTTTTCATAGGAACTACTTTCATTTGAGATCATTATTTATCAGAAGAAAGAATTTGATTTAAGATAATAATACATAAACTATATGTAAATCAAATTCCAGGATGGATTTAGATGAACTCACCGTTTATCTATTCTTTGTGAGTAATCTGTTGGGTCTCTTTGTAGTTTTCTTTGGTCAGAGCAAAGATGCGTTGATCTTTTAAAAAAAATTTGATGTTGATGTAATCCAAGTTGTAGTATGTTCCAAGATGAGGGAAGATAAGCTGGTCTAGCTCAAGTCGTCATTATGACAAACACAGGCTTTTCACCTGTGGACGTGGTCAGAGCGCCGGGCTTTTAACCCGGAGGTTCGCGGTTCGAGTCCGCGGGTCGGCATTTGTCACATTAGCTCAGTTGGTAGAGCGCTTGACTTTTAATCAAGTGGTCGGGGGTTCGAGTCCCTCATGTGACAAAGACTTATCAGTCTATAAATGATACTTTAGTTCCATTAAGTCTCAGTTGGTAGAGCTGTGTGGGGTGCGCCCTATGCGGACGTGGGTTCGAGTCCCACATGGAACACGCGATGCTCCCAAGCATTTGACCGGTACTTTGCCCCCTGTTCTTTTTAAACAATTTCCCGGCATGCACTACGTCATCGCAAACGTCACATTAGCTCAGTTGGTAGAGCGCTTGACTTTTAATCAAGTGGTCATGGGTTCAAGTCCCATATGTGACACAAAACTTCGGCAGACCGAGTGGCGAGCGGCGGTCTTTCCCAATTGGGGTAAAAAGGACTGGGTTGATTAGAGAGTTGTGTAAGTTCTTCACGGGATCTGGTTGAGATCGGTGGGCGAATACCCTTTGAAGCTGATCACTTCCGAGTATTTCTTCTGGTGAAGTGGGGAAATTACACGCAATACTCTATCTATATCATTTGCGTTAGACCTAGCGGGTTCGAATCCCGCCCGAAGTATAAAGTCCTCATTTGAGGCAATCTGCTAGTGGAGAGTGTGTTGGTGTCACCCGATCAAATTATTCACCTATAGCAACCTAACTGAATGATTACATGAAACTGAGAAACTTCGGTTACTCGGTATGCCACCCGTGTGAAGGATGGTTTCTCTAAACATTTTACTCTTTCTTGGGACGCCTTGAAAGAGAAATCTGTAAGGAGTTACCTGATCTTGCATTGGTGGGGAGATGCTCTGAGACGGGTGTTAATGTATTCAGGAAGTATGGAAATGTATGGTGTCCCTGGGAGGTCGGTCCTTCGAAAGAAGGGTGCGCGGGTTCAAATCCCGTCACTAGCGTAAAGTCCTCATAAGTGGCAAATTTTTTTTGAATTTGATTCTTTAAATGTCCTTAAATAAGTTAAACATTTGGGATATGTCAGTTCTTCTCCCAATTGATTACAAGAGATTGACTGATAGGATAATGACTTTACCATTACCATTTAGTATAGTTTCTAGTTTAGAACTATTTGGTCATCCCGTTGGTGAAAAACAAAAAACAGAGTTCAACGAAAAACGTGGGATTTTCATCACGGTACGTGGGTGGAAGATGTTTTGGGATAAAGTGGGAACATATCAACCACACTATCTTTATAATCGTGGTCATATATATGACGCAGAAAATGGATTAGGATATATCGGCGATATGATTAGTGATTCCGATGGAAAACCCTATCCTAATATTGAATGGTGGGCAATCCGAACAAGACTAGAATATCCCGGTAAAGGATTACACAAAATTGATAAGACTAATTCCATCTATGATTACGAATCAAAGGATATGTAAGGCATATTTTTTACAAATTTGATGTTCATTCAATCTTATTCCCCTTAAAACAAAACAAGAGAGATATAATGCCTTATTTCACTTCCTGGGATGCGAATGCCTATCTCTGTCTCTTTTCTTGGGGACTTCCCGAAGATGTGGTGAAAGGAATGATGAAGGTGGTGAAGAAGACTCATGATGAGTTTTCTTTGAGAGAAGCATTAAGCTATTGGAACACTAACTCTCCAAGGTTAGTCAGATGGAGAATGACACAACCCCTAGAAAGGAGAGGAGTAAGTTTTAAATTCCAAATTAGCGACATTTTGGATTTTCATCAGACTAGACTTCACGTATTTAAAAGACGCATTAATATGACAAAGGAGTTCAGGACAGAGTGGAGAATTCGTTCAATAGAAGACCGGCAGAAGAAGGTGATTGAGTGGTGCAAATTCGGTTCAGCAGATGACCAAATGGGACACCAACGGCGATTAAGTAAATTTTACGGGAACCGCAGGGCGGGTGAATCGCGTTCCGAGTGGATTGAGAAATCAAAAGAGTTATATAAGATAAGAGAAAAGTATACTAATAATTTATGGCGATCATGGGAAGCAGGGGCCTCTTCGTACTACTTAGTGGGTTGGCATAGGAGGGTTTATGTAACTCAGTGGTATGAAGGGATACACCCAGGTAGATTCTTCCTATTCTACAAAGAAAACAAGATCATAGAAGAAAGAAATGGAGGAAGGAGAAAGGGTCCGTGTGAAGATGGATATGTTTATCCAAAGACTCCTATCTTTGATTGGGGACCTTATGAACAATTGATAGAAGATCTCCGATGCATTGATGGGCCTGGGCTAGGAGAACCATCTGGTTCAAAAGTAGAGCACATAGATGATCTTTTCTTACAATAGTGATAAAAATTTGATAGATTTTTTATGAGTTCTTACAAATAAACAAAAGAAAGAGATTAAAGGAAGATGTCGCATCTTTCAGATATTGAAGAGCAGATGAAGAAGATGAAGGGGACGTTGGAGGAAATAGAGGAGAAAATTGTTTTAGAGAAAGAGAAGTCTATCCAGAACTTCTTGCAGGCTTTGGTACAGTGTGGAGAGATAAGCGAGGGAAAGAGAGAGAGTATAGAGGGCAATGTTTGTCTTGCGGGATTCTTTATGAAAGACTTAGATGATTCTTCAGATGATTCTTCAGATGATTCTTCAGATGATTCTTCAGATGAGGATGAGGAAGAGTTTGAAGGGAGGTATACATTTCCCTCTGGAAAAGATCAAGAGACGAATGAGTTTATTATTCGGTATATCAAAGAGAAGTGGCGGTGTAATGTACGGAATCATGGTCCTGCCCCATATTGTCACGAAAATGAGGGCGACAAAGAGATTTATAAAGTTGATCAATGTGGAAATCCGGCGTGTACGGTGGCGCGCTCGGCGGTACTCGTAGCGAGTGGCAGGCCCAGGCGATGCAATAAGATAATTCTCTCGGGTCTGAAGATGAGAAAGAAAACTACATATAGATTTTCATCATCCGGGGAGACTGAGTGCTATTGGGATCATGATGGCTTCGGTTGTATCTCTTATCCCGGTGGTGATGGGGAAACTTGCAATGTGGTTCTGAGAGGTGAAAAGTTTAAAGAGTTAGAAGTGATCTGGCAATATTGTTTTGAATAGATGATCTTTTCATATAAGATTGATAAATTTGATAATATTTTTTATGATACGATAAACAAACAAAAGAAAGACTAAGAGCACAATGTATCTTCTCATCTCTCAACTCTTCATTGCTATCACAGGGAGGAATATCCCAGAGGAGGCGTTCGATGTTCTCTTTCCTCTTCTACAGGGGGAGAGGAAGGGTAGAGAAGATGTCTGTCTTGGGGTCACAGACTACAGCAGACAGACCCCACATCAGATCTTATTAGGTAGCATCCCTTGTGAGTTTTATCAGTCTTGGGAACAGTTTTTAGAGTTGAAGAAAAAGATGAGAACCAAAGAGTGGAAGAACAGATATTATCTAGACAGGAATACTAATATAGCAAGAAAGTGTAAACCAGTTTGGGAGTCAAAGACTATTTGGGTTGATAGAACAGCTGAGGAACCCTGGACCCGGTTAAACTACATCCTTTATATGAAATCGGAAGAGGATAAAAAGGTAGTCCTACATAATATAAATCAATATGGTGATATTAGAGGAATAGATGTATCTTGGATGAATTGTTGTGTGTTTTGTGGTGAGTTTATGCGTCAGCGTTCCTACAGTTTCAAAAGTGATAAGTCTGATATAGAATATATGTGTAAACAAATCAATCGCTTCGGATACAATTATGGCTCAAACTTCGCTTCTTCACAAAAACGCAACATTTCGGGCGTTCCTATTTGCGGTCTCTGCGAAGGTTCTAAAGAAAGACAGGGAGAACACAGGATGAATATGTTGTCAAGGGGAGATTGGGGAGAAACATTATATCATGAGAGAAGTGAAGATTACCATCGCAACTTAGGAGATATGTATGAGAAACCAGACATAAGACAAATACCAGTAGACTTAGTATCCGGTAATAAGACACCTCTAGAATGTGTTATCACATACTGGGAATTGACAGACCCAATGAGTGATTACTATTGGCATCCTGATTTGACTGCCGATGAGTATATGCGATGGATAGAGCATACACATTTATCAGACCTAAACTTTGATGATCCAGATCTTTTAGATGATGATTTATGGGACCAGGTTGAAGAAGACCCCCTATGTGTGGTTGAAGATGTCATAGATGGTATTATTCAACAGTTAGAAGAATCTCAGTAAATAAATTATACAAATGAATATTATATTTTTTATGATTTTACAAATTTGATACTATTAAAATCGTTTAAATTATTATTAAATACTATGGGTATTCGCGAATATGATCACGAATACCCAATAAATTATGATGTTGAAAAAGCACAAAGTGAGAAACAAATCGCTTTAGAAAAAAATAATGCTGAGCTAGACAAACTTTGTAAAAACATATGTTTGATTGTAGGATGGTCACTTGTTATTACACTATTAATGTATATAATTACGATGGAAATATCAAGGGGTTAGTTTAATCATCAAACTTATGATATTCATCGTCCGAATCTTCCTTTTTCTTCTTTTCAACCCTCATAATTCTCGATAGATGATCCAGTGTTTTTAGAATATTCTCTTCCTTAGAGAAGTGTTCCTTGAACTTTTCAAATATGTGATAACTATACTCTCTGACTTCTTCAGAGGGTTCAAACTTTTTCCCGGACCAACCTTTCTGACCCTCAGTTCGGAGCCATTCATCATATTCCTCCTTGTATTTTTTTACTGGAGGTTTGACTAATTCAGGTATTTCAACCATAATTTTATAAAGGAAACCATCCAAGCCCAAGTTGGTACCATTTCTACAATCAAGAAATCTCAAATATAGAGCCTCTCGCGATGGACCTTTCCCTTGTAACCAGGCATTGTGTCTGCCCTCACTATATTCAGGAATACGTTTGATACGTTCGAAATAGATGGGTCCATCGAGGCAATCTCTAAAGAATAGAGCGCGCTGAAATTCGTTGTTGAGATCGTATTTGGAGAGTTCTTTAGTAAACATACTTCTTTCCTTTTCTTTATAATAGTTGTTTTGCATATGTAAAATCAAATTTTAAACTTTTTCCTAAAAAAAAATCTATGTTATATATATAAATGACTATTAAGAAGCGTAGAAACTCTTTGAAGCGTAGAAATACTTTGAAGAGTAGAAACTCTTTAAAGCTAAAGAAATCGAAGCGTAGAAATACTTTGAAGCGTAGAAACTCTTTGAAGCGTAGAAATACTTTGAAGCGTAGAAACTCTTTGAAGCGTAGGACTACTTTAAAACGTAGAAAGATGTATGGGAGAGGACCGCGTCCTCCCCCTAAAAAGGACGTCCACACAGCTCTGGCTCAAAAACCCGTCCAAGAAGCTCTGGACAGAAGCTTGTATCGACAGGAAGGAGCGCTCCAAACCGCTCCAAGGACGGTCCTTCCGATTTCTCGCCCCTCCCAAAGCAGCTGGGCACCGGGCTGGATGGAACCGCCTGACCCAGCCCCCGTCACGACTGGAAACTATGGAGATGAAGGCGAGTATAGTGATAGTCCATTTCATATGAAGTTAGGTCCCCGAGGATTGAGGATGGGTATATGGGAATGGACAAAATGGCCCAGAGCATATAATATCTATGATGTATTTGGAGTCACACAGGGTGATGTGGAGACTCTTCATGCGAATATTGATAAAGCACATGATGTATTGGACACAATAACATATGGAATCCAAAAAAAAGCAGAGCCTGTAATAATATTTTACAAGAACGTAACGGGAATGATTTTGTCCCAAGATCCAGGAAAGATGGAATTCCTACGGAAATACACTCCCGAGACTTTAAGAAAATATCTTTTAAGAACAGAAGATAATATGAATGATCCATTACAGTAGATCAATTTTATATATCATCTAACACTATTCTCTCTAACAATGATCACATAAATATATATCTTTATCTTCGTCAGTGACTAAGATCTCCTCAAAATTGTGTGTATGACAATGAAACTTACATTTTTCACATTCTTCACATAAGACAATTAAATTATTCTTTTTTAATGTTTCTTTCAAAGATTCATGAAAATCGCGAATGATATCATCAATATTATCATAATATCTTATATCATATATTTGTGTATATCCCCAAAATAATTTTGAAGAAGCAATAAACTTTCTATCATAAATACCCATAAGTAATACTTTTATTTATATATATTTCTTTATATTACTAACCATATAAATATCTCATTTCAGCATAACTCCTCTGAGTTCCATCATCTCTTGTGAAAACGTGTTTCAAGAATGCGTTTTCACCCCCTGTTTTAAGAACATCATATGCTTTCTTATTATTATCATCCATACCATCCCGAAGTGTTTTATCTACAAACTCTTTAAATGAATCTTCTGGTTTTTCTTCTTTTGTTTGTTCTTCATCTGGATTATCATCTTTTGTTTGTTCTTCATCGGTAATATTGGGAGTTACAGAATCATCTTGAGAATCATCTATCTTTTCTCTATTTTCCATATTATCTATATTATTACTATAGTATTTATTCTTTAACTGAAAAAAAAATATAATATATTATATAAATGGTTATTCAGAAGAAATCTTTTAAGCGTAGAAATACTTTGAAGCGTAGAAACTCTTTGAAGCGTATAAACTCTTTGAAGCGTATAAACTCTTTGAAGCTAAAGAAATCGAAACGTAGAAATACTTTGAAACATAGAAACTCTTTGAAGCTAAAGAAATCGAAACGTAGAAATACTTTGAAGTTAAAGAAATCGAAACGTAGAAATACTTTGAAACGTAGAAAGATGAGAGGTGGTGGTTTCAGAACAGAAGACTTCTGGGGGAAAACTGAAAATGAGGCGGCTCGCGCGGAGGTGTTTCAAATATTAGAAAGTCTTGGAGATAATTTTGAACAAAACCCGGGATTACCAGATAATGAGGCTGGAATTACATCAACCGGATTACAACTAAAATTTACTCGTTTTATGTATGGAAATCCAGAACTTAAGGTAGCTAAAGCAGAAAGTGATATGAAAGAAGCAACGCGCGTGAAGTCAGAAGCTCAAAAACAGGTAGACGTAGAATCACAAAAATTGGAATCAGCGCAAGAAGTACTAGATCAGTACAAAAAACAAAAAACTATCTACGATAAAGTGGGTTACTACTTAGAAACTAGTATAGTTAACGCTCCATTATTGGGTAAAAAGGCTTATTCGTCAGGAGTGTTATATTTATTTATAATTGATATTCCATTAAAAAATAAGAGATATGTAATGAGTTTCGGATTTGGTGATTTAAGGATAAAAGGCTGGACGCGCTCGGGTGACCAATATCCCCCCAAGTGGCCCACAGCGACGACCTGGACTGCTGTTGATGCAAAGTCTAAGCGGGAAGATAGGATGAAATTGCTGAAGGAAAGTTTTTTAGAAACGTTTCTAAATGCAGAATCTGTAGTTACCTATTTAAACACTATAAAAGCTACGGAACACTGGAAAGACGCCATAGGAGTTTATGAGATGGACACCACCCCTGCGCAAGAAGCTACAGCTGTTGGGGAAACTAGAAACCCCGCTCCTGTATCCCAAAGAAAACCCGGACCAAGACCACCACAAACCCCGGATCCCAGGGGGGATACACCGCACAGTTCCGGTCTTTCTGAGGCAGAAAGAAGTCAACTAGATGCAGAGCTTCTGCGTCTTCGCAGAGAAGATGCAGAAAGTAGGAGAGAAGAGGAAGAAAGACAGAGAAAAGAGGAAGAAAGACAGAGAAGAGAAGAGGAAGAAAGACAGAGAGAAGAGGAAGAAAGACAGAGAAGAGAAGAGGCTACAGTGAAAATATGGCATGAACGTCAAGAGG
>Ga0206126_10004566_pt1 | contig 13250 bp, 14 predicted proteins | sample Helgoland_Spring_5_FD_148621 | JGI IMG/M metagenome (GOLD analysis project Ga0206126, IMG submission 148621) | Pelagic subsurface seawater microbial communities from Kabeltonne, Helgoland, North Sea - Helgoland_Spring_Bloom_20160412_1 | ecosystem: Environmental > Aquatic > Marine > Epipelagic ...
AAACAATATAAGGAGGCATTATTAGAAAAACATTGTATGGTAACATTTAAAAAGGTATCAGGCGATGAACGAAAAATGAAATGTACTCTTCGAAAGGAAGATATACCTTCGGCCGGCAAGTCGGATCCTCTTTCTCAAACAAAGATACGAGAACTCAATACTGATGTTCTACCGGTTTGGGATTTAGATGCAAAAGGTTGGAGATCTTTTCGTATTGAGAATGTAACGAAATTTGAGATAGCATAATGGATATAGTGCAACTCAGTGAGATAGGATTAAGTGGTATGTTATATGATATGTTTAATAACCCGATGCTACAAGCGCTTGCTATTGGTGGTAGTATTGCATATATAGCATTTATGTATGGTAAAAGTACTCGTGAGAAAACGATTGAAAAGACACTTAACTATCTAATTAAAGAAGGCTATCTACATACTGATAAAGATGGCGATATTAAAATAGTTAAAAAATAAGTGTGTACAAACCTTTTAAATTGTGTTAGAATATTAATAATTGATAATGGAGATATAAATGGCTTCTAGAAAAATGCCTAAGATCAGAAAGAAGAAAACGCCTTTACCTCGTAAAGTTAAAACTGGTATTGGCGCAGCACCTACAAATAATTTTAGTCACTTTCTTGAATATTTCCGTATGGATCTAGATCAAAAAGAAACATCTTATATTCTAAAAAAGTATTTAAAAGATACTATTAAAGATAAAGAGCTGGTAAAGAAATATTATTCTGTTCCTGATTATCATTTTACAATGTATACACAGCAGGCAGCTATTATAGTTTGGAAAGAAAAGGGATTAGATATACCTGTTGCATATAATTTTGATAAGACTATGTCAATATGGATTACTGATTTAGATCGTGCAGTCAAGAAACAAAGTGAAGTATCAATTATTAAGATGCCAACACGTACTCCAGCCGATGTTCTAAAGCTTAAGAAAGAAGAGCTAATTAGTATGATAGAAGAAGTTCTTGATACTGCAGAATATAATACAGAGTATTCTCCATATGAAGAACTATTGAAAGGTAGTCATGCTCAATCAACTGCAAAGGCAATCATAGATTATTATAATCCTGTACTAGAAGAAGCAAAAGAGCTGGTGAATGATAAGACTGCAGACCTAGTTGAATCATACTCTCACATGGCTGTACCCGTCCGTAAGCGGTACCTGGAGTTTCTACAGCATATTATTGATGACACGACACGTTTTATGATGGCTAAAAAGGCTACACGTAAGATTTCTTTACCGCGTACTAAATCTGCATATGCTCAGGTATCTAAACTACAATATCTGAAAGAGTCAAAAGAATTTAAAATCACATCGATAGATCCACTACTCATAGTCGGAGCTCGTGTGGTTTGGGCATTCAACACTAAATACAAACAGCTTACTGAGTTTGTGTGTAGAGCAAGAGATGGTTTTGAAGTGAAAGGTACGTCATTACAGATGACTGATCCTGCACTATCACGTAAGATAACACTGCGTAAGCCGCAAGAGTTCTTGCCTATCATACAGAGTAAAACACAGAAGCAAATCAGTGTTGCGTATAACCAACTCACAACGAAACAAAGTCCACGATCAGATGGACGTATAAATAAGGATACATTGATAATGAGAGTATTTGATAAATGCATATACATTGATAATGAGGGTATTTGATAAATGATAGATGATAATACATTCTTGAATAAACCAAATTTTACTAAAATGGTTGAAAACAAAGTGCTAGATACAAAGCAATCTTATATGGATGCTGTAGTAGATCTTTGTGAAAAACTAGATATTGATCCGATTGATGTGAAAAAATTCATATCACCGGTCATACAAGGTAAGATTGAAGCAGAGGCAATGATGCTCAATCTTATTCCACGACAAAATACATTGTCATTCGACTAATATAATTGTTTACATTTCAGTAATAATATGTTATAATAATTTTATACTTCAGCACATATAAGGAAAATAAATGAGCTTTCAAAATCTAAAACGTAATAAAGATTTAATATCTAAACTAGTCAGTGAGGCCGAGAAAGTCGGCGGTGGCGAAAAGAAAAACTATGGTGATGACCGAGTTTGGAAACCGACAGTCGATAAGGCTGGTAATGGTTATGCCGAACTAAGATTCCTACCAGCACCAGAAGGTGAAGACCTACCATGGGTACGCTATTGGGATCATGGATTTAAAGGTCCGACTGGTCAATGGTACATCGAGAAATCACTGACTTCAATCGGTCTGCCAGATCCAGTTGGTGAACTGAACTCCACATTGTGGAACTCTGGACATGATGAAGATAAAGAGACTGCACGTCGACAGAAACGTAGACTGCATTATGTATCTAATATCTATATTGTATCAGATCCTGGTAATCCAGCAAATAATGGTAAAGTATTCTTATATCAATATGGTAAGAAAATCTTTGACAAAATTATGGATGTTATGCAACCTGCATTCCAAGATGAAACTCCGATGAATCCATTTGATTTCTGGGAAGGTGGTAGCTTTAAACTGAAAATACGTCAGGTCGAAGGTTATCGTAACTATGATAAATCAGAGTTTGCTGGTACATCTGTACTATATGAAGATGAAGCTAAGTTGGAAACCATCTATAATATGATGCATCCAATCGGTGAGTGGGCAGATCCTGCTAACTATAAATCATATGATGAGTTAAAAAAGAAACTTGATACGATTCTTGCACGAACATCGACACCTACGATGGCACAGCAATCACAACTCGGTGAAGAGACAGCTGCTGCTCCAATGAAAGAACTGCAACCTGTCACGGCTGCCGAAATGCCAGCGGCTGATGAGGATGATGATACCTTAAGCTACTTTGCAAAAATAGCAAACGGTTAATAATAATAGAAAGCCCTCTTTTTTAAGGGGGCTTTTTTAAAAGAACATCATTTTATTTGTAATGACGTTCGTTCCACCACCACCCTGATAGTATGGGATGTCGTCTAGTGTACGTATACCTCCATTGCCCTGAATTAGTGTTATAGCCATGCTGGTGGGACCAGCGTTAGTGGATTGATCTGTAACTACAATTGGTCCTTTGTCTCGTCCTCCAGTTTGATAACCGCGCATCGCGTTACCCATCCGGAAATTGCGGTTAATTGTGTCAAACTGCGCTTGCCTAGCTGTAGTATGAGTTACCAGCGACCTCCCCAGGTTTGGGTTAGCTGTCGTGCCTTTAGTTGCCATGCCACTTTCAAGCGTTGCAGCATTAAAACTAACGTTACTTACGCCTTTTCCTGTTTGAGACAGGAATGGGCCATAGTTTCCAGTGCCAAGTGGCCCGCCGGTATTATCCTGTACGATTCCAATCTCACCACTCAGGCCTAATTCGTCCTGACCGGATGCATTTATTCTTAGCATCTTATTAGCAGATGACGTTCGTTTTCCTGCCGCCCAATTAGTCAAAGCAACTTGTAGCTGCCTGCCGTCCTCCGGGTCAGGCTGCATCTTTAAAAAATGGCGTCCAATAAATGCGCCGGCTTGATAGCCATATTTGTAACCAATCCACGCACCTACTAATGAACCTACAAAAGTACCAAAACCTGGAAGAACAACGGTTCCTAAAAGTGCGCCAATTTTAGCACCAAGAGATGCACCAATTATTCCCGTTCCAAACACTTTAATAAATTCACCAACTTTAGCCTCACGACTATTATTAGGATCCATACAAAAAGTATAGAAGTTCCAACACATAAGTGCACCTACAATTGGTAGAGCAAATTTTACTATCATGCCTAAGAACTTCATAATTTTACCTGGAACTTGCTGCGCAGCCCACTTGTTATAATTTTTAATATCAGTAAATATTTTACCAGTAAATGGTGGACGTGTGCCTTGAGCTTTCAATCCTAAAACGTTTAGACCACGGTTAGTAATATTGCTTGTGACTGAAGTTGTATTCATTAAGGCAGATCTTAAAGTTTGTGAAAAGCTTACTTTACTTCGGCCTTGCTGAACAACGGGAGTTTTGGTTATTGGGTTTATTACTTTGTTCCCTCCACCGGTTCGCTTCGTGTTCGGCGAACCTGTATTTAGTGGCGGTACTTTGGTACTGATTGTTGGTTTGAGGCCCCTTTGTATCTGTGCTTTTTGATACGTCTCTGACATAGTTATGACTTTTTGGCCCATTGCACTATTAACATTATAGAATTTGCCAGTACTAGATTTAACAAAACGTTCTGTATGACCTCCAAGGCCTGGTTTAGAGTAATCAAAACCACCAGCAGTTATTGGTTTAAAAGTGTTACCCTTTATTGGATTAACACCGGTGCCTCTGCCGCTTGTTTTGCTGCCAGCTTCGTTAGGAAAAACTCCTTGGTTAGAAAAAAACTTCATCGCACCAGATCCAGGACCATACGGTGTCCGGTTAAGAAGGTGTCTTTGTTGAAGCATTCTCATTCTAGTTTGCTCTACAACGCTATTAAGCTTATTAATTCGCATGCGCTCTTGGGCTGCTCTTAATTGCTCCGTATTGATTCTAGTTGCTTCTTTAATCTCACCGTTAAGGTTACGAATTTGTAATCTTTTTAGTTTTTCTTCCAGTACCTCTATTTGTTTATTGTTAAATCTTTGAAGTCTGGTATTCGTTCTAGGCCTATTTGTCTGATTTTTTCTAAGACGTGTAGTTTTTTTTACTTCTTTACCACTACCTAGCGTTACGCCGGCCGCCGCTCCAATACCTCCCAACCCTAGTAGTTTGGCCCACCATGGAATTCCGCTTCCCTCATCTGCAGCAGGAGTCCCAGCACCAGTACCACCGCCGACTCCGGCTTTGATTGCACGTTTCATTTCTCGTCTATCTTCTAAATCATCAAGACGATTTCTCTTTTGTAACTCAAACCATTTAGTAAAGTTTTTATTTAGATTCTCTAGGTCATCATTACCTTCTTCAATGGATTGATTAATACTTTTTAAAGTTGTCATGCTTTTAAGCCTCTTTATTTGCCTGCTCTTGTTCTTTCAAATAATTCATTAATAAAGCTACGTAAACTTCCCTTTCCCATGGCATCATATTTTCAAGATCTGATAATGAATAATTGTGATGTTCCATTAATTGAAAATTAGTTGAAAAATGGTTCACAAGCGTTTCATGCGAAAGGGCTATAGAAAAAAACTATTTGTTCCTTCTAATAATTGTTCATTTTTTTGATTACATTTTGTACATACAAAATTTGCGTTATGTGTTACCTCTGGTACAGAATTTGCAAACTCACTTAATTTTGAAAATTGATCAGGTGTTAAACTTCCTATAAACTCAACTATATCTTCAACTGGTTCATCTGCAAATTTCATTAACTCATCTTTAACGTGTAATGTATCAAGGCACAGCATTACTGTTGAATACATAATTTCTGCACTACTTTCAGCATGTTTTATAACTTGATCATTTATCATACTATAATAAGTAGGATATTTTAATTGAAGAGTCATTTCATCTTGTAATTGTATAATATTCTTTTTATCTTCTGGAATGACAACAACAATATCTGAAAGATTAATTTTTACATCATTCTGTTCTCCACAGTCATCTGCAGTACATGTTAATAATATGTCAGAAGTTTCGCCTACAGCCTTTGCTCGTAACTTTACAAATAAATAATCTATATCAAAGGTTGTTAGTTTGTTTCTATTAGCTGCTTCAACACATGTGCATACGATGTCTAACATTGCTTCTGACATAGTTTGTGTATCAGAAGACTCTGAAGCTATTAATAAGACTTTTTCTTCTTTAACCAGATAAGGTCTATATTTTGTTTTTTCTCCGGTTGATGGTATTACTACATCATAATATGGAGTATTATTTAATTTAGGTAGTGCCATTGTTTCACTTTCATGTTATATAAATGATTTTATCTTTGATATTGCGCCTGCAGCAGCTGATGATCCTATTATGCTGCTTACATTAAATCCGAATGGTTTTCCTCTATTTGCAGAAGATCTCCAGTTTTTGTATGATAGTTGTACTGATAGATTCACTGTTCCATCCATATTACCATCTCCTAATTCTACTGATTGCATTGTTGTAGGAAATGCCTGTATTAATTCACAAGAATATACGGTGTCATCTTGACCAAGAAATCCAAGATCAAGTTCTCCTCTCAATGCACTTATGACTCCACCTAATGGACCTGATCCTACAAACTTATCTATTAAATTAGATGCCATAGGCGGAAGCTTTGGAATACCGAATGGTGTTTGATATGTCGGTGCACCAAATCCTCTTTTGAGCTGGTGTATCTTTACGTTAAATGCATATTCGTTTAGATATCCGACTTCAAGACTTTGTTGATCGATACATAGGTTCTGCCATGTCTCAAAATATTCCTTTATGCCATAATCATTTAAACAACGAAACGTTAAATTCACATCGTCATATGCATGATTGTTTGCAACCTTTTGAGTAATAAGGCCTATCTCTCTTTCTTGACTCATGATCTGTCTACCTGGCAAATTTACACTTGAACATAATAGATTAAGTTCTCGGCTTCGAAGACCTGCTAACGGAGGAAGAGATACTGCAAATACATTGCCTCTTGCTAACCCACCTTTATTAGAGATAAGAGCTTTTAAGTCATCAATTGTTTGTACTTCTGCCATTAGATCATACCTCTTGAGTCTTTCCAGACTGTTGTTTTACTTGCTTTTTCAAAACTCGCAGTCGGCAAAAATGTAGCTATCTCCCATTCAGAAGCAGGTACTCTTGCAAATCTACTTTTAACATGTGCTGTCAAATATCTTTTAAAACATGGTTTAAAATATCTCATCTTTGATGCTTTTTTTAATGTATTATACGATAGATTGAATTTTGTATTATCATCATATTTCTTGTCACTCGTAATATCCATCAGTGCATCAAGCAATTTAGCTCTTAATACCATTGGAAGATAATGTAAATTTAAACCAGTAAATCCACCTGGAGCAGGGCCAACAATAACAGTCAAAGGAAATTTATCATAATATGGTAATGTATCTTTTGTTTTTGGATCATAGAAATACATAAACATTCCGCCTGGAATTTGTTCAGATTCTGTTTTTAGTACAGGTTCTTTAAGAAGTGCATTGTTGTTTATTCTACCAAGATAGCCAGCTTGTTTCTGAAACCACGCTTGTGATTCAGCTGTTCTTGGAGTGATACCTTTACGAAAGGCTGCTAGTTCTAGTTTTTGAAATAAGTTACTCATGATCTTATTTATACTACTTTTTTCGTTTTACGTATGGTTTTAAAGCTTTTGTGGATTTGGGTTTAATACCCATACGTTCAAGAGTATTCTCTGTCCATACAACAAACTTCCAACCACGATCCTTTGCAAATCTTTCAGCAGCTTTCCATTTATTTTGATTCTTGACATAATCAAGTGACTCTGATATGTATCGTTTTGTTTTACGTCCCTGATAAACTGGCGGACGTGTTTGCTTATCTGGCTTTACTTCGATTAACCACGTTTCATTATTGTTAAATTTTATTTTAAGATCTACAAAATATCTGTGATAGCGTTTATCTACTTCCCATAAATAAGGTATAACAACTTCTTCTGAAGACCATTTCAATACTTGTGGATTATTGTCGCACCATTTAAAACAGTGCTTCTCCCATAGGGATCTGTATACTACTTTAGACGAATCACCAGTATACTTGGTAGGATTTTTAGGTTTGTATTTTCCGCTATAAGCCATATAAATCTGTATAAATAGAATCAAAGTAATATTTATAAGGCTAAATCTATGGCAAATGTACAAGAACTTTATGATCGATTTAAAGGTCCTAAATCCGGTAGTAAGTTAGTTTATCCGTTAGAGAATCAATCTGATTATCTTGGCAGAATAACATTTACACCTATCCAAGAAGGAGACTTTGATTTGCCTGACGAAAACTTAAAAGACTTGGCCACTGATTTTATAAAAAAAGGTAAAGACGCAATAACGGATGGAGCAGCTGCTGCTTGGCAAGGAGTAAAAGATTACTTATTTGTTGACGGAGACAAGGAAGGTGAGTTTGACCAAGAGTTAATAGATAAACAAAAGACTAATATGCTTTATGGCATAACAGCCGGTGGTTCAAAGGTACAGGCTTCTGCCGGCGGTGGAGCTGCAGAAGCACTACTAGCGTTGAACACAGACAGCAGAATTTCTTTATATCTCCCTAGAGCAATACAAATTCAAGATACTGTATCATACGATAATGCATTTCAACTTGGACTTATAGGTGGTGCAATTGAAAAAGGTCTAAGTGGGGGCCAAGGAGTTGCTGCATCCGCGCTTGGTGCAGTTGCCGGTGAAATAGCTGGTATAGGCAACAGCCTGATTGGAAATGCTTCAGGCGCCGGTATGAGTAAAGAAGCTGCCGGAATTATTGCTGGAAAAGTTGCTGCTATGGCTCCTAGAATAGGTGATGCAGCCGGCGGAGCAGTACGAGGTGCAACACGACTTACTACAAATCCAAATACTCGTGCGTTATTTAAAGATGTTCCAATTCGTAACTTCTCTTTTGCATTTCAGTTATTACCTACGAGTCGAGCGGAAGCAAGAATAATAGAAGAGATTATTTCAACATTTCGTACTGAACTCTATCCAGAAGCAATAAGTGCTTCTGGCGTAAATATTGGTTATAGATTTCCAAATAGATTTTTAATTAAAGTAAAATATAATAATAAAGAAATTCCTGGTATCAGATTTTTACCAGTGTATTTACAATCTTTTAACGCAACTTATAATTCTGCTACTGGCGGTATGCACAATGATGGTAGATTTACATCTATTGATATTAGTCTAGCATTTACAGAAACAAGAGCAATTGCAAAAGCAGATGTAAAGGAAGGTTTCTAATGGCTGAGTTCTTTAAAAACTTTCCACTTGTTGGTTATAATTTTGGTAATGAAGTAAATTCAACATTATTTCAAAACTTAAGTGTCTATATAAAAATAATAGATGAAATATCAGATGATATAGCTTTCTATACAACTCTCTTTATTCAAGATTATGATAGACCCGATTCTCTTTCGTTTAAGTTATATGATACAACTCAATTTTATTGGACATTCTATTATCTTAATACTGATATACGCGAAAGCGGATGGCCATTACCTTATCAAGATCTATTGCCGAAGGCAAAGAAAGATTATCCACATCGTACAGTCACAACCACAGGCGATATATCTAAAACATTTTTACCAGGTCATACCGTAACAGGTTCTGTTTCTGGTAGTACAGGTACAGTAATAAAAAGATATTTAGATCTTGGACAAATCATTATTGATAGCCCAAATAACTTTAATGCTGGAGAAGTTCTTACACCTTCTATTAATGGTGTTGCACAAACCGGAGATGTTATTCTTGTAACATCTGATACTGAACAATATAATTCAACTCATCATTACGAAAATTCAAGTAACGAATATGTTGATATTGGATTAGTGCCATCAGGCACAGGCACAGGTGCATTTCCGACTGTATCATCATTTACTCCGATTACATACTTTGAACGTATTACTGCAAAGAATGATTCACTCAAAGAAATAAAAGTTTTAAGTCCAGATGTTGCTGCTCAAGTGAAAACAGAATTTAATAAATTATTATTAAGAGGATAGCAGTATGGCTAAAGCACAATCTGCCGTAGACTACACTCTAATAAGCTTTATGGTTAGCTCACATAAACATGACTTACCAATAGAGTTAGCTGCAAGTGTAGATGAAATTGAGTTATTTGAAAACATGGATTTACCATATCTAACCGGATCTTTCACAATGAAAGATGATATGAGATTTTATGACGGTGTAAACGTAAACGGCACTGAAAAAATTACTATTATTATAAAATCGCCTCAAGACGATAATTTCATGACAAAAACTTTTTCAATACTAGGAATTACTTCTGCAACAAAATCTGCCGATAACATAGAAGCAATGGAAATAAAAATAATAGAAAATAACTGCTTTAATGATAATTTAATGCAGATTAATAAAGCTTATACTGGTACTCCTGATATTATTATTGCAAAAATATTAAAAGACAATTTAAATATTGATCTTGATTTACCGGCAATTAAACCGTATCAAAAAACTATGAAAGTAGTTATTCCGCATATGACGCCATTTGCTGCATGCAGATGGATTTGCAGTTCAATGTCAACTGATCTTGGTTTACCATATTTTTTATTTGCAACACTTAATGATAAAAACCTTCAATTACGATCTTTAGAAGAAATACTTAGAAATCCAGCATGGAATCAAGATTCACCATATCGATATTCTGCAGCATATAATCAAACATCGTCAGGTGTTGATGCTGATTTGAATGCGTTTAATGTAAGTGCATATACTTCACATAATAAAGAAAGCGTATTCAACTTAGTGAACTCCGGCGCTACTGCCGGTTCACGCTCAATTACTGATATGACGTCAGGTCAACTTATAAATTATGATTTTAACATAGATACTGTTTTTCAAGACTTATCAGAAATGCAAATTATTGATGACGATCATCAACCAGTATTTCATTCAAGGTATAGGTTTAATGGCAAAGAAATGAATGAATACAATAATTATAATGCTCATGGAATTATTGCTACTAATACTTATAATGGCGTTGCAAATATTCATGAAGAAACTTCTACTGGTGCATTTAAATTGGCTGCATCTAAGAGGGCTCTGAAAAGCATGATGATAAAAACTTCGATAAATATAAGAGTTCCTGGTATAATGTTTCTTACTGGAACTAATGCCAGTCTTGGAAGACAAATTGATTTTATGTATCCAGCAAATAATACAAGTGTAACTAACAGAGCTACGGCTGCTAGTGAAGATATAACGGATACAAAAAGATCTGGTACATATGTAATATATACAACTAGACACCATTTTAATAATACTCAACATAATGTTGATATGAGTTGTGTAAAATTAGGAAATAGAAAATGAGTTCAGATGAAATATCTAATTATCATAATTTGTTTAATTCCAAATATTATTTTAGGAGGCACTTTAGATATGAGTTTTTACGGTGACATTCAAAGATGGTGGGTAGGAACTGTTGAAGAAGGCAGTGGACAATCTGATCCTGAAATGCTTGGCAGATGTCGAGTACGTATCGATGGAATACACGGTTCTGACATATCTTTAGATGATCTTCCTTATGCGCAGTGTATACTTCCTACTACAGGAGGTGGTACATCTGGTGTAGGTGAAAATCCACAATTATTGCCTGGTGCAAAAGTTATTGGATTTTTTTTAGATGGTGCCATGTCACAATTGCCTGTAGTATGGGGATTCTTGCCACATTCACTTGGTCCTTCTGGTATTCAACGACAAAATATAGCACTACAGCGAAAAGCAATAACTCAAGTTCTTGAAACAAATAAGTTTCAACAGAGGCCAGTATACGTTGCCGGTAATACTTCATCTGCTAGTAGTAGCAGCACTTCATCTGCTAGCAGTACTTCTGGTCTGTCAAATATAGAACAGGCTTGGAAGTTTTTTGAAAATAACGGTCGTATAAAATTTCAAGATTATCATATTGCAGGAATGATAGGAAATTTTATGGTTGAAAGTGGTGACGGTACGATAGCAGGTGGCATAAATCCTAAGTCTCTTAACCCCACAAAAGAAGCTTCAGAGGGTATTGCACAATGGAATCCTGGTGGTGCAGGTAAAAGATTACAGCACTTAAAAGCTTTCGCAGCAGCAACTACTATGCAAGGAGATTATCAAGATTTATTAGTTCAATTAAGTTGGGTAGTAGAAGAATTGATTAATGAACCATATCATAACAATAAGTTTGTTTCAAGTACTAAAACAGTTACTCAGGCTGCTTTGCATTTTATGCGTAACTATGAAATTCCAGCAGCTACTAAGAATAAAACTAAATTATTTACTGCGGCTCAGGGTGGAAAATTCCGTGGTAATATAGATTTGGAAGTGGCAAGTGAAGCTAAGCGAATATCTGCTGCAAAAGCCGTTTATATAAAATGTACACAAAAACCAAAGGACGGAATCTAATGGCTAGTATTTCTCCAGAAACTTTAGCAACAGAACTTCGTTTACGTCAAAAGAGTCAAAACTATGGCGGTATAGATGATGCTATTTCTAAAGCAATAAACGAAACAAGTGCAGCTCGAAATGCTGCAGGTGGTAATGCACTCGGTGAAATTAAAGCCGGTCTTGAATCCATGATTGGAGTATCTAATAATCTAGTAGAAAATGCAGAAACAATTTCTAAAACAGTGATCGCAAAAGTAAAACCAGATGGTCATGGTATAGAAGCTAATTTAAAACCACTCCTAACTGATGCAGAAATTGCATCACATCAGGCTGTGTTGAAGAATGCTGCTGTAGATATTAGTGCAATTTTTGGACCTGCAATAACATCACTGACAGCTGCTTCTAAAATGAATCATAAGATAATAACAGATTTTAGCCCAGAGGCTGCAACAACTGCATTAAAGAAAGCTGCTGGTCTTCTGAGCAATGATAAGTTAATAGACATGCAAAAAAATTTGGTTCCTGAAGAGTTAAAAGATATTGTTGAAACTGCAGTAAATAAAATAGAGATAAAAGAAATACAAAAAGATATCGATAATGTATTTGCTGCTGTCAAGACCGAACTTAAAAAAGCAACAGATGGTGTCAGCAGTGGTAATTTATTAAAAGATATAACTGAAGACGTATCAAGAAATTTAAGTACTACTATCGGAGGTTTTGGAGATGAGTTTACGCGATTAAAATCTTTACCAATCATAAACGATTTACTAGGTGGTAATAATGTATTAGGTTTAGATAAAGCTATATCTACATTAAAGATAGATCCTTCAATTCTTACAAAAGCCGGGCAACTTGGTATTGGAACTAATATTGGAAGTCTAATTGATATGAAAGGCTTTCTCAAACAGATGGACAAACTCGCCCCTGATCTTGCAAGCCTTACAACAGCATTAAAAACTAAAACAGATAATGCTATTACTACACTAGATAAAACTAAAACATCAATTGCATCTATTGTAACTGAAAACAATACAAGTCCTCATGAAACTTCTGACGCAAATGACACTACAAAAAAAGAAAGATTTAAAACTTTAAGTTCTTTTGAAGAAATAATAAGTATTTTAAAATCAAGTAAAAGACAACTTACGACTATTGTATGGCATTGGTCTGGTCATTATACAGATGATGGTAATATTGGTGCACAAGAAATTCATAATGAGTACAGAACAATAAATAGAAATAT
>Ga0206126_10004568_pt1 | contig 13245 bp, 15 predicted proteins | sample Helgoland_Spring_5_FD_148621 | JGI IMG/M metagenome (GOLD analysis project Ga0206126, IMG submission 148621) | Pelagic subsurface seawater microbial communities from Kabeltonne, Helgoland, North Sea - Helgoland_Spring_Bloom_20160412_1 | ecosystem: Environmental > Aquatic > Marine > Epipelagic ...
GGTTTCCATCGCGTATTGAATACTGTCAGGCGAATGTTCCATAGAGGGCTTTCGACAAATTAAATCGTCTTAGTTGATGTTCGCACGAATTAGCTAACATGCAACAATAAGCAGACCACTACCGATCAATTCAGCAAAAAAAAGAGCAGACTCACACAGAGTCTGCTCTAATGATAAATTTTAATCTTACTACTTACGGAACGTTAAGTCCAATATCGTAGCGAGGCTAACGAACTGCTTAGGAGTTAGCGCTGACGTAAGTCACCACATCGCTGACGCTCTGCAATTTCTCAGCATCTTCGTCAGGAACTTCAATTCCGAACTCTTCTTCGAAAGCCATGACAAGCTCGACAGTGTCGAGTGAATCAGCACCGAGGTCCTCGATGAACTTGGCTTCTGGCTTAACTTGGTCGGCACTCACGCCGAGTTGCTCGACGATGATATCTTTTACTTTTGATTCGATGTCAGACATTACTAATTGGTATAATTGGTTGGTTGGTGATGGTTTAGCCTCGGGGCTCTCTATTGGCAATAATGAAATAATTTTTTATCATCTAAACCTGTTTAGATTCGTCGTCAGACAAGCCGTCTGCCTTTTCTGGATTATCAGCGGAGCTTTCTTCTTCATCAATATATTCAATAACCTCCCCCTTGAAATGTTCCATTAAATAGCAAAATAGTCGTTCTGCAGGAGCTCCATCTTCTTCCTTAAATTGGCCATACACCATTCCGTCCAGCTTGGCCTTCTTTTCTACGCCTGCATCATTGTAATAGACCAAGGCTAGGCCTTTAGTATCCCAGTTTCGCTTATCAATGCGTAACATATCTACATATGGGATACGCTTTCCATCTTGAGTATACAAGGCCTCCTCATCCACGCTGATGCTTCTGCGAAGGGTTCGCAGCAAGAAGTAGAGAGTGATCAGCGACAATACACCAGTTACCCCAGCAGCATAAAACTGCTCACGAATCTTACCCGCATTCATCGGGTGATCCATGGGTTCCGAATCCCATTTTCTTTCTGCCGCATATTCCTCCCACAGCTTAATGGCTCCATTCTGCCCCCCTTTGGTGGACATCAACTCATAACTTGCGGCCAGAGAATCAGGCCACGCCATCGGCAAGGAAGTATCTTTAGGTAATATCGCATCTGCATCCTCGGGGAATTCACATTGCTGAGAGGAGGAGTATTGCTTCCATTGAGACTCCGAAAATCCGCTGTCATCCTGCATTTTTTGAAACTGCAAGCCGGCACTCTTGAAGTTCTCATATACATAAAATTGAAGGTTCTTCTCTCGATACCCAGTCAATCCATCCTGCAAAAAGAGCACGAGGAATATAACAAGCATCAGCAGAATCATAAAGGCTCGCCAAACAAACCACTTGGTAGGCCTGCATTTCAGCTCATCTTTCACCGTTGATGTATCCTTAGAGTCATTCATAAATAAGTGGGTCGCAGACTGCCTATAAAAACCCAAACCTTGAAGCAAAAAAACCGCATAATATGGACTCGCTTTCGCAAGCTTCAGATGTGACACTCCATCGTACCAACGATCGCATCCACTGATCGCCCATCTCTTTTTAATGACTTTTAAACCAAACAAACCCAATTTACGCCTCAATGAATCGTAAAGAAGTAGTCCGACTCACCACTCTGGCCTCTTGTGCTGGATGAGCTTCCAAGCTTGATCCGGGGTCCCTCACGCAGGTTCTGCGTGGCCTACCCCAATACCAAGATGAGCGCTTACTTGTAGGCTCCGCAACAGCAGATGATGCCGGGGTTTTCAAGATTGATGATGAGCGCGCACTCGTTCAAACAACTGATTTTTTCACGCCTATCGTAGACGACCCTGTTCTCTATGGACGTATAGCTGCAGCAAATTCACTATCTGATGTATACGCAATGGGTGGACGACCACTGACAGCTTTGGCCATCGCCGGAATGCCCATTGAGCATTGCGATAATGATACCATCCAAAAAATATTCAGAGGTGGAGCAGAGATGTGCGTAGAAGCCCAGTGCAGCCTGATGGGAGGTCATACCATTAAAAACCCAGAGCCCATCTATGGACTTGCTGTCACCGGCATCGTTCACCCAGACCGTTACCTCGGTAACTCCCTCGCCAAGCCAGGGGAAATCCTCGTTTTAACAAAACCCCTAGGCAGCGGCATTGTCTCAACAGCTATCAAGCGCGGTCTTTGTGGCGAGGATCTCGCGGATCACGCCAGCCAACTGATGGCAACGCTCAACAAGCCTGGAGCTACTCTTGCAGAACGAGCATTGCTGCGATGCTGCACAGACATCACCGGATTTGGCCTCAGCGGACACCTTATCGAAATGTGCAACGGCAGCAATGTCAGCGCCGAGCTCGATGCTAGCGCATTCCCCCTCATGTCAAACGAGCTTACTAAGTTTATTGAAGCAGACTGTGTTCCGGGTGGCAGCAGAAAGAATTTGGATCATTCTGCTCCCGATACCCACTTCGAGGACAATGTGAGTGAAGCCCAGAAGCTCATCTACGCAGATGCTCAGACTTCCGGTGGGCTACTTCTTAGTGTGCCAGAACAGAATATCGACGCCGTCATGGAAACACTTGAAGAAACTTCTGCCCCTTGTGCTAGCATCATCGGTAAAACAACCAAGCGTCGTGAGCATGCTGTCTATGTCACCAGCTCCTAAACATTCGTGAAAAAGCATCTACAGATTGATCTCAACTCCTTACCTGAAGAGGGCAAAACCTTCTCCGGAGAACTGGACGGCTCTATTTTTTCAGCTCATGGGGAAAGCATTCAAACCAAAGGGCCGCTTTACTATGACTTATTTGTGCAGAAATTCGACAACGAGCTACTCATCAGAGGCAACCTCTCCGCGAGCTTTGTTTTCACCTGTGATCGCTGCCTAAACGAATTCACACAAACCATTGATGCTGAAGAAATAGGGATCTGCCCAGAACTCTCAAGTTCTCAACTAGACTTGGCTGATTCCCTTAGAGAAGAGCTTGTTATTCGTTTTCCTGATTACCCGCACTGCGATAAAGGTGACGATGAACAAGAATGTAATTTGGATTCTAGGTATTTAGCAGTAGACAAACCCCCTGTTGATGGGGTAAAGACCCCCCCGCACGAGGAGGAACCCAATCCTTGGGATGCTCTCGATGCAATAGAGGATTCGTCTTCATCTGAGTCAAGCTGATCACAAAAATGATCTCAAAGACTTAAAATCAACAACTTAAACAATCTCAACCTACTAATACCATGGCTGTACCCAAGCGCAGAACATCCAAGATGAAGCAAAAGATGCGACGCGGCGCAAACCGCTGGCGCACACCTAACCTTAAGACATGCCCTGAATGCGAAAGCCGCGTTCCTTCTCATATTGCATGTCCTCATTGCGGAACCTACCGCGAGCGCCAAGTTCTCGAAGTAGACGCCCTCTAAGAGGCCTCTCTTTGAAAACTACGTCTTGCTTACGAAGCGGAATGCCCTGGCATTCCGCTTGTTTCATGTATGCATATAGCTTTCCTTCGCAAGAGTATCTTGCTATTAAACTCATCTAGACCATGAAAATTGCCATCGATGCCATGGGCGGTGACCACGCGCCAACCGTAAATATTGTGGGTGCTCGCAATGCCCTCAAACGCTATGCTGATATTGAAACGATTTTTCTCGTAGGTAACGCTGAGATCCTCAGACGAGAAGTCGAAGAACACCAACTAACCGATCCAAGAGCCATTATCGTTGATGCTCCTGATGTGGTAGAAATGCATGAGTCGGGCGCCAAAGCCCTGCGCAGCAAAAAAAAATCTTCCATCTCTGTCGCCACAGACATGGTGAAATCAGGTGCAGCTGACGCCGTCGTCAGTGCTGGCAACACAGGAGCTTCCGTCGCCGCAGCAACTGTTAAGCTCAGGACCTTACGCGGAGTAGAACGTGCCGGCATTGCCTCTGCCATTCCCAATGAATACGGTATTTGCCAACTCCTAGACGCAGGTGCCAATCCTGAGGCAAAACCAGAACATCTTGTTATCTATGCCGTGATGGGCGCTGTATACTCCCACTATGTTCTAGGTGTAAAACGCCCCAAAATTGGCATTATGTCCAATGGAGAAGAGGATGAAAAGGGCACCAAGTTCACCAAGGAAACTTTCACCCTCATCAAAGAGCTTGAATCATCAGGCAAAGCTCCTTTTGAATTTGTAGGCAACGTGGAGGGGCATGACTTATTTGAAAGCGACCTCAATGTTGTGCTCTGTGATGGTTTCACTGGAAATATTATCCTGAAAAGCTGTGAGGCCACTGCCAAGGCAATGTCGAAATGGCTCAAAGTCGAGTTTAAGCGTAACCCCATCCGAATCCTAGGCGCTATCATTGCCAAGGGTGCATTCAAAGCGGTGAAGAAAAAAAGCAGCTACGAGTATGTCGGAGGATCTCCCCTACTCGGAGTCAACGGCGTCTGTATTATTGGACATGGTGGCTCTTCCGCACTTGCTATTGAAAACGCTGTCCGCGTTGCACGTGAAACGGTCAAACTTGAGGTCAATCCACATATCGAGGAAATGCTCGATAAGATCCATTAAGTGACCTAGGGCCACACTGTGCAAATCCCCTCAGGCTTCGGCTATTTTGCTGTTCAAGCTCCAAATCTTGTTTAGATTTCTCGCATCTCCATATCGATTGACCTTATGAATTCATCCACATCTGTCGTTCCTGTCACCATCGCTGGCACCGGAAGTTATGTTCCTGAGCGCATTTTAACCAATGATGAATTGGCCAAGTTTGTCGATACAAGTGATGAATGGATCACCTCTCGAACTGGCATCAAGGAAAGGCGTATCGCTGCTGATGATGAATTTACATCAGACATGGCTACCAAAGCTGCAGAACGAGCGCTAGAGCAAGCCGGTATGTCAGCAGAGGATGTTGAGCTCATCATTGTTGCCACCATCACCCCTGATACACCCACTCCTGCCACAGCTTGCCACGTGCAGGCCAAGCTAGGTTCATTCTCTGCGGTTGCCTTTGACATTTCAGCCGCCTGCTCTGGATTTTTATATGCGATGAAAATCGCCAAGCGTTTGATCTCAGACGGAGCCTATAGCAATGCTATTATTATTGGAGCTGAAAAGCTCTCTTCCGTTACGAATTGGGAGGACCGGAACACCTGCGTGCTCTTCGGTGACGGCGCCGGTGCTGCTGTGCTGCGTCGCAGCAACGATGGCGAGGGACGTATTCTGGCCACTGAAATGGGCACAGATGGACGCCACACCAGCCTACTTGAGATTAAGGGAGGCGGATCCGCCTGCCCTATTACCGCTGCTAATGCCGAGTCAAATCTCCAAACCCTTTCCATGCAAGGACGTGAAGTCTTTAAACTGGCGGTCAACGCCATGCGCACCGCAGCGGAAACAGTCATTGAACGTGCAGGACTCACGCCTGAGGACATCAAGCTGATAGTGCCTCACCAGGCCAACTTACGCATCATTGATGCCATTGCTGACCGCCTTTCCGTTCCTAATGATAAGGTCTACATCAATCTGAATAAGTATGGCAATACTTCTGCAGCTGCCGTAGCGATTGCTTTGGATGAAGCACACCGAGAAGGACGCTTCGAGCGGGGTGACAACATCATCCTCGTTGTTTTTGGTGCCGGGCTTACCTGGGCTGCTACAGCTATTGAGTGGTAAGATAACTAGCTGTATCGCCGGATCTGCTGAGGCGGCACTTCCTCATCCTCCTCAATTTCGACTTTGCGGTGTACCCAAACACTCTGCACCAGCCCCAGTAGGAACATGATCATCATAATGAATGTTCCCGAGTAGCTTACCAGCGGCAAGGGAATACCCGTGATGGGAGTCATCAGAACACACATGCCAATGTTCTCAAAAATATGCGCAAACATGAGAGCAACAACTGCCGCCGCGATGATTCGACCTGAACTATCTCGGCTATAAAAGGCGATGAAAAGGCACTGGATAAGAAGCATGGAATAACCCGTAAGCAGCAATAGACTTCCTCGGAAACCCTGCTCTTCACCAATCACTCCAAAAATGAAATCATTGTGAGCTGTTTTCCAGGGGATATATTTTTTGTCGTGGAGAGAACCTCGTTGACTGGATGCATTCCAGCCTAGCCCTTTCCAGCCTGCTTTACCAACCGAAGTGGACACCCAGTAAGGGGCGTAAGCATCTCCGCTAATATCAACATCCCTGCCATTGAGCATATCGAGATAAATTTCAATACGCTCGGCACCACGTTCAGAAGCTTTGGGGAGAATAATGAAGTAGGCAAGAGCTACACAGCCGATACCCACAATACCGATCAGCAACATATAGCGATACGGAACGCCGCTGACTAACATGATCACTGCCGTAACAGGCAACCAAACAAGTGCAGAACCCATGTCCCCCATGGCTACCACAATAAGAAATGGAACCCCGGCCAAAACTGCAATGACACCCAACTGAACGAAAGGCAGCCTAAAAAACGCATGCCATCGGGGCAAATCTTGCAACAAAGAGCCCATAAGCACAATGCCTCCAGCAATACCAAGTTGTGTCGGCTGGAATGAAATGACCCCCAAGCTAATTTGATGAGCATCACTCCCTTTATAGATGGCAAGGATCATGAGGGCTAAGCCGGACAAATACATCGGTATACCAAGCCAACGAATCCAACGGTAATCAACCAGTGCGGTGATCAGAAAAACAAAACAACCACCGATGATCCAGATTTTCTGGCGCTGAGCATAATATTCACCACCATTGGGTAAGTGACGAGCCGCGCTCTCAATAGCGTATACGCCAAAAATTGCCAATGCCAGCATCGTCAGCACCAGCAGCCAATTCATAGCGAGTATTTTTCGTAGTAGCGGGATCATCATACAAACGAAGCCTTCAAGCTATGATTGCTATATTCATTCACTGGCAGCGCTTGGCGCCAATTTATTTAATTCCTTTAGCATCAAGGCTGTAATGTCTGTTGCGTCTTTAAGGTAGATAAAAAAAGAAATCTGGTTTGTATTTTTGCCGGATTTATCGAACACGAAGTCATATTCTTGCTTCTCAGCAAAAGAGACAACCTTCGCCCGTATCTCAGACATAATACCCTGCATGCTGGCAGCTTTACGCCTAGCAACCTCTTTTTTCCCCTCATACTCAGCTCGCTTCATCTCCTCGATAAACATCTTTCGCTGTTGATCAATCAATTGAAACTCTTGGCTGTATTTTTGCTTCAGATTCTCGTCAAGCGACTCACTCTTAAGTTTTTCATTCAGTGACTTTAGTTCAGAAATCATCATGTTGATCTGTTCAAGCTGCTGATTCACTTTTTTTTGAATGCCCGCATAATCTTGGTTAAATTGCTTCTGAGCCGCTTCCGTTCTGTAATATTGAGCGAAGAGCTTTTGCATGTCCACCATGCCAATATTAGGCTTCTCTGCATCAGAAGTAGCTACCGCCACTACGGAAAGCAGAAGGATAAGGTATATTTGCTTCAGTTTTCTCATTACAATGTGCTGATCAACAGGAACACAAATTGCCTCTTTTAAGAGTGATCGTCAATAGCATCTCCCTCCCCAAAGACAGAAAAACACCCTCTCCCGAAGGAAAGGGTGTATTAAAATCAATCTTGTTGAATTGAGCTTACGTCAAACGCCGATTACTCACCTGCAGCCTTAGGCGCATTGACATTGAGCTTGCTCAAAAGAGCAACGGTAACATCTGTAGCATCCTTGGTGTAGAGGAGGAAAGGAACTTGGTTAGCACTTAGTCCTGACTTGTCTAATACATAGTCAAAATCCTCAGCTTTTGCATGATCCACGATCAATTTGCGGATCTCCTCGAGGATTCCTTGCATGCTTGCCTGCTTCTTCAATTCAAGTGCACGAGTGCGTCGACCTAAAAACTCGCGTCTCTCACGATCCATTGCCTTTGCCTCATCGAGCTTAAGTTGGAAATCACGAGACTTATCACGCTTCACACCATCTGCGATGGTTGGATCCTCAATTTGCTTTTTGAGCCCTTGCAGCTGCTCTTCGAGCTCACGAATACCGGTAAGGCGCTCGTTATTTTCCTTCTGAATACGGGCAAACTCCTCACTGAATTTTTGCTGCTCATCGTTAGTGCGGTGGTATTCTTTGAAGAGAATCTGCATGTCCACGGTTGCAATTTTAAGGCGCTGAGCTGAAGCTGATGTAGCACTGAGCAAAGCGACGAGGCAGATAGCAGCGGCGAATTTAAGGTGATGTTTCATAGTCTTTAGTAATAATCATTGGTGTGGCCTAGGAAGTAACCCCCGACCTAATAGCTACGTGAAATAAGTGATCATTTAAACGATTGTAAAAACTTCACGTTGCAGTGCAAAGCTGCACGGAATAGCATCCTGCGTCAACCTCTATCCCAAGCTATAGCCCTTCTCCGCAGACAAAATGAAAGTTGTCATTACCACGTCCGAACTCCAGCCACTACTGGCTGAGAAATGCAGCCCGAAGAAACGAGTGCTCGTAGCCACCATGGGATCGCTCCACGAGGGGCATCTTGCTCTAATCCATCGGGCTCGACAAATCGCCGGCACTGAGGGCGTCGTTATTCTCAGCCTTTTTGTAAATCCTACTCAGTTTGATCAAGCCGATGACCTTCGACATTATCCGCGTGCGCTTGAGCAGGACTTGGCCCTTTGCAAAAAACATGGCGTAGACATCGTATTCGCGCCTGAGAGCGGTGACATCTATCACTCAGACCACTCGGTTACCGTGACCGAGTCCAGCCTCTCACAGAGGCTCTGCGGTGCCTCTCGGCCTGGCCACTTCGATGGCGTTTGCACTGTAGTGCTGAAGCTCTTTAACCTCACCCAGCCCGACATCGCCATTTTTGGTAAAAAAGACTACCAGCAGCTTGCTATCATCCGCCGCATGGTGAGAGATCTCAATATCCCTATAAGTATTGAAGGGCTCGAAACCGTCAGAGAACAAAGTGGCCTTGCCCTATCATCAAGAAATCAGCGCCTATCGCAACAGCAACGCTCAGATGCACAACGCATAAGGCGTGCCTTGCTGGCTGCGCAAACGGCTCATCAACAGGGAGAAAAATCTGCTCAGTCATTATTAAACATAGTCAGTGACATCATCGAATCATCAGAACTCGATGTAGAAATAGATTACCTCGAACTACTCGACCAAGATGATTTGCAGCCAGTCGAGACACTATCATCTCCAGCAATTATCGCCACCGCAGTCTTCTATGAGCAAGTTCGGCTCATCGATAATATTGAGCTTGCTTAAAGCTGCGCAAATTTCTCCCAAAACTTCGCTGTTTGTCGGGCATCAGGCACGACTTCGATCAATGTCGTTTTCTCTCGAGGTTCAAAATCAAAACCCTCCATGCCGACCACTTTGATGTAATGCATATCCCACATTGCAGCCCATGCCTCAAATCCATGCTCATGCTGATTAGTAACCAGCTCAGAAACATTTTCTCCCACCTGCTTCATCATCGGTAATCGATCAAAAATCTTGCCTCCGCCATTGTTAATGACCACCAGCATACGACCTTGGCACTCCACCTGACCAAGCAGTGCAGGAGCCGCCAAATCATACATCGCTGTTAAGTCCCCAAAAACACCCCACGCATCTTGCTCGTCGGCACTAGCGCCCAACCAACTCGAAATCTGGCCATCAATGCCATTAGCTCCTCGGTTCGCACGCACACATTCATACGGTATTTCACGTTGAGCAAAATCATTCCATTCACGGATGGGTAGGCTGTTACCCAGATACAGGCTACTCCCCATCGTCGCCATCACCGAGAGGGTTCGTATCATACCTGGCTCACTCTCTGGCAAGGACTCCAACAGCTCGGAGAGCCGGCCGTGCTTACTTGCCGTAGCTCTAAAATGATCCATGGCATCACCCACTGGAGCCACTTCACCTAGCGCTCGCACACATCGAGAAATGTCACCTGTGATGAGCTCGTTTTCCCTGGCAAGTCCAGCAAAGCCGGTTCTGCTAATCGATACAACCTTGACCCGAGGTAAGTCCTCAAGGTCTCGCCAAAATCTGCCGGTAGGAACCTCGCCAATGCGTAAAATATTTGCCGGAGGGTTTTCCTTAAGCACCCGATCCCCATCAATCAAAGCTAATGGTCCCAGTAGCTCACGTAAACCGCTGGTGCAGTCGGCCAAAACAGGAACTCCAAGCACTTTCAGAAAATGCCAGACCTCTTCACGATCACCCGCATCAAGCCCACCAAGAATCACCACCAGACCCTTCCAACCTTCTTTGATGCAGTGCACTGCGGGCAGCATATCAATATTACTTCGTGCCTCACCTATTTCACCTAAGCGCACCTTCGATCTTTTGATCGCACCGGCACCAGTGCCCTCGGCATCATCTCTTTCTGTTTCAAAATCGTCGATGCAAAGATTGATCTGCCATGGCGAACAGCCACTCCAGCCTTCGAAAATCTTCAGTTCATCTTGCCATGAAAAATCTTCACATGCTTCAACATAACCCCCAAATAAACCTGCCTGATCTATCGCTTGAGGAGCTCCTGTGCCACGGAAATCGAGCGGCCGATCAGCCGAAATAATAACCAGAGGCCGGCGTTGATAATGAGCCTCTATGACAGCGGGTAATAATTCGGCAACAGCCGTTCCTGAAGTCGTCACCACCGCACACGGAATCCCCGTCTGCATCGTGCGACCTAATGCAAAAAAACCAGCGGCTCGTTCCTCAAAATGAGAAAACAAGGTGATCTCACCAAGTTCACCAGTTTCCGCGTGATCAGCTAGAGCTACGACCGCAGCCAAATTCCTAGCACCGGCACATACGACATATTCCTTAATACCGGCAGCAATACAGGCGACGATAACATCATTAACCCAACCTTTGTAAGACACTGCTTAGATATGAAAAAAACTGCCGACTAGCTACAAGAAGATGCGCTTAGGCTAATGATCCACGCAGCCGCTGTCCGTTGGAGCATCCGCGGCATCTTCCACCGGCTTAACCATGCTGTGATCGAGCAGATACTGCTCAACTTCATCGCCGGAAACATCTGCCAACATTTCACCATTAATAGTGACACATGGGCTTAGTTGTTGGCCACTTTTTTGCTCCATTTCCCACCTGAATGCTGGATTCTTGATGATATCCTTTTCTTCAAATTCGAGGTCGTATTTGCGCATCATTGCGCGCACGCCCTCGCTCCAGCCGCAATAGGTCTTCAGGTAGCAAACGATTTCTGTTGGTGATGTTGTCATGCTCAAATCTTGTGATATGCCAGAAACTGACCATAATACGAACACTTTGCAACCTGAATCATTACCACTGACCATTAGCGCTGACGGCAGATACCGTGCCGCAGACAAGGGTATTCGCCAACAGGCGGCTGACGGCTCTCTGGAGTTTCTCGAGATCATCATCGATGCAAACCAGTTGCTTGGTGGAGGCAAACATACCCTCCTTGGAGATGAAACGACCTACCTGCCCTGCTCAGCTGAATTTATTTTGGAGCATTTTGAGCCAAGGCCAGACGGCACCTGTCTTGCACGCTACAAACGCCGTGACAAAGAATCCGAGCCAAACCCTTCCCAGGCACCCATATCCCCTTTTCAGGCACCCATATCCCCTTCCTAGGCAACCATACTCTCTACCATAATACCTCATGCCATCTCGTGATCAGACGCCTACTTCAAGCACCGCTATTATCGGTGCCGGTATTACAGGTCTCTGTGTGGCCCATTCCCTCCATCACCAAGCATCAGGAGGACAATCATTTGACTTGATTGAAGCCTCGAGTGAAGTCGGCGGAGCCATTCAGAGCACTCTCAATAATGGCTACCTTGCTGAACACGGGCCCAACAGCATCTTACTTAAAGACCAGCGCATTGCCAAACTACTGCAGCAAATAGGCCTCGATAAAAGTTCTCAGAGCAAGGATCTACTACCTGCTCGTCCCGAGGCTAATAAACGTTACATTGTTCAAGATGGCAAACCCGTTGCCATGCCTGCATCCCCTATCGCACTGGTCAAATCACCCTTATTTTCACTGCGCGGCAAACTAAGGCTACTCTTGGAGCCATTCATTGGCCGATACCGCGGAAAAGAAAAAGCACAAGCGGAGGAAAGCTTTGCCGACTTCGTTCGTCGCCGGCTGGGCGCTGAACTACTGGCCAGTGCCGCAGCACCTTTTGTCAGTGGCATCTATGCTGGGAATCCTGAAACGCTCTCTGTCCGGCACGCCTTCCCTCGCCTCTGGGCAATGGAACAACATTATCGTTCTATTATCTTAGGTGCCCTTGCCACGCAGTTTGGAATCGCCAACAACCCACACCAGCTTAGGCCATCACAAATCGTCTCTTTCCGCTCCGGCATGCAAAGCTTACCCAAAGCCATCGCTGACGGCCTACCCGCTGATTCACTGCATCTGGGAGCCAATATAAACTCCATTAAACACGATGCTGAGGGCTGGGCTATCGAATGGCTTGATGCCACAGGAGAGCCGCAGACAAGGCGCTACCAAAACCTAGTCATCACTATCCCTCCTCACAAGCTCAGCTCCCTGCCATTACCTGATTCACTAAGCCAAGCTCTTCGGCCCGTCTTCGATATAGAATCTCCCCCCGTGACCAGCTTGGTGCTTGGCTTCAAACGTGAAGATGTCGCTCACCCCTTAGATGGTTTTGGCATGCTGATCAAACAGTCTGAAAACAGCCCCTTACTCGGGGTTCTTTTTTCTTCTAGCATGTTTGATGGACGCGCTCCTGATGGCCATGTCAGTCTTACCTGCATGATGGGAGGTTCCATTAACCCTCATTATGCCGATAATGACGACCAAGTCGTCTTGGGCGAACTGCGCAAGTTACTCGGTGTGACCGGCAGCCCAAGCTTCCGGCATCAAACTTCATGGCCACGCGCCATCCCTCAATACTCACTCGATTATCAGCAAAAACTCGATACCCTCAGCACCTGCGAGCAATCATACCCTGGCCTACATTTGGCGGGCAACTACCGTGGCGGAATATCTGTCGTTGACTGCATGCTCAATGGCCTTGATCTCGGCAAGCAGCTCAGCCAGTGATGCTGCTAAGAATCCAGCTACTATTATCCACTAAAAAACTACATAGACATCATGTCCACCATTTCCCAACTGCTCAGCGACAATATTCGCGACGTTACCGACTTCCCCAAGCCAGGCATTCTTTTTAAAGACATCTCCACCATCCTCTCTCACCCTGAGCTACTGCGCC
>Ga0206126_10004570_pt1 | contig 13240 bp, 10 predicted proteins | sample Helgoland_Spring_5_FD_148621 | JGI IMG/M metagenome (GOLD analysis project Ga0206126, IMG submission 148621) | Pelagic subsurface seawater microbial communities from Kabeltonne, Helgoland, North Sea - Helgoland_Spring_Bloom_20160412_1 | ecosystem: Environmental > Aquatic > Marine > Epipelagic ...
GATAACGAAGCCGAATTGAGTAAAATCTTAGGAGCATCAATAGATGTTCAAGGACCTGTGTTATTAGAAGTCAAAGTAAACTCTGGAAATAGAGACAATCTCGGTAGACCTGAGATCACACTAGAGCAGCAAAAACGTGCCTTCATGCGCCATTTAGAAGAGTGAAAATTTGGCTATGCCACAACAACAACACTACCAAGGAGATGATGGCTGGGCAAAAATTGCTGAATACCTTGATGCCGTCTCGGCAAGGAACATTCTTCTGGTAACGGGCAATAGCATGTACCGCGCATCTGGCGCAGAGCAAGCGCTCGAGCCGATACTGCGTGAAAAAGAAGTTACCCATCTTACCTGTTTTCATACTAATCCTAGAGTCGAGGATGTCAGCCAGCTTCTAAACCAGATTGATAACAAGGAAAGTTATCAAGTAATCATCGCAGTCGGCGGGGGAAGCGTTATTGATACTGCCAAATTACTAAAAGCCTTTTGGATAAACCCTCTAAGCCTTGATGAGTATCTTAGCACTGAAGATGACAGTGAACTAAGCCCAGCTGCATTACCACTTATCGCAATACCAAGCACTGCCGGCTCTGGCAGTGAGGCCACAAGATTTGCCGTTGTTTACAAAAACAAAAAAAAATATTCAGTTGAGCATGATAAACTGCTTCCTGATTTTTCGGTGGTCATTCCGCCACTTCTGGCAAGCGTGCCTCAGCATGTAGCAGCATCTAGCGGCATGGATGCCCTTTGCCAGGGAATCGAGTCATACTGGTCAATTCATTCTACCGATGAGTCCAGAAAGTTAGCCGCAGAAGCAATCACGCTTGCTTGGAATTGGATTGAAAAAGCGGTTAACGATCGCAGCTCAGACGCTCTGAATCATATGGCGCAGGCTTCTCATTTGGCGGGCCGGGCGATCAATATTACTAAAACCACAGCACCGCACGCGATCTCTTACCCGATGACATCTTATTTCGGTATTACCCATGGACATGCTGTGGGGTTGCTCACCGCTCGGTTCCTAACATTTAACGAAGGAGTGACGGAGGAAGACTGTCTTGATGCAAGAGGCCCTGAGTGGGTCAAACAGCGACTACGTGAAATTAATATCAAGCTCGGAGTAATTACCGGAGATCAGGCATCAGATACATTGAGTAAAAAAGTGACAAGCCTTGGCTTGGAAGCCAGTTTTTCTCAGTTGGGTATTAAAACACAGGATGATATCGAGCTCATTATTGAAAACGGATTCGACCCGGAAAGGGTGAAAAACAATCCGCGAGCTATAAACGCAAGCTCGATGAGGAGACTGATCAGCTCATGGGGTTAATTTGGTGGGAGCTCAGGGCTGTATACGCCAGAGCAGAAAAATTATATAGATATAGATAATGGGACTAACGCGGTTCAGAAAATTTTCACGCAGTGTCAAATATATGCTCATACAGCATATGTTTAACCTTCTCTCGGGTATATTTGTCGGTGCCATGGTGGCCCGTCACTATGGCCCGGAATTATTTGGAGTGTTTTCATTAAGTATTTTTTATGTCTCGGTGGTAAGCGTTATTTCAGGCCTAGGAACAAATGATTTGCTAGCAGCCCAATTCATTAAAAAGCCTTCCTCAAAAGAAGGGCTTTTTTGGGCAGTATTAATCATGCGGGTTACGGTATTTCTCTTGTGCGCAATACTGGGTTATGTAGTCCTGAAATCTTTTAATGTGTCTGAGATTATTTTGAAAGGATATGGAATGGGCTTGATTGCTGGGCTGCTTGCTAACATTAATTTGTTTAATGTGATAGCAAGGTCGCAACAGCGAAATGATAAGATAGCACAGATAGCGATTATTGGCTTATTGGCATCTATCGTATTTAGAGTTTATATTGTGTTCACTAACAAGGACCTTAACTATATATATTACAATTTGATGTTGGTGAGTTTCGTTGATCTTATATTGATGATTATTTATCTGAAGGCAGGGAAAATGATATATTCATTTTCAAGTCCAAATTGGAGCGCAGCATTGAAACTAGTGCGTAACGGCTTACCGTTAGCCGTTGGAGGTATAGCTACGATGATAGGGGCCAACCTTGGTCTGATCTTATTGAGTGAGTTGACCGGACTTGAGTCTACAGGGCGGTATGCGGTAGTGCTAAAGCTGTATCTATTCGTCTCCTTCATATCGCATGTAATTCACAGCAATTTGTTTTACTACATGGAATCAAGCGGCATGAATGCCGAGAAATTTATTAACGAACATTTAAGGGTCATTGTGAAATCGGCAGCAGCACTTTCTTACGTGGTAATCATAGCTTCATTTATAATATTAGCTCCTCTACTAGAGCTTCTTTATGGAGATAAGTATAGTGGAGTGGGTTTGAAGTTCTCGATAGCAAGCATCAGTTTTGTCTTTGCCTGGCCTATGATCCCCGCACAAATCAAACTGCTATCAGAAAAGCGAACTGGCCGAGTCATGACTACGGATTTCCTGTTTTTGGCATTCAATATAGCTGGGGCCTATATACTCATTTCGTTGTATGGTGAATGGGGGGCATACTTTCTGATGCCAATCTCTGCATTCACGTTTATGCTTGCTAACTATTACTATAGTGGACTTGGTAGCCAAGTTAAACATGTTGCACTATGGATTTTATCTCCGATCCCAAGCAAGGAAGCTTTAAGGAATTTTACCAGACACTAAGGCTCCGTTTATACCTTGAGTGGAGATGTAAGCATTGGTTATTAAAAGTAGCTTAAACGTATACTTCAAAGAAAAGCGTCCACTAATAACTGCCCAGCCAAGATGACTTCTGAACAGTCAGACAAATAATTTGTTAATCAGAGAGCCCTCCTAGGCAAACTAATTTTCATAGTATAAACATTTATATAAAGCGGGAAATGCAAACTAACAAAATCATCCAACTAGCACTAATAACACTGTTACTGCTGTTATCGATGGTGGCTATGTCGTCGCTTCTAGAGGCCAGAGACAATACTAGGAATGTAATTTTAGGAGCTGGATGTTTTTCTATTCTATTAATCTCTGCTTGGAGGGATATACCTATTGATGCCAAATTACTCTTTATTGTTATACTGGGGTATGCCTTAGGAGGAAAGGGATTTGCCTATGTCAGTCCATTCGAGCCTATCTATATAGGGGAGATATCGTTGTCCTTTTGCATGGTAGGCTTCCTTCTAAGGCCACGTCAACTTGGCTTTTTTGAAACTCCGATTCACAGACTTATATGGTTATATCTTTTGTATGCAGGCATGCACTTGATCATCGATTTCGAGAGCTATCGGTTGCTTGCACTTCGGGACAGCTCAATGGCTTATTACTGCTTATTCTTTATTACCGCATATAGTTTGTTCCATAACGATCGAGTCGTAGAAACCTTTAAGCGAATCATTAAAGTTGCCATGATTTTATCAATTTTATCCATGGCGTACGATGCAACAGAAATACAATTAGAATCTATAGGGTTTGCTCCGCACCTTGATGCCTACATACCATTGAGCATCGGGGCCATTCTCTATTTTTTGGTCATTGGAATTGAGAAACGCAAAATACATTTCCTTGCTGCAGCATGTTTGGTTACGCTTGGTGTTGTTGCTAGCTCAAAAACCGCGGCCTTGTTAGCCCTTGCGGCAGTTATTATTAGCGCCATAGTATTCGGAAAAATAAGTAAACTAATCATACCATCAGTAATTCTTTTTTTTATAGGCGTAGTGGCGCTATCAGGAATGATGTTTATCGATAGCGACTTAGTCGCAAACTTGTTAACAGGAGGTAATACCGCTGAAACATTTGGCATACAGAGTGGTGAGTTCGTTGGCTTTTCTGGCACATCAGCATGGCGGTGGGTCTGGTGGACAACTGTTTGCAATGACACGCTTATGCTAGCTCCGTTTTGGGGTCAGGGATTTGGGGCAGACATCACAGGGCCATTTTTAGTGGCTTACATGGGGCCAGATTATGGAGATCCTACTGGGTATGCACGCTATCCACATAATGTGATGATTACTAATTTTGGGAGACTCGGTTTTATTGGGGTTACCATTTTTGCTGTTCTTTTCCTAACGGTTGGCCGCTTTTTGATAAAATTCTGCAAAAAATATTTTTCTAGCCCCTTACGTAATGACTCTGACTTGATCTGTTATGGTATTGTTGTAACGGGGATGGTCAATGGCGTCCTGCAAGCAACATACGAGATACCCCATTCAGCTATCACACATTGGGCATGCTTGGCTTACTTGGTCACTAGATATTACCGTCCCCAAGGGTGTGTAAATGATCGGAGTGGACAATAACATTTCGTAATATGAAGCATTCATTATCAACAATAAATTTTTTCAATAGTTATTTTGAATTACTGAAACATGAGGATATTGCACATGTAATACTACACACCTATGAGCAATATCCTGAAAGACTTCATTCAGATGTTGATTATTGTGTATCGGATCAAAACCTTCGCCGAGTAATTCCTTTGCTGTATGCGCATTGTGTTAATTCTGGCTGGAAGCTAGTGCAGATTATGCAGCATGAGGTGAAGGCCTTCTTTTGTATCTGTGTGTCCTCTCAAAACCCGAATAACTTTATACAGCTTGATGTTTGCTCTCACTATATGCGTGAGGGAAAGGTATTGATAAAAGCTGATGATTTACTGCGAAATCGCAGAAAGCTGAAGCATAAGAGTTTTTATATACCAGCTGTTGGCGTTGAATTCTGTTATATCTTATGGAAGAGCGTAGCTAAAAGAAAGTTAATCGGAGAGATGTTCAATAGCTTAGGCGATTTGTATAACGCGGACCCCGCACAATGTCGCGAGATTATGGAGACATTGCAGATGACCTGTAGTGAAGATAGCTTTCGATCATGGGATCAAGACGGCAAAAAAATCCATCAAAAATTAGTAAACAGATATCATAAGCAATCGGTAGATTATAGAAGAGGCCAGACTAAAAAATGGATTGCTCGCGTTAGGCAGCCAACTGGCTTATATCTAATATTGCCGCAGAATTCACCAGGCTTAAATACAAAGAGTGTGGCTAGCCAACTTTCTCCATTGTTTCGGTCGACTCATGTAGAAAGCGAAACTAAATTATCACCTCGCGTTTATAAAGAAATATTGAGGTCTACCCTGGTAATTAGTCTTCAAGGCGATCGAAGATGTGGGATTCTAACAGTGTTGGCGTCGACCCAACAGGCAGTCTTACAAATAGGAAGTATTGACCAGGGCAGGGCTATTGAAACCGTATTAGATTATCTGGAGACACGTTTGGTGAAAAGGTACGGAATAAGAGCGCTATGTTGAGTTGTCTTGTGATGATAAATTGCATTATATGGCGCTATGCGTAGTTCCCAGAGTTATCGTCATATCAGTATAAATTAAGTGTGAAAAGTAGAATGCCATGGATTGTGTTTCTGGGTGCAGATGGCGCAGGTAAAAGCACGGTCATTGATAGGGTGACCTCGTATTTGTGTGAAAGAGGTGTTGAGGTCAACTATCAACATTGGAGGCCAACGCTTCGAGAAAAACGTGATGGGAAGGGGCAGCTAGTCGACGATCCACATGCTCTTCCACCAAGAGGAAAAGTAGAGTCTTGGGGGAAGGTTTTTATTTTAATGGCTATTTGGAGGTATAGTTTTCTAACTCATCTAAAGGTGGCAAGGCAAAGAGGAGAGCTGATTATATTTGATCGATTTTATGGCGATTTGTTAATAGATGCACGAAGATATCGGTATGGTGGTGGTGCTTGGTATGCCAAGATGATCTTTAAGTTAATGCCACAACCGGACCTTATTTTCCTATTAGATGCCGATGCTGAAGTGTTGTTTCAGCGAAAGCCAGAAGTTGAGTTAGGCGAGCTTAAACAAATCGTTAGCAGATATCGTGCTTATGTCGTTAAGCACATTAAGGGACGAATTATTAATGCAGAACAAGCTGTTGATCTAGTTGTTGAGGATGTTTTAACTGAGGTGCATGGACTAGGCGTCGCTGACTAAGTGCATAGTGTGTGTTAGTGGAGTAAAGATGAAGAAATCAAGAGTATTATTGTCCTGTTATGCTTGTGAACCTGATAAAGGTTCTGAGCCTGGGGTAGGTTGGAATTGGGCATTGGCAATGTCAGAAAAATTCAAAGTGAGAGTTCTCACACGATCTAATAATCAGAATGCAATTCGCCAGGCCCTGTTAGATATTCAAAAACCTAATTTGTCATTTTTGTATTATGATTTGCCTCAATGGGTGCTGACTTTGAAAAAAAAAGGCCTGATCAGCACTTCAGCCTATTATATATTGTGGCAGCTTGGCGCGAAGAGGATGATGGGCAAATCAATTGATGATTTTGATATCGTTCATCATATGACGTTTAATATGTTTTTATCCCCGGGGTTTTGGCGACCTGAAAAAGCCAAGCTCATTCTTGGGCCACTTGGTGGCGGCTCTTGTGTTTCGGTGGACTATCTTGCTCTGTTTGGAGGCAAGAAATTAATTCAAAAATTACGTAGTAAACTAGTTGGCTCTTGGAAGTATATTCCAACTTTAAGAAATACGTTCGATAGGGCGGATTATATTCTATGTGCCAATGAGGACACGTATAAATTATTAGGTGAACGGTATCGTAACAAGTGCCATGTCCATCTAGAGACAGGGATTCAAAGATCTAAGATAAGAGAGCCAGAACAGCAGGCAGGGAATAAGGTGAGATTTATTCAAATTGGAAATATAGAAGCGCGGAAAGGTTGGCGTTTAACTCTGAACGCTGTAGCAAATATTTGCGGGAAAAACGGGCAACACAATTTTGAATGTTGGTTTGTAGGAGATGGTCCCGAGTTGAAAGATGCAAAATTACTAGCTCGAGAGTTAGGCATTGAATCTGTTGTGTTTTTTTATGGTAAGCTGCCACTTCACAAGACCCATCAGATGTTAGGTGATGCTGATGTCTTATTATTTCCAAGTGTTCGAGATACCTCCGGAAATGTTGTTTTAGAAGCAATGAGTATGGCTAAGCCTATCATATGTTTTTGTCATCAAGGAGCTAGAGAGATGACTGATGAGCGTTGCGCTTTCCGTCTTAAGCCATCGCCGATTGACCAAAGTATTAATCTCATAGCAGAGGCTATGGAGACGTTGATTGAGGATGATGAATTGCGTAGGAGCATGGGGGCGCAGGGAGTGCAGAGAATTTCAGCAATGCATACGTGGGATGCAAAGCGGGAGTTCATGGAAGATTTATATTGGAAATTGTTGAATAACGATAAGCGGGAATCCGGGGAGCATCATTGATTAAATGCAAAATCGATCTTAGACAATGAGATGAAAGATGTTGAAATTCTAGATGCTTTACAGGGGAGTGGCGACGTCGTGAGGTCACTACGTTTTCACTGCTTAAGGCGGAATGGGCACTTGTTGTTGGCGTTGCCAAAGGATAAGGAATTGGCTCTTTTGACTTTGAGCCTGTATCAGCCGCAAACAAGTAAGGCAAAGCTGTTAGCTAAGGGGCTTTCTGCCATGATAAAGCTAGGCTTACACCGCCTATTGCCACGGTTGGACATGCAGATTAGGTCAGAGAGCGCACTTGCTGACTTTGTTTTGGGTCGTCAACGATTTGGGTTTTTGTTGGGTAACCCCGAAGCTGAGGCTCGAAGGGCTATTGTGCTATATCGAGATGGTAATGCGCTAGCGGTTGCAAAGGTAGGAGTGGGAGAGCTCGCAAGAATGTCAGTAGAGGCTGAAGCTGCCACGATAAAGTCACTACCTAAAAATCATGCTGGAATTCCATGTATACGCAAATATTCTGGGCGTGATGAGTGGTATTATTATTCGACATCATTAAGCAAGGGAGCTGGCCCAAAGTGGGGTAAAGATGGCCAAAGTTTGGCGGTCCTGGCTCAGTGGATGAAGCATTTTGAGGTTCAGAAGCTCAGGGAGACGAGTGTATGGAATTTATTGCGATCACATGATCGAGTCACTGAGTCGGACAGCTATGTGGATTTTATAGAAGGTTTGGGGGGGTTGGAGATAAAGGTCGGCTTGTACCATGGTGATTTTGCTCCGTGGAATATTAAAATATCAGACGATGGTGAAGTATGTGTACTCGACTGGGAGCATGCTCGTTTGGATGGGTTAGGAGGCTGGGATTGGTTGCATTACATGACACAGCATGGCACATTAGTATCGAATCATTCAGCGATAGAGGTATTGACCGAGTGTCGATTGTGGGCTTCAACATCCGAAGGCAGATCATTTTTGAGCGCGGCTGGGTGGGGCCGCTACACTGAAGAGTGGCTTGGAAGTTATCTGATGTATTCTGCTTGGATAGCCGGCTTTGAACGCGATGAGCTCCTTCAAGCGTGGAGCGATGGAGTTTAGAAGGCAGGAGACTTGAAGCTTAAGAAATGAAAATTCGTTCGGATATATTGCTAGTTGGGCAAACGCCGCCGCCATATCACGGTCAGGCTGTAGTCACAGGCATGTTGTTTGACCACAACTGGTGCGATCTTAGGGTGGAACGACTCAGGATGGCATATAGCGATAGTATTGATGCCGTTGGCAGGGCGAGCTTCGGAAAAATTATCCATTTGTTTTCACTCATTCTTCAGACTTGGATCATGGTGTTTACTAAAAGACCTAAAATTTTGTATTACCTTCCTGCGAGCGCTAATAAAGCACCTGTGATTCGAGATGTCATTTATCTGACAGCTGTAAGGTGGGGCTTTTCAAAAACAGTCTTTCATTATCATGCTGGTGGACTGCCTGAATATCTGGAATCGGCTGGGGTATTGGGTCGTATCGCCAAACGCTTATATGCGAAGGCAGATGTGAGCATAGAAATCTGTAAAACGAAACATTCTCCAGGTGAGATGTTTAAAGCCCGACAAACGGTCTATGTTCCAAATGGTCTGGATGTTGAGTTGAAATCACGAGGAAGGGCGATAGACGGTCGATTAAGAGTGATGTTTCTCGGAGCTCTCAACGAAGGCAAGGGAGTCATGGACGCGATTAGAGCCGCTAAGATATTGAAAAATCGAGGCCTGGAGGTTGAGTTTCAGATGGTAGGAGCATGGGCCTCTGAGAAGTTTAAAGTTGAAGCTATGGCATTAGTTGCAGCAGAGGATCTCGGAGAGGTAGTTTATTTTTCTGGAGTGCTCAAAGGTGATAACAAGTGGCAGGCGTATGCGGATGCAGGGGTGTTCTTTTTTCCTTCGCACTATCAGTCAGAAAATTTTCCTTTGGTGCTTATTGAGGCGATGGCTTTTGGCTTGCCAGTTGTGAGCACGAATTGGAGAGGCATTCCTCAGTTGGTAGGTGAGAGTGATGCAGCTATTCTATGTGATATCAATGCTCCCGAAGAGTATGCAGATGCACTCGAAGAGCTCGCTAAGAATACCGAGAAAAGAAAACAAATGGGTCAGGCTGCAAAGGCGCATTATGAGGCTCGCTATACTCGCGAGAGGTTTATCTCTAGCATGGAAAAGGTTTTCCGAGATGCACTGACAAGTTAATGGCTATCGAATCAATAGATTAACCATGAATTTTTTGATCATATTTTTTGCCTGCGTTAGTCTGTTGGCAGCTGGGCTCGTAGGGACTACTTTAAGTGTGCCACTGCAGGCCCCTACCTTAGTGATGATCGGTTTCGCTGGCCTGTTTGCAGCTATTAAATTATGGCGAATGAGGATGGACGCGAAGTTGACGAGGCTCGGTCGCCATCCTTATATCTGGCTTCAGGCTTTAGCCTTGGTTGCGATTTTTTACTTTGCCATACGCGCCTATTGGTCGCCAGTACATGATTTGGGAATTGAAGATTTAATGTTAATCCTGCCTGCTGGTTTATTATACCTTGTTGTAGGATATAACGTCGGAGGTAAAGGGGGCATAAAATTGCGTGAGAGTATTGCCTGGGTAGTCATCTTTATTTTGCTATTGCACGTGGGCTCATGCTTTTTACAGCTCATAGGCGGTGAAGGGTATTCTTTGTCGATGTATTTCGCTGGGTCATCTAGTGCTACGCCAACACAAATAACAGGCATGTATGGTTATTATGGGAGCTTTGCCAATTTTGCCGTTATAGCAGGGCTTCTCTGTATGAGTTTGGGTGTTTGGGGTAGATATAAATATCGATTGCGGATATTGATTACCTTATTCGGCATGTTGGCTTTAGGCTTGGCACTATGGTCGCAATCTAAATCAGCTGCATTGAGCTCGTGCTCCGGATTGGTGGTATTTATTAGCCTATTATATATTTCGTTAGAGCAACAGGGAGGCAGTGCAAAAATATGGATGCGCAGGATTCTGTTATGGTTGGGCGTTCTGATTTGTGCGTTTGTTGTATTCGGCGGATTATGGGTCTTTGGGCAAAGAGGGGTGGACAGTTTGGGCATGATTTTTGATTCTGGAATTAGGGTTCCTTTGTGGGCAATGGCTGCTGAGCAGTGGTCGGACAATATATTCTTAGGCGCTGGTAGCCGTAGTTTTTCCTATGAATGTTTTACTTATTGGAGTGATGGATTGAATTCTGGTGAACTGAGCCCAGAGTTTGTTCATAATGAATATCTGCAGCTGTTGACAGATTATGGGCTTATCGGCTTCATATTAATGATGACATTGCTGTTTTCTCATCTTGTGTTGGGGCTGCGGCAAGTTTGCAGGCTCTCTGAAAAAGTTGGAGAAAACGGCTTACAGTCTGGATCAAATGCCATGGCCTTGGCCATTGCAGGTAGTTGTGGAATGGTTGCGATGGCCGTACATATCTGTTTTGATTTTCCTACACGCCTACTGCCAAATTTACTTATGATGATCTGTTGTGCCGTGTGGATTCTACCGTTACCATTATTGAGGAGCACGGATCCGAGCAATACATTAGCCGTTAAACTACCAGGAAGTTGCATGTGCCGCTTCATGGCCATTATGCTATCGATTCTTGGGGTAGGAGCTATCGGTTTAGGGGGCCAAGAGTTGTGGGCTGGCTTCCCATTGATCAAAAACAAAATGGCCAAGGAAGACGGAGATTGGAAGCCAGAGGAAGTGAATCATGCAGTATGGATCCCCGCCCTGGAGGAATCGCTCGCACGTGCACCGCGGTGGAGGCGCTATGAGCGCTTGGGCACACTGCATTACACAGGAGCCATGCGTGCAGCATCGCTTGAGGATCAAGAGCGCCTGATGAATCTTGCTATAGATAGCTATTTAGCCTCACTAGAACGGAATCCACACAATCTTGTTGCCAAACTTAACTTGGTATATCTTTACGTAGAGCAGAAGCAATGGTTCAAGGCAGATGGGCTTTATACGGAGATGTCCGAGTTCGCGCGGGCTCGAGAACGTCGTTTCCGCGTTCACAAGAAGTGGGGTGATATGCATTTACGATGGGCGAGTGATCTGATGGGAAAGCAGGCGTCGAATGAGGTGGAGATCCACTTTGCTGAAGCAAAAAGATTATACAACGCTAGTTATGATTATGCTTTGTATTACGATGTAGATGAATGGATAATGCAATATACTCGCTTGCTTATTGGATATGCTAATTTTCTGGGGCATGAAAACCGCTATGATGAGGCTCAAACATTATATGATGAAGCAAAGCAGCAGGGCATGGCGCGCAATATGCAAATTCACACCAAGCTAAATTTTTATTATGCGAAGCATCTCTATGCCCATGGTAATTATCTCTGGCATCAAAGAATGCCAGAGAAGGCATACGATTTGATGATAAAAGCCAAAGAGGCCCTAAACAAACATCAGGAATTGATGAACGGCGAGGCCGGTGAAATGTGGAACAGGCAAATGCTTGAAGTTCAAGAAATGATTCATTTTTTTGAAGAGACAGGTATTAGTAGGGAATCAAAATCATCAGGCCAGTAAGTGCCCTAAGAACAAAACGAGAACCGGCTATAATTCGCGATTTTAATGCAATGAACGACGATCGACACAACTACCATGATTTCTGGCAAATGCGTGGCAGGCAATCCATATGGGTGACAAGAAATATCAGTTACCGGTTTGGTGCTATGATTGCTATGGTAGCATCTAGGCTGGGCATATCACCTAATATATTGTCGCTGCTTTCCGCCGTTATCACATTCTGCTCATGTGCTTTGGCAGTTTATCTGGAGCAAGGAACCTGGCTGGCTGGTGTTGTCGTCATAGTTGGCCTGCAGCTTGGCTATGCATTTGATTGTGCGGATGGCCCTTTAGCCAGGGCCACAGGCAGGCAGAGCAGCTTCGGCTCATTGCTTGATAAGATATGTGATTTGAGCTCTGGAATGGTGTTCCCATGCGTATTGGCATATGGTGCGGGGCACTACTACTATCAGGGGGTTGTTGCGGCAGAGATGGATTATACCCTGAGAGTTCTTTTGGCTGTCATCATCCTAAGGTCTATTCTTAATGTATTATTATGGCTCAAGGAACTGGTGATCCATCAGGCAAGTCGACTTGAAGAGGACACAAGAGAACGCAACCTTTGGTGGCGCACCAAAAAAATAACAAGTCTCTATATTGATGAGCCAGTTTACCGCTTGGGCATAGGCCTAGCTTGGTCTCTTGATTGGTTTTGGGAATTTGTCATTATCTATTCTATCGGTATATTGATCATCACCGTCATTTACCTCTTATCTTCGAAGCGGGAAATGGACCTTGCTGATAAGGCGGCAGAGTAAAGATGGAGTTAATTTTATCCCATGGTATAAAAGTCCTGTGATCGATAATGAATACATTATTATTAAACGCAGAAAAACCTGACATGTTAGAGACTCTGAAAAAACATACCTATCTATTACCATTAGCGGCGCTGACGATGGTGGTATTAGTATTTTGGCTGTTTATCCCAATTTACCCGAATTCCTCAACCTCTGAAGAGCGGCTGGTATTGTGGATTGCTGATGCCTGGCGTAAAGATTTTGCCCATGGATGGGCGGTGCCTTTTCTGTTTGTGTATTTCATCTACCGCATATGGCCTACCATGAAGTTGGAGCCTGTGCGAGGATCCCGTTGGGGCCTGCTGGGTGTCGCCTTTGTTATTCTACTCTACATTGTCTCAGTGAGAACGCTGCAGCCAAGGCTGCCGCTCATCGGATTACCTTTTTTAATCGTTGGCGGAACATTGTATGTTTGCGGCTGGAAGGTTGCACGGCATATGGTCTTCCCCGCTTTTTTCTGGTGGTTTGCCGTTTCTGTCCCTGGCCTACAGCAGGCGACCAATATTTTGCAGATTATGGTAACCAAGTCCTGCTACGAGGTG
>Ga0206126_10004573_pt1 | contig 13230 bp, 11 predicted proteins | sample Helgoland_Spring_5_FD_148621 | JGI IMG/M metagenome (GOLD analysis project Ga0206126, IMG submission 148621) | Pelagic subsurface seawater microbial communities from Kabeltonne, Helgoland, North Sea - Helgoland_Spring_Bloom_20160412_1 | ecosystem: Environmental > Aquatic > Marine > Epipelagic ...
ATTCTATCTCTTTCGTCTTTAACATGAATTGATGCTATACCCAAACTTTCAGAAAAACTGTCAACAGATATTAGAGGCGTTTGAAAATGTGCAGGACATGTTTTTAACATTCCAACCGGGCGTGCACTATTTGTGCTTGGCAATGGCACTCCTGCCATTTGAATGCCATTCTTAAAATACTGATTGGTAACATATTGCATAGAGATAACCTTAGTTCGTTTTTACGAAAGATTAGAAGAAATGCATTGATGTTACTAGTCTCATTACGACTATGATTGGCTAAAAAGAAAGAAATTATTTATATTATTAGAATATGTATCATTATCTATAGATCGTGCAAAAATTAAATATCTTTGGTCTCCTGATTGAATTGCGTCAAAAGGCCAGCATGTTGTTAAAATCAAATTTCCAGTATTTGAAGATATTGCTAGTAATGACATTTCAGGTTTATTTGAAACTTCTGTTTTAGAAATAACATATGATTTCACCAAACCATCAGACATCATAAGTTCAATTTTATCACCAACTTTTAATTCAGACATAAATTGCATATGACTGTCTCGATGACCTGCAAGAATTATTGGCCTACTGCCTGATGAAATTCCAACGTTAGCAATACGGCCAATTCCCCATGCCATGGCTTCCCCAGACACACTATTGAGTATTACTCTAGAAATTTTTAGCCGTGGAACTTTAACTTCCCCAATCATATAGAAATCAGCACTTCTCCAGGGCTTTGATAACTTATTATTCTTTAAAGATTCTTGCCATGCAGCTTCTAAATAGTGCTGACCAATAATTGCTTTGATGGGCATGAAGCTAGCCTTGGCGATTCCAAAAATACCAAGAAACATTAAGCTGCAGCCGATCGCTATGAAGAGTTTTCTATGCATTACTTTTACGCCCGAAAAAGAATAGTACAGCTATTCCCACAAGCATTGAGAAAAGTGCTAACAATAATGATGCTTTCCAGTTCAATGCTGTTTGAGGAAGTGAATACATTTCAGATTTCTGCATTAAATCTGAAGACATGTACCATTCATTGTTTGAAGATAATTTTTGTAATCTTGGTGGTACAATTTCTATATAATTATATTTAAATTGTTTGGTATCCCAACCACTTGGTATGGCAGCTTTTAACTTTTTAGTACCTACCTCAACACCGATTGGTCGAGATGGTGTGATGTCGACTGCAACCAACGATGATAAGCGAGATACCAAGCCATAGTTAAGGGCTGTTTGTAACAACTCACTATCAATATGTGCTTTCTGATTTGCGCTTGGGTTTAATGCAATTCTACTGCGTTCTAGGTTTGATATCTTTTCTCTTGCCCAAAGTTTAGCAATTCCTATTTGATCAGCTCCTTGATCTAGTGGTATTCTAGCCACCCATTTTTGGTTGCCTATATTACCTGTAATCTTTGCAATACCAGATGCATTTCTACCACGAATTGCAATTGATAAAGGATCACCCACGTATAAATCTGGTAAAGGATTTGGATAAACTTCAGCTCTAAAACCTACTGGTAATATAAGTTTTAAATCAGTTACAGCTGGGTTTTCAATCTTGCTAAATAAATCTGACATACGATTAGATATCTCATCCATGTCACCAATATGAATGTGCGACCCTCTTCCTATTTCTGCAGCCCTTGTCATAAAGAAACTATTTGGTGCAGACCCAATGCCAATAGTGAATAATCGTGCTGTCTTAAGTTCTCTATTTATAAGTGAGAACAATCTACTTTCCTGTGTGACAGCACCATCAGTTAAAAAGATTAATTGCTTGAGAACTGACTTGTTAGATCTAAAATTCATAAGAGAAAATTTAAGTGCAGGATACATTTCAGTACCCCCATCTGCCTGTAATCTGCGTACATATCTGATTGCTTTGTCACGTTCTTTAGCAGTCGCCTTAACAGTTGTTCTTGAATAACTCGAAAAACGATCATTGAACAAAACAATATTAAATTTATCTTGTGGCTTTAAACGCTTAATTGCCAATTCCAAACCAATTTTTGATTGGCGGATTGGCTGCCCTCCCATAGAACCTGAAATGTCTTGAATAAATATTATTTCTCGATCTGGTGAGTGTTTATTTTTATTTGTTAAAGGTGGGTTTAAAGTTAATAGTAGATGATCTTGTCCCGCCTGGGTTTCTTTAAATAAAGAAGTTTGTGTATCCTTATCCACTGCAGTCCATCTCAATACAAAATCCCTATCACTCGAGATAGGTTCAAGTAAACTTATTCTATGATGACCGTTGGAAAGCTTATCTATATCAACTTTATGAAAAGAACTTTTAAGAGAGTTCAATTCAAATCCTGTATTCAAATCAATAGATATTTCTACAGGATTAAAGAGATCCTTTTCTTCAAGAATTTTTACGTCAATATTTTCATTATAATCTGTATTCATTGATTGATTGGAGAAACCTGAATTTCCAAATTCGATCTTCTCTTCAATCGCATCAATATCAAACCTTGGCGCACTAACGAGTGGAACTCTTAGCTCCCAAGAACCGTCTTTGGGTAGTAGCTTAGACTGGAACTCAATCTGAACCACTACGACTTCTCCAGGACCTATATTAGCAATCTTATTGGTAAAGAGGTTTGGTTTTTGCTGCTCAATTAGTGATGTCTTTTTACCTTCAGCTTTAGCTTCTTCATAAATTACTTTTGCCTCCTGCTTTTCTTTGATGATGCCTTCAATAAACCTGTCACCAATCCGAAGCTTTAGTGTATCAACGGCTGCATTTTCTCCAATTGGAAACACATATACGCCTTCAGCCCATGTCTCACCTGTGTTTATAAAGCGTTGGCTAACTATAGTTCGACTAGAAGATCCAGCTACAGCAATCTTTATATCTGTTGAGAGAAGTATTGCAGAACTTAATTCATCGCCTGCGCGCATTAGTAGTTGCCCACTTTCTATATCATCAAGATTAATTGATGGCTGTTTTGGAGAATATTCTGCACTTAATGGACCTGACAGTGAAAATACAAAAAGCAGTATTATAGTAAATCCTACCAATCCATTCTTCAAAACAATCAATGAAGAGACAAAAGGGGAAGCTATTTGTTTTAGCGTTCGCCTGTATTCAGAAAACTCAGAGTGTTTAATTATTCTAAAAGTTATCAAGCTTAAAGAAATAATTATGAAGAAAGCAGTCATTGTTTATATTCCTTAAAAAAGCCCCAGTGGCATAGGACATCCACTGGGGGACAAGTGCTGAGTGTGAATGGGGAGAAAATACACTCAGAGAGGCCATAAGCTCGTTGTGAACTTATTGTGTATTTATTTGGCACTAAGTTATGCAGTGAGTTTTAAGGCTTTATGAAAATTAAATGTTTAAATGTGCATTAATTATGAATAATAAACTTAAATTATATTTTAATACGATATATAAATAAAATTTAAGACCGCATACTTTGGCTAATAAATTCCAACTGTTTTGAGTCAAAATGTAAATCTAAATCAAAAAGTTTTGGGTTTTCATTATAGCAATCTATATATCTGATCATGCCGTCTGTAGCTTCATAACGCCATGTTTGTTTTACACTTTCTATGCTTCTATCCATTATACTATCTTCAAAAGAAAAATTAAATCTATCAGCACAAAAAAAACGCTCATGAATTTTCTTACCTTCGAATTCTTTTAGATTTTGAGGTAAATCATCAAAATTATTTTTTTCCTTCAAGATATAAAAGTTAATAATAAAAGGTAAATTAGTTTGTAACATTTTTGTGTATTTTGCAAAATGTTCCTTAGTATATTCATGATTAAAACCAAAACATTTTCCATAAATATCAATATTAATACAACTATTTTTGTTTTCCTCAGAAGAATAATATCTATCGATTAATTCTTTAACAAACATCAGCCGTTTTGGTGTATTTGCCTCTTTTTTAAGGTCAAAAAAATAAGGGTCAATTAGTTTAAATCTTTTAGAAGGCTGAATAATAAAGCTTGGGATATGATCAAAGAAAGCTTCCGGCGTTTGGCTTATCTGAGTTGGGCCAAGGTCAAATAAACCTTTGTCTTTATAATCTGAAATTGTATGAATACGATCAGACTTTGAGCTTATATCATTAGCCCTTCCAACCAAAGCCATTGTAAGGTTTGTTTTTTCCTTATTTAACTCAGAAATTAAAGAGATAATCTTATTATCTGAAATATAAGCCTCGTTAGGTAGTGATTTTTGTATGCTTCCATCTTGATTTAACCTAGCAATGATTTCTATAAATTCACGCTTTTCTGTCTCGTTTAGCTCACGATTTGCCCAGGTCCGTTTGCATCTTAGTCGTGTGAATGGAAAAGGGTCTAAGAAACGTCCCTTTTTTGGCCCAAAAAAATGACCAATTCCCGCAAGTAATGCTGATGGACAGCATGCATAAACGTGGACTAATGACATTAAAAGTCATCCTCCAGGCCAAGTTCCTTATAACGTTCAGGGAAAAAATCTCCTGGCCAATGTGTATCAAAATCTCCACCAGAGTTTAACGTAATTTTTGAAAATTCACTTTCGCTTTTATTTTTTGGAGTATCAATCACTGATATTACCACAGAATCTCTAATGGAAATCCATTTTGCCATTTCGAAATCACCAATATTACTTGGAAATGATCTATATCTTGGCTTTTGATTTAACTCAAAAACAGTATTAGCTGAAGATTTCTGTTTTTTAATACCTTGATCAAGCCTTGTTTCACGCGCCTCTTTTTGACGGCGCTTCATACGTAAAATTATATGCTCAGAATGCGTTTCTAAAATAAAGTTATTATTTAGTGTAGAAGCAGACCTTATAAATAAGTCAGCTAGATTAGCCTGCAATTTAGGATGTAAATGCAATTCAGGTTGTTCTATTGTGATAATAGTATTTCTAGTTAGCATACTAGTTAGAATTATAGGCAATACTTGACCTATTCCATAACCTACATCAGCTAATGATACTGACATCCCTTCTTCATCTTTTAATATAAGTTGTGATATATTAAATTGTTTAAATCTTTTTCTCGTCAAATTATAGGGTATACCCAATAACTTACACCATTCGTTTAACTCATTAATTTGTTTGCGAGAAATTTGATTAATAATTGACATTACATTTTCACCCTGTGTTCCTACAAATGTGTTTTTGTCATTTGGGTTAACGAATGAAACCCTATCAGGTCGTTCTCTATGTGGACCAATTCTCACTACAGAAGATGTAATTTGCTCAAAGCGATTATGTACAATAGACAACATAAGTAATGGATGAACAGTTAGTTCAAATTTAGAATTTTTATGTAGTAAATCAATCATTTCTCCTATTGGATTATCATCGGAATTGGGTCTAAAATTGCGATAATGTGTGCTTATGGTTGATAATAGGTTCACAACCCCTATTTCTTCTACATCCTCGATATCCATATCAATTGTTTGGCTTAGCTGGCTAGAAATATAAGCACACTTCTCTTCATTAGTTCCACCAGGAATTGATCTTTCAACTAAGCTATCTTCTAATTCTCTAATCTCTCTGCGCATGGCGAATATATTTCGCTGAAGATTTCTATATTCATTTGAGAGTTCAGTAAAATTTTTTCCTGATTTTATTTTTTCTTCTCTTAATTTACGCCTAATACTATTAACATTTGACATTAATGTTTTTATTTTTTTTTCGTTGGTTTCTAGTAAATTACGTTTTGAAATTTCTTCCTCTTCGGAAAGCCTATTTTCTCCTGAGAGATCAATAAAATTTTCCCAATAATCGGGGTCTTTCGTTACCTCTAAAGAAATCCAAATTTTTGATCTTGATCGCTTTTTAATATTAATGAATAGGATTTTTTGCGACCTTGAAAGTAAGGTAATATCTTTAATTAATCCCAAGTCATCAAATCGTTCTAAATACTCCAAATCTCCTATAAAAGACGCTAAACTCTGGCTTAGTCGTTCAGTCTCAGATCGAGAAATTCGATTAGCTAAAGGCCGATAATCTAGGGGACGATTACGGCGCAATGAACGAAGTATATCAAATGATTTAAGTTGGTATTTTAAGCCAAAACCAATAAAATCGCTTAGCTCTCTCTTAGTTTGAGGTTTTGATTTTGCTTTAAAGTTTACTTGATCTTCTATTCTGCCAAGATCAATCTCAATACCATTTGGAATTAATCGATGTGATAATTCACTTTGCTTTAATAAAGCTAGTGCATGTATTATGGACGACTTTCCACTACTATTGGCTCCAAGTAATAAGTTTATGCTTGATAAGTCTATATAATTATTATTTCTCCATGAACGAAAATTTGAAATTATTAGCTGATTTCCACTCATTTCATCTCTCTTTCTAGGGTCATATTGAAACTTTTCAATTGATACCTAAGCTTTAGTTTACTTGAACAAATTAAATACTTTAAACTGAAAATAGTAAAGTTAAGATATCTTTGTCTATTATAGTGCCTAAATTCTTTCTTATTACCTACCTTCTTTTTCAACATATTTATTATACCAATTTTTAAAAGTTTGATAATTTGGCAACCCAAGTAATTTATATGCGATGGACGCATTACCCCCACTTTGCTCCCTCGCCCTTATGAGATAATGCTTTGCAACTTTTGTCATAATACCCTTTAATTCTAGCTCATCACCCAGTGGCTGGTTTAAGATTTCATCAACATTCTGACTTTTTTGTGGCAATGTAATGGTAGATCTAAACATGTCTTCTTCTGTTATAGTGTCACGACGTGTACTGAGCGCAGCGCGTTTTAGTGTCGCTTCAAGTTCTAGTAAGTTGCCACGCCACTGATGATTATTAATAAAATTCTCAGCAGATGGGGAAAACCGCTTGGTTAAATTTTCCATATCACTGCCACGCATAGCGTTAATTGTATCGAGCATACTATTAGCAATTGTTAAAACGTCATTTTCTCTTTCAGATAAATTTGGAATTTTTATTGTAACTGCAGATAACTTATAAAATAACTGCTCACTAAATTTCTTTTCCCGGACAGCTTCCAAAAGATCTATTTTTGAAGATACCACAATCCTCGGTAACCTATTTTCTTCCCTACTTTTGCTAAAGTCGTATTTTTCAAAATCTAATATTTTTTCAGACTTCTCTATATTTTCTAGTAATAATGATTGTGCAATATTATTAAGTGTATCCACATCTTCTAAATATATTGTGCCACCATGTGCTTTTTCAAAAAAGCTGCTTCTTAACTCATCTTCTATTTTTCCATTTAACGTATCTGTTACTTTTGATCCAAAAAGCATTTTTTCAACATCAGTGCTTGAACCACAAAAAACCCGAACAAACTGACCACTTTTTGCATAACTTTTTTCATGAATTAACTTTGCTACCACCGACTTTTCTGTACCAATATCCCCAACAATAAACACAGGATATGAATGACCACCTGCAAGCTCTGCCTCCTCATGAATACGGAGCATTGCTGCACCTTTAAATGTAGCTCTATTATAAAATTCATTATCTTCTATAATAATAGAGTCTAAACCAGGATTTTGAGGCTTTACAATTTCGCTAATGAGATCTGCACTCATGTCGAAAGGTATTATATTTTTTATAGGCCCCTTTTTAGTTGAAGATGACAGACAGTTTCCTTTGTACTGTGTTTTGGAGATTATTGCCCATACAACAGCCATAGCCCATGTGCCTGAGGATAAGTTAAAAGAAATATCTAAATCGTCCTCAGAAGACACAAAATCTTTTATTGCCCGAATACTTTCTAAATAAATACTTTCTAAATTTGTTGGATCATTTAAATCAGAAATTACGTAACCAATTTTTATTTTTGATCTTGCTTGAAGCCAATCTACAGTGTCTTTGCATTCTTTTTCTGTGGGTGATGGTTCTGTTGAAGGATCGGCATTTTTAACACCTGCCCTATCTTTCCAATTGGATATGATAATTGCATGAGTAAAATTTCCCCTCTCAATCATACTTGAAACAGGTCCACCCATAGGATCTTTGTTTCTATAAGCTTTAACATCCTGAACCCCAAGCCATGAAAATAATACTGACATGATTCTATCTTTCTGTGAAAAATTTACTCTTCGAAGTATCTTCTTACAAATAATTTTATAAATCAATAAGTTTTTTTATACATTTTTATTAATAATAATAATATTTAAATATAATAAATACAGTTAGTTACAAGAAATCTTGTATCTTATTTAATTTTTTACTTGCTTAAGATGATTAATTTGCTACATATACTGCAAGAAACTCAAAAAATTTTCAAAAGGATGCAAGAATGAACACTGATCAAGTCTCAAACAAAAAAATGGATAATGATAAAATCAACAAAGCCATCCATTCACTTGTGTTGAAGCTACTTGATAAAGACGTAAATGCTGGTCGCATTGCAGCCTGCCTGACACATCATGCAACAAGACTATGCTTTGCTGCATGTGATGATCAAAAGGTCATTTTTAAAACTATTCTGGGAGCAGTGCTTAACAGTATGCCTGAGGGAGAAGACGAATTTGATAAGAAGTTGAATGATCAAATTACTCATCACCATGAAAATGGGTTGGACAATTAAGGAAAATAAAATGTCAAATTCAAAAGTCATGAACCCAAAAGGTGTAGAAATGGACAAATCATTTATTGAGCTTCAAACTGTTATTTGTCAGTCTTGTGGTGCTGAAAATACACTATCAGACACGTTAAATGCGAGTGCATTTGAAGCGATAACTAAAAACGCTAAAATGGCGGCAAATAATGAATATGAAGAACTTTTAAAGATAGAACGAGATCGTTTACAGCAAGAAGCTAAAATAGATGCTGAAAAGTTTAGCCAGAATAAATTGAAAAGCTTAAGCGAAGAGTTGACAGAGATATCAGCTAAAAAAACCAAATTAGAAATTGAAAATGCAAAATTTACGGCTATTCAAGCATCAATGCAGCAAAAAATAGAATTAGAAAGTGAATTAGCTGCAACAAAAGCTGTGAACAAGGCACGCGCAGAATTTGCTTTGGGTGAACAGGAGCAAAAAGAAGAAATTAACCGACTTAAATCCTCTATCGCAAAGCTTAAAGATACAAGCAATGCTGGATCATCACAACTTACAGGAGAAACTGGTGAGTTGTTAATTGAAGATCGGCTTCGAGAGCTATTTCCACGTGACTTAATTGAAGAGATTAAAAAAGGACAAAATGGAGCTGATTGTCTATGGAACATACGAACCAATGGTGGCCGGTTGGTGAGCAAAATATATTTTGAATCCAAAGTTACTCAATCTTTTCAATCTGCTTGGACACAAAAACTTAAAAATGATATGGTCGAAAAAGGGGCTTCTATTGGTATAATTGTAACCAAATCTATGCCAAATAATCAAGAAACCTGTGGACTTAGAGATGGAGTATGGATTTGTGGGTTTCATGAATTCGAGACTTTAGCTAAAGCAATGCGCCAGGCGCAAATTGATCTATCCAGAACACTCACTCAAGAAGCAATAAAAGAAAGTAAATCTAATGATTTATTTGACTTTGTTGTTGGTCATGAATTTTCAGGAATAATGGAAAAAATTCTTCGTCCAATTTTTGAACAACAAGAGTTATTGGAAAAAGAAAAACGTTCAATGACACGCATCTGGAAAGCCAGAGAAAAACACATACATAATTCAGTTGATGGAGCAAGTCTACTTGCTGGTCAGTTGGAGGTAATTCTTGGTGCCTCAGTGGTTAATCAAATTGGTTTTGAGAAATTCGATGTACTTGAAATAATAGAAGATAAGGAAGCAAATAATGCTTAATCCAAACAAAAAATTAAATGGCATCAAATTATTAGAAAAAATAAAAGCTGAACTTGGAGACGTACTAGAACATCAAGGTATATCTGATATGGATCTTTTTTTAGCTGCTCAGCAATTAATTGATATATCACGCACAGAATATATCGAACCTGACTTTCGCGATCAGGCTCAGAGAGCAGGGTATTTTAGTCACGCTGTAGATACTGCGATTACAAAGATGCAATCTACATTATGGCGCAACGAAGTTGTTGGCTGGCATGACGAGGATGACTCAATGCGTTTTCAAGACAAGGTGTCAGAAGCATTAACTACAAGACGAAGAGATTTGGAAGTGGAGAGATTTTATGCCTAATTACCGTAGCTCAGACGCAATGCGTGAACACATGCTTGATGGAAACCTTTTATCAATGCTTGAAGCAGCAATTCTTTTTGGTGTTGGAAATCCTAATGCAGAAATTACTAGAATGAAAAAAGCTGGTTTTTCGATTAAATCAAGACGCGTACCTATGACAAAAATTTTAATGCGGACAAACAAGTTCGCACAATGCAAACCGCCAAATGATCTCCCTCATAAGGAAATTTTAATGACAGAATATTGGATTGAGCAATGAAGCGCTTCTTCAATCAGTACCAGCGACAACTAATTCGAATTATGTCTGGCAATATCTGTGCAATTTGTGGTGATAAATTAAACGATGATTTCCACGCGGACCATAAAGTCCCATTTATTCAAAATGGGAAAACAATCTTAGCCAATGGGCAAGCTCTTTGCCCTCGCTGTAATCTAAAGAAGGGCTCCAAGCTCTAACCAAAACTAAAACTTAAAACTCAAAACGCAAAGTTGCTTTTGCGAACAAATAAGTCTTGCCTATTGAAGGGAAAAAATATGCTTAAATTAAGACCTTGGCAAAGTGAATGTAAAACAAAAGCCATTGAATGGTTTAATGCAGGAAACCGCACATTTTTAATGGATGTCGCGCCAGGTGGAGGCAAAACTAAAGCTTCCTGTGTAATCGCAAAAAAGCTCTTAGAGGTGGGAGAAATTGACTGTGTAATCGCAATTGCACCTAGAAGATCAGTTGTTCATCAATGGGCTGAAGATTTCCAGGCAATTTGTGGACGAACTATGCTACAAATTACAGGTAATGATGAAGATCTTTCAGCTTATGGAGGTGTTGATTTTGCTATAACTTGGAGCGCGCTAGGGGACGCTTCTGCAGCAATATATAATATATGCAAGAACAAGAAAGTCTTAGCAATTTGTGACGAACATCATCATGCAGGTAGAGATGCAGCATGGGGAGATGGTGCAGATAATGCATTTTCGAAAGCTAAACACACAATGGTATTAACAGGTACACCTGTACGTTCTGATGGTTCTGAGACAGTATGGATGTCATATGATGGTCAAGGCAAAATAAATCATCCAAAAGCTGGAACATATACACTATCATATGGTGCAGCTGTAGATCTTGGATATTGCAGGCCCATCACTTTTCATAGACATGAAGGTAATTTTACTGTTGTCTTTGATGACGGAGATACCACACAGGTATCTGGTGCAGCAGAAGCGCCAAAAGACCTTAAAATGCAGCGAATTCCTGCGCTAAAGCGTGCACTTGATTTCTATAAGTTAGCATGTACGCCTATTTTTGATAACCATGGGCAACCCTGTATCCGTTCTTACCAAGCAACTATGCTTGAGTGGGGCATACAAAAACTTGATGATTTACGTCTTAATATGTCTAATTCGGGGGGATTAGTTATAGCTCACAGCATTGAAATGGCAGAATATATGGCAGACCTTTTACAAATCCTTGAGGGTGAACGTCCATTTATTGTTCACAACCAAATTGCTAATTCTGATGCAAAAATTAAAGCATTCAAATCCAGCACCAATCGTTGGTTAGTATCAGTTGGAATGGTTTCAGAAGGTGTTGACATACCTCGTTTAAGAGTTTTGGTTTATCTACCTTTTGCTCGTACAGAATTAGCATTTCGCCAAGCAATGGGGCGTGTTGTGAGGAATAATGGCCCAGATGATGATACACGAGCATATGTTATTATGCCTGCGCATCGAATTTTTGATGAGTATGCAAAGCGAGTAGAACTTGAAATGGGGCCAAAACATAGCGCTGATCCAGGCGCTCCCCGAACTAAAGTTTGCCCTGTGTGTAGCACACAGTGCAATGTGTCAGCTCATGCATGTCATGAATGTGATGAAGAATTTGCACTAGGCAATTATCGACAAAAATCTTGTGATGAATGCGGAAGTCCAAATCCATTTGGAGCCAAAGAATGTGTGGCATGTGGATGTAGTTTTACTCAAGATTTTTCAGTGCATTTGAATGAGGCATTACGACATGGTGCGATTGTACGGGGAATGGAGGTTGAAGAAGATGAAGTAATTCTTGGTGAGACACTTGCCCCTGAACTTAAAAAGAAAGTTTTACGCAGTGGTGATGAGTTTCTCGTGAACTTATTAAAAACTGTCCCGGAAGAGAGTTATGGCCGTCTTGCTAGAATGATGGGAGAAATAAAATGATTTGTATTAAAATATAGCTAGTTGCAAAACAATGGCCACATTTCAAAAGATAATATCTTCGTCAAATAAAAACAAAAACAAAATTCAAATGAGGTAAAATTATGGACACCAATCTTACAAACTCTGAAAATCGCATCTATGATATTTCTATGCAAAGACCGTATAGAACCCCTTCATACAACCAAATGGTGATTGATGATAATGGATTTCGTAAAATGCTAGAAGCCCAAGGGATGACCCAATCATCAATTGACAGAGCAATGCGCGGGCTACATCATTATGTTGGTATTTTAGCTGAAATATCGAATGGACTTAACATTGAAAAGAGGGGAAATATAACAGCCGGACATGGTTATAATGTTATTCCAAACAATGCATGTGCTGGTGTCTGTACAGACCTAGTCATTGCTTTGGCTTCCTCTTCTGGTCATCCCAAAAGTCGTTTTTTAAACGTAATGCGAGAGCTTAGGGCTCACTTAATTCAATGTATGCACAGTACACAAACTGTCTTTATTCTTACAGATATTTGGGACCCAGTTAAATTCCGTGAAAGTGAGGCAGATCTTAAATCCCATATGCGCCATGGGCTAAAAATTATCCCTGGATTAGTAACTAAAAATTGTTTGATACCGCTAGATATTCCATTTGAACCATAAGATTTTTGTCAATTTAAAAATGATTTTTATATTCACTTGGCGTTTGATTAAAGCGAGCTTTAAAAGCACGTGAAAATGCACTGACATTTTGATACCCAGATCTCAGAGCAACTTCACGAATTGGCTTTTCTGTTGCTTGCAGTAGGTGCCTACTAAATGACAATCTTATATTAGAATAAACTTGCTTGGGTGATTGACCGAGGTCTTTTAAAAAAAATCTGTGTAATTGTTTTGGACTAATTTGTATTTTTTTTGCAATATTTGGTATT
>Ga0206126_10004575_pt1 | contig 13230 bp, 2 predicted proteins | sample Helgoland_Spring_5_FD_148621 | JGI IMG/M metagenome (GOLD analysis project Ga0206126, IMG submission 148621) | Pelagic subsurface seawater microbial communities from Kabeltonne, Helgoland, North Sea - Helgoland_Spring_Bloom_20160412_1 | ecosystem: Environmental > Aquatic > Marine > Epipelagic ...
CCCCCTTCCGAACTACTACCTTCTAGGGGGGGGTAGGGACGTGAGTTTAGAAGGGCGCCCCCCCCCGCAAGCGAAGTGCCGCTGACCCAAGTCGGTCGGTCCGACCTCAATTTTCTTCGCCGCGCTGCGCGCGGCGGGGTCCGGGTCGGTCGGCCTGCTCGCGCTCCTCGGCCTGCTCTTAGCCGGAGCAGAGCCGTCGTCTTATGACTTCCTGACCGGAAAGGTTAACCCAACTCTCGACGGTGACAACGCTCGAGCTTTCGCCACCCACGTCGTCCACCACCACGTGAACGACTCCAACAATACCATGCACAACCTCAAGGTGCAACTCACCTGCATGGACCACCACGCCACGCACAACCAGCTGAGCGTACCGGAACTGACAAGCCCGCTGCACGCTGCGCAGTGTGAGGAAGTCCACCCTCGTTATCCCAACTGGATCGAGAAGAACAACCACGTCTCCGAAGCTATCTGCACGAGCGACGACCACCACGCGGACCTCTCAGAGACGCTGCGCACTGACACGGACAACGCCACCTTGCTAGTCTCGCGCCGTCAGCCAACTGGGAGCCGCACCGGCGAGCCACCCGTTGCGTGGATCATTCTACGCCACATCACGGAGGAATATCAGTACTTCCTGCGGAAACCACCACCACCGACCAAGTCGCGCCGCCGCCGCCGCTACGATGAGCGCCTTGCACGCCTCACTGCGAGGGGAGGCCGCGTCAAGAAACGTCGCCGCCTTGGCCCACCTGGCGCCACTTTCCAGCACCCCCCTGAGATGCACCAGCAACAGGGATCGCCATCGTTGCTCGCCACCACCATCAACCTCGTCAATCGGGTACTGGTCAAGATCTATCTGCCCGGGTTAGCTGCCACGATCCTCCTGTGCGCCCTGGACATGCTGGCAGTGGGCAGTGCCGAGGCCAACACGAACATCACCTTCGCCTTCCTTCTGTCGCTGACAGCCCTGTTCGTCGCATCCACCTGGATAGCCGCCGGGATAGCTTTCGTGTGGACCGTTCCACGCCTCGCCACCGCATTCATCTCCATCACCACCCACCTGGCCGTCTGGTGCGAGCTCTGGGCAAACACAGTGACCTTCGCTGCGAGATGCATCTGGCACCGCCCTCTGATACACATCCCTGCACTGCTCGCCATCTTCGTCGGCATCGAATCCTTTCTCGCCAACATCGGCCTGAGCTGGCTCTTCGGAGACCCTGGAGAGGAACAGAGCTTCTGGGCCTGGAATCGCAAATGCACTGTCTACAGCGTCCTCACCTACTGGACGTATTACGTGTATGCACAACTCATGTGCGCGCATCCGACGTGCAACACGCTATTCTATACTACAGCCAGAATCGCCGCCCTCGCGCCACTCAAACTGCTCGCAGAGACCACGGCTTTCGTCGCCAAACTCACCGCCATTTCGCCCCTCGCCGCCTACCTCCCCACGCGTCGCCTCCTGCGGTCCACCTGGCTCATGGCCGTGCACGCCTACCATTGGCTAGTACTGATCCACCGCCAACCTTTGATGACACTGCTCATGTTCTGCGTACGCCACGTCGCGGGAATGAACGACGATGGAACGTCCAGTGCTTCCAAGATGCGCCCGCCAGTATTCTCTGGGGAACGGACCGATTATACCAAGTGGCTCATCGCATTCACAGTCTGGGTGGCCTGCTACTTGCAAGAGTGCGCCCTGCTCCTCGAGGGCGCTGACCCAGAACCGACCAAACCGGACGATCTCCCAGCAGAAACGCCCGAGAACGAAGTGGCAGCCGCACGCACGACCCACAACAAATGGACCACGCGAAACCGCAAACTATTCGGCGCAATTGGTATGGCGATGCCCCAGTGGTTGATGCAGTCGCTGTATACATCATGCCTCAACAGCGGTGTGCTGGCCGTAGCATACATGCGTGCGAGCTTTTCTGCGGTGAATGGAAATGGGAACGACCGCGCTGCGGCAGTCAACCGCCTGCAGAAGTCGCACATTGACCCCAAGTCTGACCTCTGCGAGCAGGATGTGCGCACCCAGTACGACCAAATGATGCTCGCGGTATCCGACCTCACGGCGGCCGGGGCTGCAGCGCCTGATCAGCCCATGCTCATCTCGATGTTCGAGAACGCACTGCCGCAATCGTACACGGTCATCCGCCAAATGGTACGACGCCAGAGCCACCAAACCTTGCTGGCTTACTACAACGACATCCTCCGTGAAGCCCGCGCAGAGCTACAGTCGAGGGCGCCTTCCGTGCATGCCTTCGGTGCCTCCGCCTCGCAGCCCGCTCCTCAGCCCGCGGCCAGCGCCCACGACGCAAACATCACGGCCCTGGTTGCAGCGCTCCAGGCCATGGGCTACACCAAACCTGGTGGCAAGCCTGGTGACGGGAAGAAGCGCAGCCGCGACCCGTATCCTTCCGAGCCGTGCCTCATCTGCGGCATCGAGGGACACACACGCGAGAAGTGCCGGAAAGCTGCCAACGCTAACCCCTGCCGTTTCTGCGGAAAGAAGGGCCATGCCGCGCCCTACTGCCCCCACAACCCCACGGCGGGTGGCAAGCGTAAGGCACTCGCACCAAACCTCCGTGCCCTCGTCGACAGAGAAGCTGGTCCGACGCCCCTGCCGAACGTGGCCCCTGGCGCCCCTGGCACGTCCGCCTCCCACGGCCCCGCCTCGTACGCCGCCGCTGTCCAGCAGCTCACGGAAGCTGAAGCCCAGACGCATGCTGCCACAGCCGCAGCACAGCACAGCGACCCGTCTGCCATGGCCGCCGCCTACGTTGCCGCCCTGCAGGCATGCGGCTACGCCTCCTGCGCCATCCGTGCCATCGCCAACGCAGCAGCACCACCCGACGCCGCCGTGCCGCTTCCGCCTGTTGCCCGTGCGACCAAGCCCGTCTCGTCCAGCGTGGTCCCGGCTTTCGTCGATTCTATGGCAACGTACTTTGTGGTCGACAACCCGGCATTTCTCGTGCGCATCACCGACCATAACCCCAATTTCGGCGTGAATACCGCCGATGGAGTCAAGCCTATACTGGCAATCGGCGTAGCGCACATGTGGATCGCGGACGCAGATGGCTTTTGGAAATGCTACGAAGTGCCGAACGTGCTGTTATTGCCCAAATGCGACCAGGTTCTATACTCTGTGCGCATCATGCGAGACCTTTTTGGTTTCAAGCACGATTTCGATGCCGCCATTAGCATCACGATGCCGGGCCGCCCTGCTCTCCAGATGCGTGACAACGGCACCTCGTTCGCCATCACCGTCGCTTTCAGCACCATCGCCGTCAGCGCTTCGCGCCGCGTCCGCCCCATCGGCCACGTCGCCGCCCTCTCCGCCTCTGCGCCTCCCGCCGGCTCCGTCGTGCCCGCCCCTACGCCGCCTGCCAGCTCCGTCGGCACGCCCCAGTCGCTGCTGTACCAGCGCCTCGCCTTCCCCTATGCCCAAGCGTGGCGCCACGTCGCCTCCTCCACCCGTGGCCACAACCTCCCGCCTGGTGTCGTCATGAACGGCTCGCTGCCTGTGCGCGACGCCGTGATGCGTGGCCGCGCGCGCGCTCTCCCCTTTTTCACCAAGCCGCCCGCAGACCACACGCCGCCGCCGCCCGGTGCAGTAATCTTCATGGACTTTGCAGGACCGGTCTCGCCCAGCTTTCCGCACGGCCTCACCACCTACTGCGGGGCAATCGACGCCGGCTCGCTGTATGGGCGCGTCATGGCCGCGCACACAATGACCCGCGACATCGCGAGCCAGACCCTTTCCATGATTCTGTCCGACATCGCAGCCAAAATGAAGTCGGCCGTACCAGTCAAGCCTTTCGTTGTCAATTGCGACAACGGTTCTGCTTTCATCAGCAGGCACTTCCGCGAGTTTCTCGCCGACCGCCAAATTGCCCTGCGCTTCTCGCCGCCGTACACGCCCCAGCTCAACGCGCAGATCGAGTCCATGTGGTGCACCACCTTCGCTACCGCCCGGGTGCTCCTCGCCTCCGCCAGCCTGCCCCCGTCGCTGCACCCGTTTGCCATGCAGACCGCGCGTTGGATCGAGAATCGTCTGCCTAAGCCGACCCGTGGGAACCAGACGCCGGTCTACATGCTCTCGAAGGAGCTGCCAGACCTGTCCTACCTTTACACTTTCGGCTGCCTCTGCCTGGTTACGCTCCCTGGCCCTCTGCGTGAGGGAGACCAGCACTTCATGGATCGTGGCGCGCCTGGTCTCTACCTGGGCCCGTCGGAAGAGGGGCTGTGCCACATTGTCTACATCTTTGCGCTCCGACGCGTGCTCCCGACTGCCAAGCTCCGGGTGTGGGAGGACCAATTCCCGGGCCTCCGTGGCCTACGCTACGAATGGTTCCCGTCATTGCCCGCCGTTAGCTCAGAGGGGCCCGTGCCGTCCGACCTGCCGTCCGACAACAACAACAATGAGCCAACGCCGCGCAACAACAACAACTCGCAACCGCCGCCAGCCAACACCGCCTCGTCGCCCTCGCCGCCAGACACCGCCTCGTCGCCGCCGCTCGCCGCCGCCCTGCCACCGACCATTTCTGGACCTGCAACAGACTTTACCTCTGGGCCTGCAACAGCTTTTGACCCTCCGTCCCCTGCAACGGCCCCGCATGGACCTGCAACAGTAACGAGATCAAACCCTAACGCAGCAGCGCTCCCGAGGGGCGACACTGGCGACTCCTCTGACCCGCAGTCGCGTACTTTCCACCGAATGATGCCCTCGCGCAGCAGCCGCAACTCGAATCCCAACTACGCTTCCCTCGCTGGCCATGCTGCCCTCGCCGTGGCGGCATCAACCTTCACCCGACTCCACTCGCTTATCGCCCACTCCCTTGCGTCTCCAGGCAGCACCGAATCGGACCCACACGTCGCAGGTCCTGCAATGGCTTTTGCCTGCCATTCTCTCTCCACCGACGGTGCTTTTATCAACTTCACCGAAGGAGGTGACAACAACTTGATGACGTCCCTCGAAGTGGCCGCCACCATCTTTGCCGCCAGCATTGTGTCCACCGCCGACTATGGTGAGATCCCCATCCCCCGCGGCCACAAAGCTGCCATGTCCGGCAACTGGGCAAGCTACTGGCGTGAAGCAATCGACAAGGAACTGGCTGGCCTCATCGCCCTCCGCACGTGGGACCTGATCCCTACCTCCTCGATCCCGCGTGGCAGCAACCTGATGAACTGCCACTACGTGTTCGACGTCAAGCGACTCCGTGATGGCACCGTGGACAAGTTCAAGGCACGCCTCGTGGCCGACGGAAACACGCAGAAGTTCGGGATCGACTACAACCGCATCTTTGCAACCGTGATCAAGACGTCCACCATCCGCCTGGTCCTCATCATCGCCGCTGCCCGCGACTACAATCTCACCCAGATCGACATCCGCCAGGCGTACCTCCAGGCCGAGCTCCCCGAGAAACTCTACATGCGCGTGCCCCCCGGGATCCCCGCCTTCAACGAAAAGCGTGAGCCTCTCGTGTGCCGCCTCAACCGTTCCCTCTATGGCCTCAAGCAGGCCGGACGCGAATGGGGTGTCCTCTTCGCCTCCTTCCTCACCTCCTGGGGTTTCGTCCGTTCGACCATCGATACCTGCCTGTTCACTTACGCCCGATCGGGACTCATCCTGTGGGTCCTCGTGTACGTTGACGATTGCATCATTGCTGACAACAGCGAGGATCTCCGCGCGCGCTTCGTAACCGACCTGGGAAAGCGTTTCCCCGTGGACGACCGCGGCGAGCTCGAGTGGATGCTGGGACTTGCGGTACGCCGCGACCGGGCGAACCGCGTGCTCACCCTGTCGCAGGAGCTGTACATCAAAGATCTCGTCGACCGGTACGCCTCGTACATCAGTGCCGGACACAACCGCAACTGGCGCGTTTCGTCTCCAACCCGGGCCCGAAGCACATCGCCGCTGCATGGCGCGTGCTCATCTACCTCGACGGCCAGCGCACACGGGCCCTCCGCTTCGAGCCAGACGCCTCTCTCCCCTTGCACGTCTACGTGGACTCGAGCTGGGAATCGAAGTTCTCATGCAGCGGCGCATACTACTTCTTCATGGGCTGCCACTTCCACTGGTTCTCTAAGCTGCAGCGTTCTGTCTCGCTCTCCAGCGCCGAAGCCGAGTTCTTTGGCTGCATGCTGGCGCTCAAGGACGCGCTCTGGCTTCGCCAGCTCCTCCTCGACCTCGGGGTGCTCGCTCCGGGACCGACCCAGATGTGGTGCGACTCCAAGTCAGCCGTCGCCCTGGCACTTGACCCCGTGGCGTTCAAGAACACCAAGCACATCCTGCGCGCCGCCGAGTTCCTCAAGGATCACGTGCTTCGGGGCAGCGTCACCATCTCCCACTCCAAGGGCTCGACGATGGTGGCCGACATCCTGACCAAGGGCCAGGCCCGCCCCGTCTTCTTACAACTCATGAAACTGCTCCTTGGCTATTCCAAGAATCCGGTGGCCGACATCAAGGACTAAACTACACGATGTTTTGACTCGACGCTGCAAGCCTCGCCTCGAGTCACGAGGGGCTACGACGACGCCTCATCAGGGACTCATTAGGTAGTCCCGTGTTGCAGTCTAGTCCGTCCGCTAGTTTAGATCCTTAGGTCACTAGTGTCTCCAGCAGCACCTGCAACATGTTGTTGCTAGGGTGCTGTGGGTGCTGTTTCACAATCTCAACAAAGAGTGTTCAACACACAAGCGCTCCGCTATGCTCGCGCTCCTCGGCCTGCTCCTAGCCGGAGCAGAGCCGTCGTCTCATGGCTTCCTGACCGGAAAGGTTAACCAAGCTCTCGACGGTGACAACACTCGAGCTTTCGCCACCAACGTCGTCCACCACCGTGCGAACGACTCCAACAACACCATGCACAACTACGAGGTGCAACTCACCTGCATGGACCACCACGCCACGCACAACCAGCTGAGCGTGCTGAAACTGACAAGCCCGCTGCACGCTGCGCAGTGTGAGGAAGTCCACCCTCGTTATCCCAACTGGATTGAGAAGAACAACCACGTCTCCGAAGCTACCTGCACGAGCGACGACCACCACGCGGACCTCTCGGAGATGCTGCGCACTGACACGGACAACGCCACGCTGCTAGTCCTGAGCCGTCAGCCAACCGGAAATCGCACAGGCGAGCCACCCGTTGCGTGGGTCATCCTGCGCTATATCACGGAAGAGTACCAGTACTTCCTGCGGAAACCACCACCACCGATCAAGTCGCGCCGCCGCCGCCGCTACGACGAACGCCTCGCACACCTCACTGCGAGGGGAGGCCGTACCAAGAAACGTCGCCGCCTCGGCCCACCCGGCGCCACCTTCCAGCAGCCTCCCGTGCCGCACCAGCAATCTTGTTCGTTGCTCGCCACCACCATCAACTTCATCAACCAGATACTGGTCAAGATCTACCTGCCCGGGCTGGCCACCACGATCTTCCTGTGCGTCCTCGACATGCTGGCAGTGGGTAGCACCGAAACCAACGCAAACATCACCTTCGCCTTCTTTCTGTCGATGACAGCCCTGTTTGCCGCATCCACCTGGATAGCCGCCGGGATAGCTTTTGTGTGGACTGTTCCACGCCTCGCCACCGCCTTCATCTCCATCACCACCCACCTGGCCGTCTGGTGCGAGCTCTGGGCGAACACGGTAACCTTTGCTGCGAAATGCGTCCGTCACCGCCCTCTGGTACACATCCCGGCACTGCTCGCCACATTCATTGGCATCGAACCTTTTCTCGCCAACATCGGCCTGGGCTGGCTATTCGGAGATCCTGCAGAGGAACAGAGCCTCTGGACCTGGAACCGCAAATGCACCGTCTACAGCATCCTCACCTACTGGACGTACTACGTGTATGCACAGCTCATGTGCGCGCACCCGACGTGCGAAACGAGTTTCTATACTACAGCCAGAATCGCCACCCGCGCGCCGCTCATACTGCTCGCAGAGATCACGGCTTTCGTCGCCAAACTCACCGCCATCTCGCCCCTCGCCGCCTACCTCGCCACACGTCGCCTCCTGCATTCCACCTGGCTTATGGCCGTGCACACCTACCGTTGGCTGGTACTGATCCATCGCCAGGCACCTCTGTCGCTGATGACACTGCTGATGTTTTACGTGCGTCATGCCGCGGGAATGAACGACGAGGGGTCAACGTCTAGCACCTCTAAGATGCGCCCGCCAATGTTCTCTGGGGAGCGGACCGACTATACCAAGTGGTTAATCGCCTTCACAGTTTGGGTGGCCTGCTACTTGCAAGAATGCGCCCTACTCCTCGAGGGCACTGACCCAGAACCGCCCAAGCCGGACGATCTCCCGGCAGAAACGCCCGAGGCCGAAGTGACAGCCGCACGCACGACCCACGACAAATGGACCGCGCGTAACCGCAAACTATTTGGTGCACTTGGCATGGCGATGCCCCAGTGGCTGATGCAATCGCTTTACACATCGTGCCTCAACAGCGGTGTGCTGGCCGTGGCCTACATGCGTGCGAGCTTCTCTGCGGTAAATGGAAACGGCAACGACCGCGCTGCGGCAGTCAACCGCCTGCAGAAATCGCACATTGACCCAAAGTCTGACCTGTGCGAGCAGGATGTCCGCACCCAGTACGACTCGATGATGCTTGCGGTATCCGACCTCACAGCGGCCGGGGCTGCGGCGCCCGACCAGCCCATGCTCATCTCAATGTTCGAGAATGCACTGCCGCAATCGTACACGGTCATCCGTCAGATGGTGCGACGCCAGAACCACGTGACCCTGCTGGCTTACTACAACGACATTCTTCGTGAAGTCCGCGCCGAGCTACAGTCGAGGGCGCCCTCCGTGCATGCTTTCGGTGCCTCCGTCTCGCAGCCCGTTCCGCAACCCGTGACCAGCACCCACGACGCGAACATCACTGCCCTGGTTTCAGCGCTCCAGGCTATGGGCTACACCAAACCTGGTGGCAAACCTGGCGACGGGAAGAAGCGCAGCCGCGACCCGTATCCTTCCGAGCCGTGCCTCATCTGTGGTATCGAGGGACACACACGCGAGAAGTGCAGGAAGGCTGCCAACGCCAACCCCTGCCGTTTCTGCGGGAAGAAAGGCCATGCTGCGCCCTACTGCCCCCACAACCCCACAGCGGGCGGCAAGCGTAAGGCGCTCGCACCGAACCTCCGTGCCCTCGTCGACAGAGAGGCTGGCCCGACGCCCCTGCCGAATGTGGCCCCTGGCGCCCCTGGCACGTCCGCCTCCCACAGCCCCGCCTCGTACGCCGCCGCCGTCCAGCAGCTCACGGAAGCTGACGCCCAGACGCATGCTGCCACGGCCGCAGCCCAGCACAGCGACCCGTCTGCCATGGCCGCCGCCTACGTCGCCGCCCTGCAGGCATGCGGCTACGCCTCCTGCGCTATCCGTGCCGTCGCCAACGCAGCAGCACCGCCCGAGGCCGCCGTGCCGCTCCCGCCTGCTGCCCGTGCGACCAAGCCCGCCTCGTCCACAGTGGTTCCAGCCTTTGTCGATTCAATGGCGACGTACTTTGTGGTTGACAACCCGGCATTCCTCGTGCGCATCACCGACCATAACCCCAACTTTGGCGTGAAAACCGCCGACGGTGTCAAGCCTATCCTAGCAATCGGCGTGGCGCACGTGTGGATCTCGGACCCGAATGGACTTTGGAAGTGCTACGAAGTACCGAACGTACTACTGTTGCCCAAATGCGACCAGGTTCTATACTCTGTGCGCATCATGCGAGATCTCTTTGGTTTCACGCACGACTTCGACGCCGCCATCAGCATCACGATGCCAGGCCGCCCCGCTCTCCAGATGCGCGACAACGGCACTTCTTTCGCCATCACTGTCGCCTTCAGCACCACCGCCGTCAGCGCCTCGCGCCGTGTCCGCCCCATCGGGAACGTCGCCGCCCTCTCCGCCTCCGGCTCCGTCGTCCCCGCACCTGCGCCGCCTGCCAGCTCCGTCGGCACGCCCCAGTCGCTGCTGTACCAGCGCCTCGCTTTCCCCTATGCCCAGGCGTGGCGCCACGTCGCCTCCTCCACCCGTGGCCACAACCTCCCACCTGGTGTCGTCATGAACGGCTCGCTGCCCGTGCGCGACGCCGTGATGCGTGGCCGTGCGCGCGCTCTCCCTTTCTTCACCAAGCCGCCAGCGGACCACACGCCGCCGCCGCCAGGCGCCGTCATCTTCATGGATTTCGCCGGCCCTGTCTCGCCCAGCTTCCCGCACGGCCTCACAACCTACTGCGGGGCAATCGACGCCGGTTCGCTGTACGGGCGCGTCATGGCCGCGCACACGATGACCCGGGACATCGCGAGCCAGACCCTCTCCATGATCCTATCTGACATCGCGGCGAAAATGAAGTCGGCCGTGCCGGTCAAGCCTTTCGTCGTCAACTGCGACAACGGCTCAGCTTTTATCAGCAAGCACTTCCGCGAGTTTCTCGCTGACCGCCAGATCGCCCTGCGCCTCTCGCCGCCGTACACTCCCCAGCTCAACGCGCAGATCGAGTCCATGTGGTGCACCACCTTCGCCACCGCCCGAGTGCTCCTCGCCTCCGCCAGCCTCCCGCCGTCGCTGCACCCTTTCGCCATGCAAACCGCACGCTGGATAGAAAACCGCCTGCCTAAGCCGACGCGAGGGAACCAGACACCGGTCTACATGCTCTCGAAGGAGCTGCCAGACCTGTCCTACCTGTATACCTTCGGCTGCCTCTGCCTGGTTACGCTGCCAGGTCCCCTGCGCGAGGGAGACCAGCACTTCATGGACCGTGGCGCGCCTGGTCTCTACTTGGGCCCGTCGGAAGAGGGGCTGTGCCACATTGTCTACGTCTTTGCACTCCGACGCGTGCTCCCGACTGCCAAGCTTCGGGTGTGGGAGGACCAATTCCCGGGCCTCCGCGGCCTCCGCTACGAGTGGTTCCCATCGTTGCCCGCCGTTAGCTCAGAGGGGCCCGTGCCGTCCGACCCGTCGTCCGACAACACAAATGAGCCAACACCGCACAACAACAACAACAGCGTGCAATCGCCACCAGCCGACACCGCCTCGTCGCCCTCGCCGCCAGACACCGCCTCGTCGCCGCCGCTCGCCGCCGCCCTGCCACCGACCGCATCTGGGCCTGCAACAGACTTTGCTTTTGGGCCTGCAACAGCTTTTGACCCTCCGTCCCCTGCAACGGCCCCGCGTGGACCTGCAACAGTAACTGCATCAAACCCTAACGCAGCTGCCCTCCCGAGGGGCGACACTGGCAACCCCTCTGACCCGCAGTCGCGTGTTTTCCACCGAGTGATGCCATCGCGCAGCAGCCGCAACTCGAATCCCAACTACGCTTCCCTCGCTGGCCATGCTGCCCTCGCCGTGGCGGCATCAACCTTCACCCGACTCAACTCGCTTATCGCCCACTCCCTTGCGTCTCCAGGCAGCGCCGAATCGGACCCACACATCGCAGGTCCGGCAATGGCTTTTGCCTGCCATTCTCTCTCCACCGACGGTGCTTTTATCAACTTCACCGATGGAGGTGACAACAACCTGATGACGTCCCTCGAAGTGGCCGCCACCATCTTTGCCGCCAGCATTGTCTCCACCGCCGACTATGGTGAGATCCCCATCCCCCGCGGCTACAAAGCCGCCATGTCAGGCAACTGGGCAAGCTACTGGCGTGCTGCGATCGACAAGGAACTGGCTGGCCTCATCGCCCTCCGCACGTGGGACCTGATCCCGGCCTCCTCAATCCCGCGTGGCAGCAACCTGATGAACTGCCACTACGTGTTCGACGTCAAGCGACTCCGCGATGGCACCGTGGACAAGTTCAAGGCACGCCTCGTGGCCGACGGTAACACGCAGAAGTTCGGGATCGATTACAACCGCATCTTTGCAACTGTGATCAAGACGTCCACCATCCGCCTGGTCCTCATCATCGCCGCTGCCCGCGACTATAACCTCACCCAGATCGACATCCGCCAGGCGTACCTCCAGGCCGAGCTCCCCGAGAAGCTCTACATGCGCGTGCCCCCCGGGATCCCCTCCTTCAACGAGAAACGTGAGCCCCTCGTGTGCTGCCTCAACCGTTCCCTTTATGGCCTCAAGCAGGCCGGACGCGAGTGGGGTGTTCTCTTCGCCTCCTTCCTCACCTCCTGGGGTTTCGTCCGCTCGACCATCGATACCTGCCTGTTCACCTACGCCCGATCGGGACTCATCCTGTGGGTCCTCGTGTACGTTGACGACTGCATCATTGTTGACAACAGCGAGGATCTCCGCTCGCGTTTCGTAACCGACCTGGGCAAGCGCTTCCCCGTGGACGACCGCGGCGAGCTCGAGTGGATGCTGGGACTTGCGGTACGCCGCGACCGGGCGAACCGCGTGCTCACTCTGTCGCAGGAGCTGTACATCAAAGATCTCGTCGACCGGTACGCCTCGTACATCAGTGCCGGACACAACCGCAAGTACGACACGCCTGTGGAAGAGGGGCTCCGGCTCTCCCACGATGATTGCCCCACGCCCGGCTCCGCCGACGCTGAGCTAATGCTGACCCTGAAGCCCATCTACATGGCGCTGGTGGGTGCCTTCCTCTGGCTGGGCAGTATGACGTACAGCGAGGTCCAACATGTTACCACCCAGCTGGCGCGTTTCGTCTCCAACCCGGGCCCGAAGCACATCGCCGCTGCATGGCGCGTGCTCATCTACCTCGACGGCCAGCGCACACGGGCCCTCCGCTTCGAGCCAGACGCCTCTCTCCCCTTGCACGTCTACGTGGACTCGAGCTGGGAATCGAAGTTCTCATGCAGCGGCGCATACTACTTCTTCATGGGCTGCCACTTCCACTGGTTCTCTAAGCTGCAGCGTTCTGTCTCGCTCTCCAGCGCCGAAGCCGAGTTCTTTGGCTGCATGCTGGCGCTCAAGGACGCGCTCTGGCTTCGCCAGCTCCTCCTCGACCTCGGGGTGCTCGCTCCGGGACCGACCCAGATGTGGTGCGACTCCAAGTCAGCCGTCGCCCTGGCACTTGACCCCGTGGCGTTCAAGAACACCAAGCACATCCTGCGCGCCGCCGAGTTCCTCAAGGATCACGTGCTTCGGGGCAGCGTCACCATCTCCCACTCCAAGGGCTCGACGATGGTGGCCGACATCCTGACCAAGGGCCAGGCCCGCCCCGTCTTCTTACAACTCATGAAACTGCTCCTTGGCTATTCCAAGAATCCGGTGGCCGACATCAAGGACTAAACTACACGATGTTTTGACTC
>Ga0206126_10004576_pt1 | contig 13229 bp, 13 predicted proteins | sample Helgoland_Spring_5_FD_148621 | JGI IMG/M metagenome (GOLD analysis project Ga0206126, IMG submission 148621) | Pelagic subsurface seawater microbial communities from Kabeltonne, Helgoland, North Sea - Helgoland_Spring_Bloom_20160412_1 | ecosystem: Environmental > Aquatic > Marine > Epipelagic ...
ATAGTGTATTAGTATCTTGGTTTTTTTGCTGGTCCCTGCCCCTGCCCCTGTCTTCTGATTTTCATGCGCTCAGCAATGCTAATATACACTGTAGCTTGTGCGGCTGCTGCTGCTGCTTCGGCTGCTTCGGCTGCTTTTTTAGCTCTTTTAGCTGCTCTTTTAGCTACTTTCTCTGCTGCTTTGATGCGTGCAGTTTCCAGTGTCGCGCGTGCAGTTTCCAGTGCTAGTTTGTTGCGTGTGACCTCGTCCTCCCCCGACTTTTTTTTTGAGAGAGATTCGACTCTTTGTTGTTGCATTTCTTTGGCAAGATTCTCAAGACGACGATATTCTTGACGCGCGGCTCGCAACGGCGGTCCCGTTTGCGTGACGTCATGTGCTGCTGCTTTGAGTGTCTCTGCTGCTATTTTTGCCGCTTTGTTTGCTGCTTTGACAACAAGCGTCTTGTGTGTCAACACATGTCTGCGATCCTGTAGTATGACGAGTGCCTGCGTTGATGCTTTGGCACATGTCGTCACCTGATGTCGATGCTTGAGCCACGCTTTTCCGACTGACATGCAGAAGTATGGGTCCTCGTGGGTACCATTGAGCACTGCAGTGCTGGTCGCGGCGGCAGACGCCGCTGATGCTGTGGACAATGCTGCCGCTGCTTTCGTTGCCTCCAGAGCATCGTTGGCTTTTTTGTGTGCAACGTCCACGGCAGTGCGTGCAGCCGGGATGAGACCCTCGGCTGCTTGTTCCGCAGCCAACGCTGCCTCTACATTGTCCATGCTGCGCTGCCAGATCTGATGTGCCAAGTCGTGCTTCTTCAGCAGTGTCTGGAGCAACACGTGGGCGTTGTCGCGGTCCAACAGGACAGAATTCAGCTTTGATAGGATGCGACTGTCACGTTGAGAAGCCGCTGCTGCAAGTTCTTTCGACTCCAACAACATTTCCTGTCTCATTTCGACCTGATGTTGGGCAGAGGAAACCGGCAAATATGTAGAATTCATGTTATATGTGTGTATGTGTGTATGTTTAGTTAGTTCTTTGTTTTTTGACTGGTCTGAGTTGATCGTACTCCGTCATAACCATATAATACTGATTACTAGTGTATTGACCCTTGGAGGAATTCTTTCTCCAGGCAGTTTTTTTCCACACACAACCACCCGACATTTGCTCCAGTGGATTCCAACAGATGTCCTTGTGATCCTTCAGACTTGCTAGATCCTTGGGTTCGTTGTGCTTCCAAACACTCGAGCCAACGACCACTGGATTGCCATCGTCATCATGCCACACCTTGGCAGAAACACCCCATTTTGGTACCTTGGTTCCCGTGTCTTTGGCAGCTCTTTTTTTGACTCTCTTACGCTTTGGCGTCTGCACCTGTGGCGTCTGCACCTGTGGTGACTGTGCCGGTGGCGACTGCACCTGTGGCGTCTGCACCTGTGGTGCCGGTGGTGGCGACTGCACCTGTGGTGCCGGTGGTGCCGGTGCCTGCACCTGCACCTGCACGTGTGCCGCTGCTGCTGCGTTGGTCTCCGCTGCTTCAGCATGAATCTCTGCATCAATCACAGCAGCATCCTCCAATGTACGCACTTTGGTTGCAGTGTTCGCAATGTAGGCAGTCTGCTTTGCAATGATGACGCGGAGACGCTCCCGCTGCAGTGAGTTATCGGTGTTGCCTAATTCAAGCTGGAGCGACTCCATCTTCTCGTTCGCCTCAACCAAACGCTGCTGGTATTTTTGCAAGCGCTTACGAGTCTTGTGAGTTTCCTTGATATTTAAAATGTCCATACATTTGTACACTGGCAGACTGACCGCATTGCACTGTATGGAATGCACCTGGACCGTCTGATCGTCTACCGTTAGAAATGGATAGTTGACAATAATATGCTCTGGCAAAGTCCCGTCAACAGGACTGCGCACTGACACAACCTCAAATCCAAGAGGTGCTAATTGGCGCACCATACCAGCATGGACGTCCACTTTTTGACGCACCGTTGTCGGCATCGGACCCATAACAGATTCCATTGCACTCTGTGCACTCGCCGGCATTGGACCCATCTCATACACCCACAAATGCTTGTACAGCTGCGCCTGCATGTTCGTCTCTGCGTCCTCGGGTGCGGCGGGTGCGGCGGGTGCGGCGTCGTCGTCGTCGTCGTAGTCAGCGTCGTCAGCGTCGTCGTCGTCAGCGTCAGAGGCAGCGGGTGTATTCCCGGCGCGATGAATCTCACACCGGAGTCTGCACATTTCACCACTCGGACACACCTCTGGGTCAGCGTCCTCTGGGTCTGGGTCCTCTGGGTCTGGGTCCTCTGGGTCCTCTGGGTCAGCGTCCTCGTCGCTCTGTATTGGCATCGCACATCCTGTTTCGTCTTCGGAGGAATCTGGTTGGGTCTGGTACTCGGAGTGAGTGTCATCCCAATTGATGTCGAATAATTCTGGTGTTGCTGCTGGCGCTGGCGCTGGTGCTGCTGCTGCTGCGGTTGCATTTGCAAGGAATGCGCTTAGGTCTGCCTGCATATTGGCGACGTAATCTGCAATTAATTGAGTTGTCATTTTTTGGCAAAAGTGTAGATTTGAGTGTGTGTGTTGTTGTGCGGTGTGGTTTGTGTGTTGTGTGTTGTGTGTTGTGTGTTGTGTGGTGTTAGATTTCGCCATAAAAATTTTTTTTTTTTGATAGTCACACAAGGGAGTATGGCACAAACACACAAGCACACAAGCACACAAGCACACAAGCACACAAGCACACAGTCACAGACACAGGCACAGTCACATCTACCTTTTTGCCAATGTTACCCTCACACCTACTTGCGCTCCAACGATTTTCACAACAATTGGAAACACTGCGACAGATGCTGCAGACACTGCCGGCACCAGAGGCACCGGCACCAGAGGCACCGGCACCAGAGGCACCGGCACCGGAGGCAGTTCTTGACATGCATCACCTTGTCCGGGTGTGTCGTCGTCAGAGTTTGGAATGGGTGTTGAATCCGTGTGCGGTGGACTGTGGTCCATTCTCTGTGTCTGAGCATGATATTAATTTGTACGCCCAGCAGCAGCAGGATTATAAGCTGATGTCTAGATTTGTTCAACGATTTGGTCTCCCCTACACGCGGCAGTGTAATCCTTTTTTCCCGACCATGTTACCACCAGAGTATCCTGGACCTGCACCCACGTTAGACTCACTGATGTTGTCCCACGTTCCGTCGTGCAACCTGCGTGGATTTTCGTTTGCTACCACTGTGGTACCAGGGTTGGGAGAGACGCATCTTGCCACTGCTCTGCTGATGCTGGAGCAGCGGCGCGCTGAGTGGCAGACTGCCACAGACGCTTACCAGCAGTGTCTCCATGCAGAACACCCCAAGTGCTCAGATCACGAAGCAGCCCTCCACATGTGTGCCATTCGTCTGCAGCGATGGTGGAAGTGCAGGGAGAGCAGGGAGTGTGAAACACAGTGTGAGAGCAGTGTTGAGCGCTCACAAATAATCATCGCTGAGTCCATTGCACATGGTTGTCATAAAAGTTGTCCGTCCAACTTGTTGTTCGAATGTCTTGCGCGACATGGTGTATGGACAGAGGACGAGGCGTACAACACTGCAGACTTGATTCGTTTGCACGATCGCAAGTATGCAGAGCATACACCAGTACCAAGCGCTCACATTAATTATGACTGGGCGTGGTCCCCGCACCCGTCGTGCACCGCCGAGGAGCATCTTGGAGATGTCATCACCGAACAGTACGAAGCGCGTGTAGCAAGCAGATATCCACTCACTTGGCAATGCAGAGAGAGACAAAAGCAACAAGTGCACAGAGTGAAACAGACCTGCATGTGCACGCGATATTACCGTCAAGATGCTGCGGCGCAAGTTCCGGCTGTGGACCAGTGCCGACAACTCAAACTAGACACAGTGCCAAAGTCAATGTACGCACGGTTTTTTGTGAACAAAAGAGGAGTCATGCTTGATCACAACGGCATGCTTGCCACCACGCACAGTCTGACACCCGTGCCTGTGCCTGTGGTGCCTGTGGTGCCTGTGCCTGTGGTGCCTGTGGTGCCTGTGGTGCCTGTGGTGCCCGTGTCACCAAAAAAGAAGGCACGTACTGACGCTGTCCAGTACGTCTCTGTGGATGGATATCTCCACACTGTCCCTCTGCCAACGAAAGAAGGTCATATCGCACAGAGCCCATACTTGTCACACTACTGTGTGTGGGGTCCATTGACGGGTCCCCAACAGGGATCCCAACGTGTGATTTTTACACACGATGGATGCCGAATTATTTCAAATGTATCCAGTTTCACTCTTGCTATGGCAACACCCTTAGTCTCAACAGATAAAATTAAACAGATTACACATATACAAGTACATACATCATGACCACTACTTCTTTGCCAGAACTCAACAGAGAACTCAACAGAGAACTCAACAGAGAAGTTCTCTCTCTGTTGAGTTCTCTCTCTGTGTATATCAGATTAATTGCCACCCGGAAGCATGCGTTTACAGACGCTGCAGAGCAGGTTCTCCACGAAACGTTTGACTATGTCCAGGAACACGTCTCTCTCTTGAACACTGATCTGCGCACCCACCTGGTGATGTTGATTGTTATGCACGATAAACTCTTGACTCACATGCCACATGTGAAACTAACACCACTGTCACCACTCGTATCAGCGGCAGTGACGATATAACAAGTATATAAGGCAACCTTATTTTATAGAAACAATGCAAATTTTTGTCAAGACACTGACTGGTAAAACAATCACCTTGGATGTTGAGCCCACTGATACAATTGAGAACGTCAAAGCAAAGATTCAGGACAAAGAAGGTATTCCACCCGATCAACAGCGCTTGATTTTTGCAGGGAAACAATTAGAGGACGGACGTACACTCAGCGACTATAATGTACAAAAAGAAGCTACCTTACACTTAGTACTAAGATAAATATAAACTGTTTTATTGTGTATTTACGAACTCTTCGAAACTACTTGGCAAGCGAGTCTGTTGTTTTTTGGCAATGGCGTAACGCGGCGCCTGCTTCTGACGCTTCACAGCAGGGTGGCAACGCTTTTGATGCTCGGATCTTCCGGACTGAAATCGAAATGTGAGCTTGCAAATACCACACGCGTAGGTTTTTGCCACCGAGTGTGCTTTCAAGTGTTGGTTCAAGGCACTGATGTCCGGAAATTTATACTGGCAGCCATCCACCGGACACAACACCTTGTATGGCAAGTGTGCCCGCAGCTGGTGCTGGTTAATTGAATTTGGATGGAAGTACTTGATTTCACCCGTAGTGTCAATGCACGCGCGACATAGTTTGCGCTCGCGATAATTAATCCACTTGGTGTCAGGCAATTGTGCAGCAAAACTGCACTTGTGATGGTATCCGCGGCGCTTGTCACAGTGCACACAAATCTGGTGCTGGAGTGCTTCGCGGTAGCAGTGCAGACAGACGTAGCAACCCTTGCCACCGTTGACACCAGGCACACCTGGAAGTTTGTGCTTGCGATGCTTGGGGAACTCCTTGGCACACTTACTACAGTGCCATGGTTGCCAAGGACGCACTGCACGCACCACTGCTGGGACCCGCACGCGCTTGCCACACGATTTCGCCGCTGGTGCAGGCACAGGCGCAGGCGCAGGCGCAGGTGCAGGCACAGAGTCTGAGTATTTTGGCAAAAAGGTAGCACTTGCTTGGGTTGCTTGGGTTGCCTGGGTCTGGAGCATGTTGTGTTGTGTGTTGTGTTGTGTTGTGTTGTGTGATGTGTGTGTGTGTTGTGTGTGACTTCTCGCCATACTTTTTTTCCCGGTGTCCCCATAACCCACCATAACCCCACTCCCATTGGAGCAAGGTGTATGGCGAAAAATCACTCACACAAGAAACACCAAAGTCCAGTGACTCAAGCACATCAAGCACACCAGCTCTCGCAAGTCAATGCAGACAAGTTCTACATTTTTGCCAGAAATGGCTCTGGCTCCAGAGTCCCTGGGTCGCAGACTCTACAAGTGGCTGCTCCCTACCAATATTTTTGTGGACAAAGCTCTCTTGAACATCTTGAATCATGTTGAGGATGAATTTATGCCTCCACACTTTGCAGCTCCAATGCGCGCCGTGCACAATATTGTCTTACCACCGTGTCTCCAGAATATTTTCAAAGACCACCAACACAATGCAACTGAGAACCGTGATCATTATTATGAAGTCGAGATGCAAATGACAGAGTGGTTGTACACTCTGCAGTACACTTCGCATTCTGGAATACCAGAGGCAGAGTACTCTGTAGAGTACGATTGGAATGGGAGTATGCTGCAATTCAATTTCAACCACATGGGATCCCACGATATTGATCTGCTCACTCGTGATGAATGTCGTCGCGTGATGCACTTGGCACTTGTGTTTCTTCACTACATCAATCGCACAATTCCTATGCTTGACGTGATGTTGCAACAGCGACGTCGCATTGCCGGTCGGACCTGTCAGCAGCACTTACCACAACTGACTTCTAAGTTTCCAAACATTGCTCACTTGGATCCAGAACTGCAGCCATATTTTGATCCCAGTGATTCACACCCAGATATCAATACATGGGTTTTGTGCCGCCAGCTCGATGATCTTCACTACACCGGTGCACTCCCAACCACCTTGAAACCGTTGCCATCTCACGTGTATGACATTCTGAAAACAACAACCATGGAGGCACTTCTTCGCGTGCACAAAGCATTGTTTGCTCACCGCTTTAGACCACCAATTCTTCACGTCAACTCAACATCGACCGCCACGTGCACCATTTGCTTTGAGCGTCTCTTTGCGGGGAATTCTACCACCATGACGCACTGTGGACACTTTTTTTGTACAGACTGTCATGCTACTTGGTCGGCTCAATCAAACGAGTGTGCCGTCTGTCGCACGGCACTCACACACAGACGTGTCCACACCACAATTACTGACAGTACCTCCATCTTTTCTGACTCGGACGATTCGGACGATTCGGACGATTCGGACGATTCGGACGAGGAGTATGGCGCACACGATGAGATTGGTCATATCGTATGGAGAAACAGATAACTCACATAACTAACACACAATAATACACAATAATACACAATAATACACAATAATACACAATGCGTTCTGCTTCTACCTTTTTGCTACAATCTCGTAAAAGATCAGCTGACCCTATGGTTGCGAAGGCTGCTAAGGCTGCTAAGACTGCGAAGGCTGCCAAGACTGTGAATACTGCCAAGCACTCGCTTTATGAAAAGGGCTATCACGTTGTGCCCGTGTTTGATGATCCCCGATCGGTGTGGACCAAGCTGTTGGCAGAAATTCATAGTGATCCTTATTTCATTGATCCTACGCAGCAGCAAGTGATGGGTGGTTTTGCAGCACTGGCAACCCCTCACAGTTATCATAACAACACTGTGCGTGAACTCCGCAAAGCGCTCCAGCCTGTTGGCGTGCAGGTGTTTGGACCTGATGTGAAGCAATGTGTGGATCGTCTTATGTATCGCCTGCCAAACCAGCGTCCCTCTGCAGAGTCGTGGCATCGTGATGAGAGTCCAGCCGCCGGTGTCGTGTATGGTGGATGGGTGAATTTTAACGATCATGATGAACATTTCATCTGTTGTCCTGGCACGCATCAGTTGAATGGTGGTCATGGTGGATTTGCTACAATTCCAAAGGAGGAGCATGCTAAATGGAAGGCATTGGAGACACGTGTCGCCATTCCACCTGGTCACATGATTATTTTTTTTGAAAATATTGTGCATCGCGTGTGTCGTGGTCCAAAGCTCACGCGACCCTCCATTCGTCTCTTTGTTGGTTGGAGCGAGCAGACGGAGCAGACAGAGCAGACGGAGCAGACGGAGCAGACGGAGCAGACCCAGCTGCAGACGCATCAACGTATGCGTGCATTTCAGACGCCGAAAATCAAATCTGGTCAGCAGCCGCCACTGTATTCGAGACAACATTTGGCGTGCTGGATGGAACGGATTGAAGCATGGTCAGTGAATGTCAAGGATGAATTTTGCTACAATCATGTGGTGAAATCTGGAAAAAATAAGGACAAGGTGTTTCGCATTGCCAGGCGTTTTCCTGGAGTACCAGGAGCACCAGTACCAGCGACGTACACCCCATACAATACTGAAGAGCTCGAAATGTTAGCATTCTAAAACATACACACACACATACACACACATACACACACCCATATAACAGAATGCAGTCAAAATCTACCTTTTTACCAAAAATGCCTACTCAACAGGTCCTTGCTGCCTGTCGTATGTACGATCGCATGTACGATCGCATGTACGATCTGAAAAGTGAACTAGAAGCATTAAAAAAAAAGAGATGCATGTCGTTGGCACATATTCAGTCAATAAATGCAGAGATCAAACGCTGCCATCATGAGTGTGACAGTCAAGCAGCAGCTGTAGCAGTAGCACGCAAAACCGCCGTCGCCGCGGACTTTGCCGCATACACAGCCGCAGCAGCCGCAGCCAAAGACGCAGCAGCCGCAGCAGCCGCAGCCAAAGACGCAGCAGCCAAAGACGCAGCAGCCGCAGCAGCCAAAGACGCAGCAGCCGCAGCAAAGGCGTCAAATGCTTTCAGTGCGTATCCATTCAAAAGACGCAGTACAGCTAAACAAGAATCAGTTCTTATTATCAAACAAGGGAAAACAATGTCTGACACAGAACAGGAAGACATGGAGCAGTGGTACAAGGAAAATATTGAAGCGGTCCCTTACGACAAGACTGGAAGGTACAAGAAAAGAAACAGACTTCAGTACAACAAGGATTGCTACAACGGGCATGAGAAGTCATACATCAAATGGTGTGAAAGAAACAAGAAGAAACCATGTTCACAGAAATGCCAGCTTGGCAACTTTATGGAAGGCAGACATGATGCGAGCAAAATCCAGCGGGTCATATGGTTCCATGGTGTGAGGTTCAAGGACGATGAGGTGTATCCTCCTGTTTTCACTGGAACGGTGGACGTCACGGCAGGCACACCAAAGTTTCGTGTTGACCGCACTGCGTGGTACGGACATTTTGGAACGGGAGATGCTGACTCTTTCCTAGTAGTATCAGCAGACATGTTCAAGTTTGATGTTGAGAATATGGTACAAAGTACAACGCGTGCAGTCATCGTTATATCTGGGGATGATTATATGAAAATTGGCACACCACCAGCAAGCGCAATGCAACTGGAGAAAAAAAGACTAGCCCGGGCAGCACTGTACAAGAAGAACAAAGTGAAGAAAGCAAGATACAACTAATAACATACACATACACACACATACACACACATACACACACATAAAACACGATGCAGTCAAGTTCTACCTTTTTGCCAAAAATGCTTTCAGTGATGACCGATCTTCCTCCGCTGAATGGACCTCCTGCACCACGTGCTCAGCGCCCACGCCCAATGTTGACAGTGATGACCGATCTTCCTCCGCTGAATGGACCTCCTGCACCACGTGCTCAGCGCCCACGCTCAATGTTGACAGTGATGACCGATCTTTCTCCGCTGAATGGACCTCCTGCGCCACGTGCTCAGCGCCCGATGTTGAATGGACCTCCTGCGCCACGTGCTCAGCGCCCACGCTCAATGTTGACAGTGATGACCGATCTTTCTCCGCTGAATGGACCTCCTGCGCCACGTGCTCAGCGCCCGATGTTGGCAGTGACAACCGATCATCCCTATGTACCAGAAGTAGTATGGATACCCCGCCATGCATTATTGCAGTATCCTGATCGTAAACAATGTATAGCAAAATCTAACTAAATCTTTATTATCTCTACCATGTCTACCATGTCTACCATGTGACCACTTTATTGTGCCCGATCATGAGGGAGAGGTGTTTACGCGTGCACAAAGATAAACAGTGATAAACAGTTATAAACAGATAAACATAATCAGATAAACAGTTGTATTATATGTCTACCATGTCTACCATGACCACAACCATCACTTCTACTTCTTTGCCAAGAAAAAGGGCAGCAGCCTCAGTCAAATGTGGACCAAAAAAGAAGGTACGCACTGGTGCATCTAGACCTGTTCCTGATCCTGTTTTTGTGAATGAGAGTGAGGTGGTCAAATTTTACTCCAAGAGTGCTCAAACAGGACTTGTGCTTGCAGATGAGAAAAACTGGCGCCAATATTTGTCTAATTTCACGTTATCGTCTGTGAAGTATGATGACATCATGTTTCCATCTGTGGAACATGCATTTGCTCACTGTAAATATGACGCAGCTGATGAGCTAGCTGATGCTTCGCGTCCGGATTTTAGTTGCAACGCCTCCCGCAATGCGCGCAAAGTCGGTCAACTTAGCAAAGTCGGTCAACTTGTCGGTGGTGACTTAAAACGTGCCCATGGTCGCAAGGGCATGAAAAAAAATGGTTTCAAATTGGACGTGAAGCATTGGAATGAGGTGCGTGTCTCCCGTCTCCAGGAAATATTGAACAGTCGTTTTGAATCAGATGCAAGATTTCGAAGAATTTTAAGGGCAGCGTTCAGGGGTAATTACTACTTGCTGCATGTGGAGAGAAGTGGACCCAAATCATTTTGGGGTGGTTCTGATAAGAGTGGAGCTGTGCTTGGACAGAATCAATTGGGAAAAATGCTTATGGCGTTCAACCACTAATAACAACACAATAACAACACAATAACAACACAAGAACAACACAATAACAACACAATAACAAACCTATCACTATGCGTTCTGCTACTTCTAGTTCTACTTCTTTGCCAGAATCTCGTAAAAGATCTGTATGCAGTGCATTTGCACCAAGTCGTACAAGTCGAAGTCGGAAGACAAGTGCTCCCACATTGGATACTGTCCTTTTCAAGGAGACTGGTATTATTCGTAGCATTCTTTCCTTTACCTCAGTGACGCAGACGTTGCGTCTCCTCGCCACGTCTCAAAATTTCCATATGGTCGACCACGCGGACGTCTTTCGCAATTACAAACTACCGGCAGTCTGCCATATGAACAGAGCCTGTGACGGGTTCAAACTGTTCCGTGCAATGGTACGAACGCCAAACTCTCAATGGTTGGAGTGGCTCGACACTTCAGGAGTGAAAGAACTGAGAATGCCAGGAACTATCACTGACAAAGAAATGTTAAGCATGTTTGACGACAAAAGATTTTCTAACCTTCAAACGCTCAACCTTAAAAACTGCACCTACATCACTGGCGCCAGTTTAGCACGCGTGAGCACAAACCTTCAATCACTGAACATGTCATGGTGCAGAAACATTGGTTTGTCAAAAGTAAAGTTTCCGAATCTCATTTCGCTGAAGCTCAATATTTACTCTTCTAACTACTTTAAGACAGACCTTGGCACAGTGTGGTCAACGTTGAAATTACTTGATCTTTCTGGTTGCAATGGCATTCATGACGACGCAATGTCTAAAATAGCCAAACAGTGTTCCAATCTCGAATCGCTCAACCTCGGAGGCTGTAGGTGGATTGGTGATGATTCGGTGAAGGTAGTAGCCAAATACTGTCCGAAACTCCAACATCTCAGCATTGGGAGCTATTATGGTAACACAGACATTACTGACGAAGCAGTGTTTCAAATAGTCAGACAGTGTTTAAACATCCGATCACTTGATGTCCGAGGTTGCGAGGAACTCTCTGACGACTCTAAATGGCTTGCTCAAGAACTTCCCTTTTTCCAGAGTAATGAGCAGAGTCAGGATCTCCTCCGCGCCTGGCGCAAAGAGTCTAGTGTATAAATAAACATAACATAATACTATAACCTATCACTATGAGTTCTGCACCAAACCCCTGACAGTGAAGACGAAGAAGAACGTCCCTACGACGATAGTAATCCTCAGGGCGGGGGACGACAACGCCTTAACCTTGATGATCTTTTTGACCCCGATGACCCTGCTGACCCTGCTGACCCTGTCCCTGCTGACGCTGCCCCTGCTGCCCCTGCTGACCCCGACCTGCCCCTGACTTAAGGTTCTAATACTACATACCTACACTACAACCCTCACTATGATTTCTAATTCTACTTCTTTGCCAGATCGTAAAAGATCTGCTCCCAGTGCTCCTGCCAAGGTTGCCAAGGTTGCCAAGGTTGCCAAGACCAAGGTTGCCAAGGACCGCTTTATTGTGCCCGATCATGAGGGAGAGGCGTTTACGCTCGCACCCAACGACACTGAGTTTGTGTGTCAGACACACCTGGCGGTCCTCCAGTGGGCAGAGTGGGAAGAGTTGGAAGAAAAAGCGCGTCAAGAAGCGCGTAAAGCAGAAGCGCGTAAAGCAGAAGCGCGTCAAGCATTGGTACATCGCGCAACGATCGATGCTCCGGGTTATAAACAAGTACCAGCTCCCATTATTCAAGCTGATTTTTGGGAAAGAATGGATGATGCGGCAGCGGCAGAGTTAGAGGCAGAGTTTGTCTTTGATTCAAACTCTGCCGATTTTGCCTTCATGTGCCAGTCCATTCAACTTCCAACTCCTGAGTAAAAAACCCCCCTAATAAATAATTTTTTTTTTATATAGTAAACCCCCTAATAATAAATAATTTTTTTTTTTTTTATATGGCGACTACATCACAAAACACAAACACACAACACACGATAATCACACAACCCCTCACAATGAGTGCTAATTCTACTTCTTTGCCAGAATCTCGTAAAAGATCTGCGGATGCCCAGGGTACCCCGCCGAGTGCCAAAAAACCTTGTGTCACTGACATGCAGAAGATCAACGCCACTAAAGAGTACAGCATTGAGTCTCTTTCGAAATTATCCACTGGTGATCTTGAGTACATACAAAAAAAAATTAAAGCAGCACTACATGAACAAAAAAAATGGGTGAAGGTCGTTGAGTGTGATCGTGACACTGCCATTCAACATGATGGTGGTGCTTTTCTTGGCGAGTATGCTAACCACTATTTTTATTTTGCTCCTTGCAATGCGGAAGCTTTTACAGCCAAGCAGCTTGAGTGTCTGAAAGAGTCAATTGCTTGTTGTTTTTTATGTGGTCAATGCTGTGATGAGGACGATGAGGACGATGAGGACGATGAGGATGTGGACCCATGTGAGTGTAGAATGGGACATAGTAACCAATCTTTTAGTTTTATGATGAATTTGGACGAGGAAACTTTTGATGATGAATGTAATGCAGGATTACTTCCAATTAAATGGAAAGTGCAGGGCGAATGCATGAATGAGAAGATGTATTCAATGGAGCATTTGAAAATTGAAATTGGGGATTTGAACA
>Ga0206126_10004578_pt1 | contig 13224 bp, 11 predicted proteins | sample Helgoland_Spring_5_FD_148621 | JGI IMG/M metagenome (GOLD analysis project Ga0206126, IMG submission 148621) | Pelagic subsurface seawater microbial communities from Kabeltonne, Helgoland, North Sea - Helgoland_Spring_Bloom_20160412_1 | ecosystem: Environmental > Aquatic > Marine > Epipelagic ...
TTAATAAAACTCTTTGTCTTCTGATTCTAGTAGGTTGTTTAAAGAGTCGATAAGCGCATTCTAAATTATTAGTCACCCACCATTTTCGGTTTTTTTTACAGCACCAGAGCAACTGTTTCATAACTTTTTAAAGTTGTAAATTTTAAAATCTCACAGCTTTTTTTAAGTAATGAGAATTAAAGGTGAGGTAGTCTAAAACAATTCATCTAGTTAAAAAAACTAAATTGACTACAGTCGGTAGTTTTTTTGCAACAAAATACAGGGGTTCTTTATAATTCACTAAAATAGTTAAAAATTATTTGGTGGGATCTGGATCTCAATCCATAATTCCTTGTTTTCAATTTCTTTTAATTGATCTCGTAAAGATTTAGTTTTTGGAAAAACATAATTAGAGGGTGTTACAAATAATTTTACCTGTTCTGTTTTTTTTGAGTTTTTCTTGGTTTACAAGAAAATTATCCAACACTTTTTCATAAAGTAGTTCCTTCTTTCCCTTAATGTGAGGCCCTTCTTTTTTAGCAGGTCCTCTTATTATTTTTTACCTGCTTCATATTACCTGAATTTGGTTCGAATGGGGCAACGTATAAATTTTAAAAAATAAATTTAATCAAATTTTCGGCAATATTGTTTCTGTCAAAATCTGCTAACATTTTATTACAATTAACTTTGAATGATTCTCTTTCTAACTTTTGAATATCTTTAATGGCATTAAAAAAAGACTCTTTGTTCTCTGGTTCAAAACAAACACCAACTTCATAGTCATCAATTAATTTTTCAGACTCTCCCTCAACACCCAATAAAATTGGTTTATACATTGCAATATTTTCAAATATCTTAGATGGAATTACACATTTAAACTCATCTGACTTTTTTAAATTCACCAAAGAGTAATCTGACATATCTATATACAAAGGTACATCACTTTTTGTAATGCTTTTAAGAAAAGTAAAATTTTTTGAATGTAAGGTTTTTGAGTATTTTATTAAATTTTCTTTTTCAGCACCATCTCCAATAAATAAAAAATGTAGTGTTGGATTTGATATTTTTGATATACTTTCTAAAATAAATTTTAATCCGTGAGCTAATCCATGAGTTCCAATGTAAGAAACAATAATTTTGTTTTGTAAACCTAAAGTTTTTTTTAAAGCCGTTACCGCATTTGCTTCGGGACTCTTGAAATTACTTACCAAAACACCGTTTTTGAATACACCTACTTTATCTTGATTAATTTGATGCTTTTCGATTAAATATTTCTTAAAACTATCTGTGACTACTATTATTTTTGATGCACTTAAATATAAATGATGTTCTATTTTTTTGAGGACCTTAAAAGGGCTTAAACTTTTATTCATTGAACCAACAGCAGCAATTGAATCTGGCCATAAATCTCTTACCTCCATTACCCAGGGAGTTCTTTTAAAAAAACTTAACATCCTACCAGAAATTGCTGTAAAAAACTGCGGACTCGTAGCTATAATTAAATCTGTTTTCACAAATAGCCCAAACAAAAAAGAAGTTACGGCATAACTGACATAATCGATTATACGCTTCACAAAACCATTGTTTTCTGTAATATAAGACCAAACTCTGATCACAGTAATTCCATCAATATTTTCTTTTTGGTATAACTTATTAGTATATCCTTCAAAGACTGTTCCTTTGGGGAAATTTGGAAAACAAGTAATCACAGTTACCTGATAACCCATTTTAGACCATTTTAAACAATTTTCATAGGTTCTAGTAGCTGGGGCATTGGTCTCAGGAGGGAAATTGTCTGTTAAAAAAAGAATTCTCATAGTGAGATTTTAGTTTTTAGTGTTTGGTCAAATAAAACTACAATTTTATAAGCCAAATTAGTTTTATTAAACCCTGCTGATAATTGATATTCTTCAATACAAATATTAGATGCTCTCTCAAATTCTATAGACACTCCTGAAGATTCTAGTATAATAGTATTACCATCAACTAATGGTTTTATTGAAAAGTGTAAATGAAAATAAGCCTTAGCTTTATTACTTGTTAATCTATTTATTTTATCTGTTATAACTAGATCTTGTTTTCCCCACAAAAAAGACCTTGTGTGTTTATAGCCATCACTTAAGTATCCATCATGACTAGCTTCAATAAGATTAGGTTTTTCTATTAAATGAGTAATTTTAGCTCTTTTAGCTACACGAAATCCTCCCCAAACTTGAGTTTGTTCTTTAGACCCTATTTTTACTGTATTGTGTGAATGTGTCGACCTTTGTTCTTGTCTATTAACATTCTTTTCATAAGTCGATATACCTGTGTCTACGAAAATAGGGTTGTCTTCTTTAATCAGTTCGAAATTAAATGTATCGCTGTGAGCATGACCCGGTTGATAGGAGGGTCCAACATTTCCAATATCAATGAGTAACTCATAATTATCAGAGTTTATTTTGCGGTAACCTGAATCTGAAAGTGGTATAATCTGACTACCGATTCCTAGTTGTTTTGCGTATGAAAATAATTTTTTAGAATGTGGTGCTATATTAAACGTTGAATCATTTACCATGGGAATATTTCCACTTTTATACGTTATATTAGATAGCCAAGAAATCATTAAACTAGCTCTTTGTTCTAAAAATAATATTAAATCATCTTTTTTCCATGAATGATTTAATTTAATTAGTTGGATACTATCTAATAATCTTGATAAAATAATTTGATGATACATTGGAGAAAGTTCAAAATGAGCACCATCATTTAGAACTTGTTCGTTTAATTCAGAAATAAGAAGATCCTTAGACCGATTATATAGTTTTTCATCTTGAAAATAGTAAGCTCCAAATAATAATGAAAATGCGTTTTCAAGAAGATGATTTCCTAGCAAATGATATTCTAAGTTTTTAAACAAAATACAATAATGGAAATAAAGAGTATTATTAATTAGTTCATCTTTAACTTGATGATTACTCAAAAACTTGACCCAATTCATACCTCTTAAAGAAATTGGATAGGGTTCTTTCCCATCTTTTAATAAAGCGTCATTGTTTATAAAATCTTGAATCAACAGTAGGCCAGTTTCTTTGGGTATATTTTCTTGATTGAGAAAATCAAAATAATTCAAATTATAAGTCCAAAGTTTTCCGTTGCAATTATAATTCCAATCAATTTGATCCACAAAACTATATGAAACGTTTAAGAAAGTAAAAGAACAATTAGTTGGTGAAAAACTATTTGAGTTACAGGAAAAATTATCCCATTTAATAGTATTAAATTTCTTTAGGATTAGATGTTGTTTTGTTTTTAAATTTAATTTAATCCTCAATAAATAGTAAAATCTAAACTTCAATTGATTAAATTTCAAATATTTAATAGTGTTATATATGCGTAATATTTTATTTTTTAAATCTTTCAATTTAATCTAAAAGGGTTATTTTATTTACAACTTGTTTAAGCTTACCATTTTTTGATTTTTGAATAGTGTCTACATATTTAATTTCAACGTTAAAATCGAAACCCAATTTCTCATTAATATTATCTTTTATATTGTCTTCATCAGACTGTTTATATTCTTTACTCTTAACAATTAATAATTTCGACTTACCTTTTTCATGTTGAATAAACTGGCTTTCTACAACAGCAAAGCTATCTTTAAAAATATGATCTAATCTTCCAATCCTGCGACCATCATTTAAAATCAAAAAGTCTTCATTTCTACCAATAATTTCTGATATTATTCTAGATTTTCTACCGCATTTACATTTTTCTTCAGGATTGTAAACAACTAAATCACCCGTATCATATCTAATCAGTGGAAATTTTGTATTTTTAAGTTGAGTTCCTACCAAATTAAAATAACCATTTTTATTATCTATTAATTCTACAAAAGAGAAGCTTTCATTAATATGCAGCTTTCCTTTTTCACACTCAAAAATATCAGCCACACTCTCAGTTTGGCCATAAAAATTATACACTTTACATTTAAAAACACCTTCAATTAATGATCGTTGTCTTATTGAAAGAGACTCGGAGCCAAGAGTAATTGAAACTAAAGATAAATCATTGATAGTGTTTTGGATACCTAAATCTAGTATTAACTGAGATAATATAGATATTGTAGAAGGGTAGCCATGTATAGTTTTTATATTATTTTCAATTAGCGCTTGAACATAATAAATCACATTCTCTTGATTTAGATGATACTGAGAAAAAATTAACTGATTAGTATATTTACTTTCAATCCAAAAAGGTGGTTTTTTTTGATTTAAGGGAAAGATAACTTGTCCAATAAAACTTGCACTTTTTATCTTTATCCCAGAATTATGGATCTCTTTAAAAAAAAATGAAGAGGCAAATTTATATTTCAAGAAATCATTTGAGACAGGAATTAAAAGTGCCGAACCTGATGTTCCACTTGTGTTTAAAGATTGTTTGTAAGAAATGAGCTCATAATAGTTGTTTTTTTTTATCATCTCTTTTAATCTAACTTTGTCAATTATATCAAAATCCTTGATAGGCTTAGAGTGATTTATATCATATAATATTTTAACTTCTTCAGTAATATTTACAGTAGAGTTTTCATTTAAGAAACTAACATCATTGTTAGTTAAAAAAAAAGCTAAATAATCATTGAATTTCCCTGAATACCTTTTTAGATAAGTAAAGTAGGAGATGAAATTAAATAAAAAAGATTTTATTTGATGTGGTAAAAAAATGAAAATAGATTTTAAATTCATTATTTAAATATGTTTATTCTAGAACTAGAAAAAATATCTATTGAACGTGTTTTTAACTTGTTTAGCATTAGTTAATAGATTCTATTATTTTTAAAAAATTGAAATTCACTTTTTTACTATTAAACATATCAAAACTATCCATAACATTTAACCTAAATTTTTTATAATTATTTCGATTAAAAAAAAGAATAGAATTAGTTAAACAATCAACATCTTTTATAGGTATTAATAACCCGTTGTGTAAATCCTTTACTAATTCAGGTATTGAATTCCAATTTGTTGAAATAACAGGCATCCCTATTGAAAAAGCTTCTAATATAACACCTGGATAGCCTTCGCCATCATGATATGTTGGCAAAACTAATACATCGTAGGACATTAAAGTCTTTAAAACTTCTGAGGGACTTATAATACCTTTATAATTCACATTGAAATTTTCAGAAATTTTCAACTTAATTTCATCGTTGAATATAGGACCATAAATATCGAAAATAAAAGAGTTATCTAATTTAGATGCAGCATTAATAAATTCATAAATTCCTTTCGTTTTTTTTACTTGGGAAATAAATACGAATTTTTTATTAAAACTCTCAGAAATCAATAAATTTGTTTTAGGTCTTGAATTTGGCCACCAAAAGATGTTATCATTGAAATATTTAAACTTATCTACCAAAAATTTAGTTTCAAAAAATAAATAATCGGAATTCTTCAAAAGAAACCTAATTATTTTTTTTTTAAAGAAACTTGAATTTAAATAGATTCCATAAAAACTTCCTGCAAATTTTCTTAATGAAATTTTCTTTTTAAATATTTTTGAAACAATCAAAACAAAAGGAGCCAAAAAAATATAATCTCTTGCCGAACCATGTAATGAGATATGTTTTACTTTGTTAACATTAAGTATAAACTTAAATGATATACTAATTAATCCAAAAAAAAAGTTTGAATAATTACTTAAGTTAGTATCGATTACGATATAATCTAAGGCACCTTTATTGCAGTAATCTAAAAGATCTTCAAATAAAACAACTATGCCGCCAATATTTTTTTTATTGCCAATTCTTGGTCCTAAAAACAAAATACTATTAGACATATTATTGTTTAATTTTAAATGTATTGAGATTTCAATATTCCTGTTTTAATAATTTTACCTGGGATGCCAACTACTAATGAATTGTTGGGAATATTCTCAACTATTACAGCATTGGCACCAATTACAACATTATCACCAATAATAATAGGACCTAGAATCTTAGCGCCTGCACCTACATATACACGATTTCCTAAAACTGGAACTCCATATTTTTTTGAAGTTCCTCCTATGGTAACATTTTGATCGACATGACAATCGTCTCCAATAATTGTTCTTTCATGGATCACGACACCTAATCCTCCATAACCTAAAACAAATTTTTCACCTATTTTAATTTTAAAAGGAAAATAACAACTAAAAATAAAACGAATTAAGTAAGTAATCAGATTTGGTATAATAGGTATGAATCTGAGTTTGTAAGAAATTTTTTGAAGAATGATTGGATTCATATTAATAGTTTATTGTAAGATTCAACCATATGGTCATAATCAAAGTATTGGTGGGCATATTTATTATTCTTGGCACCTAAATTCAATAATTCTGTTTGAGACATTTTTTTTAAATAATTTATTTTATCAATAATATCGTTTACATCGTGAGGGTTAAACAGCAGTTCTTTTTGATGTTTTAAATAAATGCCATTGTCAGAAACATTACTAGCTAATATAGGAACTCCGCAATACATTCCATCGATAATAGCATTTGGACATCCTTCATAAAAAGAAGGCAAAATTAATCCATCATATTTTACTATTTCTGAATATATTGGATTAATCCCTTTGTTAAAGAAAAACCTATTATTTAGTTTATTTTCATTTATAAAATTAATACAAATTTTATAAAGAGGAAAATCTTTAAAAATCTTCCCAAACCAATAAATATGAACATTAGAAACTTGCGATAAAGCTTTTAATAGACCTAAGGGATTTTTTTGTTCTACAAATCTTGCTGGAACAATTAACTTATAAACGTCATTGGTAGTAAATTTATTCTTTACTGGAGAGTTGAAATTAGTTCCATTAGGAATAAAGCTAATTTTTCTATTCGAGAAAAATCTTGATAAGACAACTTTTTGTGCATTAGAATTACAAACTATTTTGTTTGCAAAAAGATGACTAATCCTATAAATCAAATCTTTTTTAGATAAACCATTAATATTCAGGTTTCTTTCTCCAACAATAAGATTAACCTTTCTCCAGAAGAAAACAATTTTATAAACAGCGGATATATTACATGGCCCCATAAGAAAAGAAACTATGTTTCTTGGGTTTTCTTTGTATAGATATATAAATATTTTAATAAGTTTAAATAAATTATTATTTGATAATATTTTCGTAGTAGAAACTTTCTTATCAACATTATCTTTCAGGAAGTTTAAATCATGATAGTAAAGAATTGAAACATCATACTTTTCTGATAAGCCATTAGCTAATAATATAATCTGTTTTTGTGCGCCGCCACCATTTAAAGAATCAATAAAACATATTACTTTAGTTTTCATATATTGTTTTTTTTGTATTCCCAAAATGAATAAGAGACAATGAAACTATAAAAAACCAAAAAGAAAAACTATCGAATGGTACCTTTGTTAAAGTAATTACCAAAAAGAAAAATATAACAGTTAAATTAAACTTGAAAAATTTAAAAATCGAAGTAATAATAATAATTGCATACAAACCAAAATTGAAAATTAAACTAAATAATAATGAAGTATCTTCAACCAAGAATTTTTCAATTTTATTAAAACCAGGTGATAAACCAAAGTATAAGTTATCCTTAATATATTGATTAAAAGTGTCAATAGTGTTATTTCTAATAGTCAATCCACCTTGACTTCCAGATAAATCGTTTAAAAACCTAATTTCATAATAATAGTTACCAAAGATGATTAGCAAAATTAAAATGGGAATAACAATAATTAAGTTTTTAAAGCTAAATAAAAACGATTTATTTAATTTTTTAAAATAGATTTTAGCACAAAATATAAATCCTAAAGCAATACCAAAACCGGACAGTGAGATAAATAGAGAACATAAAAATAAAATGTGAATTCTTAATAATTCCCTATGCTTAAGCCAACTTATAATAAACAAAATAGAGGTCACACAACAATACGTTCCAGGTTCATTAAAAATGCTAGTTGGTCTAATAAAATTAAAGCCAGTAGCATCCAAAGCAATCTTTAAAGATGAATATGTTGTGTGTCTTGAAGATTCACCTCTTAGATATTCTAAAATTTCAATATAATTTCCACTTGTGTAGTAAACTAAAAGTTGAATAAAAAAAAAGTATGTAATTATTTTTAAACTGTTATCAATAGATGTTTCAAAAATGATTTTATTTCTATTGTAAAGAAACGGTAGAAAAATAAAAGTTAGAAGAGATAAAAATAAATTGAAATTAGTTGCATTAAAAATATCAAAAGAGATATAATCAACTTTAATAAGGTGAAATTGAAATAAACTTACAGTAAAAAATAATAATAAAAATATTAAAAAATATAGATGATAATTAATTTTGAGTTGTTTAGGTTTCAACTCTATATAACTAAGCATTGTTAATAATATTGTGGAAAAAACTAAAATATTTGAAGGAAAAACAAGATCTAATAACAGAACTATAAACAAGAAAGGTGTTAAAATTTTTCTTATTGTATTAGCCATTGATGAATTTGTTTATATTTTGTACTCTAATTTTAATTGTATAGTTGTTTAAAAAAAGATTATATGAGTTTTCAATCAATTTAATGTATCGAATCTCGTCCTTGATAAGAGATTTAAGCTCTCTATCCCAATCGTCTATGTTATCAGCAGATACAAGTATAGCTGATTTTTGATCAATGACTTCTCTTAAAGCTGGTAAATCAGAAATAATCATAGCTCTTTTACTTGCCATATATTCAAATAATTTAAGAGGTGACATATAATTAACAGTATTAATAGCTCCTCCAGAAATACCAACATTGTTTTTGTATGGCCCCAGTAATATATGTTGTTCTTTAAAGTAGTATTGAATATTTGAATATGGTATATGACCTGTGAAATTTAAATTATTACAGTTATATTTATTTTTTAATTTTTTAGCTAAATCATTATTTCCGCCAATAATATTAAAATTAATTGTCGGATTTAATTTAGCTAACTCACAAATTATTTCGACCCCTCTTCCTGGAAAAACACTTCCAATATATCCAACATTAATTTTTCCATTTGAATTTAGAGGATTGATATCCATTTTAAATTTACGAGCATCTGCTGCATCATGAGAAACGAAAATTTGATCTTTTGGAATATCATAATATTTAGAACAAATTAATTTTAAAGATTCGCTAATCGCGATCACTTTTAGCCCAAAATACTTAACTACAAATTTAAAAAAAGCATGATATTTTGGTGCATGTATGGGGTCCGTATGTGCTTCAAAGAATACATTCTTTTTGAAAGATAATTTTAGAAGTGCACAGACAAAATAATTTCTTGAATAGAACACAGAATTAGACTTCAATATTAATTTTAAAAAAATTGATATTGAATAAATTACGCCTTTCCTAATGTTTGATAAATCAATTTTAAAACTTTTACTACAACCATATATATAAAATATTTGATCAGTATTAACTTTTGATTCTTCGTTATATTTCCCATAAAGAGTAACATCATATATTTTGGAAAACTCTTCACACATTTTTATAACCTGAACGCTATTAGCAGCATTAGAGGGAAATACAGAAGAAGATATATAATAAAGCTTTTTCATTATTTATGATTTAGCTTAGTATTAATTTGTATTGATGCTAAATTTAATATGAATTCATATTTTAATTCATTGTTAATAAAATCTTGCCACAAAATGTTTGGTTCAATATAATTTTGTTCAAATACTAATTCTTTAACAAAGTTTGATAAAGAATTATTCTCTTTCAACAACTGGTCAAAGTTTATATAATTTGAATATAACAGTTTGTTTTTTATGAATTTATTTTTAACTCTTTGGTAGATAGAATTTTTACTTACAATACTATATCCGTGATTGTTTTTACAAGGATAAGAAAAAATTTCATTGTAAGAAGAAACCATAAATTCCCTATAAAAGTTCTCATTTATCCTAAGATCACTTGGCAATGTCAACATTTTATTTACCCAACGTTGGTCTATGAACGGTAGAGTACTATTTTCTGAGTATACAATATGTGGCTTAATGAATTGACTTTGTCTGATTGAAAAATCTAAATTTTCAAAATGACTAATATTTTGACTAAAATCGGTACTATCTTTCAAAGATTTTTTAATTGTGTTTATATTTATTGCATATTTAGATATTTTTTCTGCATTTAAAAGTCCATATTTAGATAAAAAAAAATTAATTGCTTCATCTGATGTGTTAATATTAGGTTGATAATGAGAACCAGCTAATGGATCTCCCATGAACCCTATCCAAAGATTATCATTTTTAAATTCATCTACAATATCTAAAGGAGGGTGATAAAATAATGAAATTTGTTTTTTTAAAATTGATGCCCATTTAATTTCATTATCAAGACTATAGTCCTCGATTTTTATGGCATGAGCATGATGATTTGTACCGATTTTTTTAGCAATTAAATTTCCAATCTTAAAGTCTAGTGATTTCTCAGGGCCGAAAGTATATGTTATAATTTCTTTGGCAGAAATATGATTCAATAAACCTGCTAAAATCAATCTACTGTCTAATCCTCCACTTAAAGGAACTACAACTCTTCCTTTAATTTTAGCTAATTTTTCTTCAATTATTTTCTCCCAAAGAATTTTACAATTAGAAATTTCTTTATTGATTAAAAATTTATCTTGGGATATAACAGGTGAAGAAGGAAATAAACTTAAATTATTTTTTGATTCAACATAATGTCCAAAAAATAAAAGATTATTATCTATCATATTTTAATTGATTTTTTAAATATTCTAATTCATGAAAATTTAAAAACATTGCTTTTGAATCTAAAAATTCTTCTAAATACGGTGATACTTTTAAAAATAATAATTTTTGATCTACGAATTTGTTAAGATCTTGTTCAATGTAAAGATCAAAAAATTCTTTGAAAATTTCTTGAGGTGGAAACACATTATTCATCCTAATGTATTCTTTTGTCTGAAGTAAAAGTTCATTTAAAACTTTTTTGTTTTGATAAGTGTCTAAGTTCATTATTATTTTTGTTGGAACACCTGCAAAAATAGAATTACTTTTAAAACACCAGAAGCTAGAATATCGTTTTCCTTAATCATTGTTCCTGGCATAATTATGGAATTTGGTCCTATAAATACATTTTCACCTATTTGAACGGATTTACCAGATCCAATAAAAGTTTGTATGCATATTTTAACACTATGCAATCATATCCCTGAGCTGTTAGTGATAAGCTTTTGGTGATTATGACATTATCCCCAATTGAAATCAAAAAGGGACGAGTACTATTTAGTCATATAGACTTAGGTGCAAAAAAACGACAATTTTTACCAATTGAAAAATCTTTTTACCTTAGATGCTTTATTAAGCAGTTATTATTTGAGTAATAGTAATTTTTTATATTAGTAATAATCTTTTTTAAACAGTTTTTCATAGATTTTAATTAAAATTATACTACTGTATAGTTTAAGTTTAAATAATACACTTTTGTTAAGTTTAAGAAACATGTAATATTCATTTTCAAAAAATGAGTAATATAGTTTCTTATTGTTTTTTAAATTTGATAAAATTTTACTCAGAGAATTATAATAATCAAATGAATTTTTACAAATTTTTATCTCAGAATTATTGTAGTTTAATCCTATTACGGATGTTTTTTTATTCTTAACATCTATACCAACAAGAATACTTTCCCTACTTTTTTTTGACCACATATGCCAGAGTCTGTTCTTTTTTCTAAAATTTTTAAAGTAAAAGTTTCCAAGACTAAAAAAAACAGAATTACAAATTGAGCCCTGAATTACATGAGGATGATTCCCTATTACTAAATCAACATTATGTTTGATCCAATTAATAGATAAATCTAATATTTCACTTTTTGGATAAAATATATATTCCTTACCCCAATGAGGCAATAGTATATTTATATCAAAATTATTTTTAATTGGTGATTCATAATCATAAAGATTATAATCCGAAATATAAAAATCTTCAGTTCTAGTTGTATTAGACATTACCTCCATTAAATCAGTAGAATTGGCTTCTAATTTAACTCTTAAACCTTGATCAGATATTATTATATAACTGAGGTCCTCGTCTTTAGATTTAAAACCAAAATAATTAACATTATTTTGGTTAAAATATTTTATTGTTTCTAAAATACCTGGAGAACCAAAATCGTGAAGATGATTATTCCCCATATTAAAAAACAATTCGGCTTTTTTAAATTGATTGATGTAATATAAAAATGATTTTCTATCTGTATATATAATGGAGGATTTATCAGGTCTTACTTTATTTAAACTATTTTCTAAAACAACACTCTCAAGATTAATAATTATTTTGTTATTTTTTTTGTCTAAAATATCTAATAACTCTTCCTCTAAATCCACAAAATTGTTACATCCTAAAAATAAATCTCCTGTAAAATAAATCATTTCATAAAAATATAATTAGTAGTAAAAATAATAAAAACAATAAAAAAGGTATTCTGAAACTAAAATATCCATTGAAGTTCTCATTAGATGATCTAAAAATTAAAAGTAATCTAATAAATTCTGAAAATATTTCACATAATATAACATTAATCAAACTTATACTGTCAAAATAATATAGTAATGAGAAATTTATAACTAATAGAACTGTTGATAATAAGTTAATTTTAAAAATTAATTTAGTTTTTTTTAAAACATTTAGACTGACTATATAAAAATAAGAGAGTGCACGAATAAGAAAGATTATTGCAATGATAACTACGAATTCTTTTGAGGAATTCATCTTACCTGCTCCGAAATAATTAATAATATAATCTGATATACCAACTAAAAATAAACAAATAGAAAATATAATTATAACGTAATATTTTTCAACTTTTAAAAAAATAAATTTAGAGTTGGAGTTAGAATCAAATATTTTATATGCTCTTGGATACCAAGCCATTTTCAAACTTTGAATAATTAAAGCAAAAGGGATAAAAACTTTTAAAGCAAAAGAATAATAACCTAAAACTGTTAAAGATAAAAATGCTGCAATAAAGAATTTTGATAGATTTTGTTGTAGGGTAACCGAAATACTTGCTGGAATTAAAGGTAGACTGTAGACAAAAAATCTCTTAATAATTTTATTGTCAATTTGAAAAACATAATACTTTTGAATAACAATTATGGTTACTACTAATGAGACTATATTTACAATAATAGTTGATAAAACTATACCATTAATGCCATTATTTAATAATAATAATACTGATAAAATTGGAACTCCAATGAT